>Ga0209281_1001494_pt1 | contig 13392 bp, 24 predicted proteins | sample MedtruBG_FD_187514 | JGI IMG/M metagenome (GOLD analysis project Ga0209281, IMG submission 187514) | Root nodule microbial communities of legume samples collected from California, USA - Medicago truncatula BG (SPAdes) (version 2) | ecosystem: Host-associated > Plants > Roots > Nodule | place... | reverse complement strand
CACCAAGCGGGCGGTCACCGCCGGCTGATCGAGAACGGCCCCTGGTGGGTCAGATTTACTCCGACGACTACGCCACAAGGTGGGTCAGAATTACTCCGGCGTTGACAGCCACCCGAAGAACGGCTTGGTCAACGTCCCGGCCACCGGCATCGCAAAGGCAGCGACCGTGCCCGACTTCAGTGCTTCCATCAGCAAGCGACGCGATGTCATGGCTGGTCGCGCCCTCCGTTCATCTTTTCCATGGGTGCAGGCAATGTTGAACTTCGGACGCCCAACGTTCGCCACGAGCTGCGGCCGACGGACGCAGCCCGTTGGACATCAGCTCGACGGAAAGGTGGGGCCTCGCCACGGCTAGGCAAGCTTGCCAGGACCCCGCTCGATCGGGAAGCCAGCCGACGCCCAGCCTTGAATGCCCGGCTTCAGGTTGACTGCCCCGGTGAAGCCCGCAGTATTGAGAAGGTGCGTGCCCTTGGGGCCAAGAGTGGCGCCGTCCCCGCAGTAGACAACGATGGGGAGCGTGCGCGCTGCAGCCAATGAAGAGGGAATCGCCTTGGCGAGAGATGCGACCGGCGCCAACACCGCACCTGCAATGTGCCGAGTCTCGTAGGCCGCTCGTTCCCGCACATCCACCACCAACGCTCCGGCCGCGATGAGCACCCTCGCCTCCTCTAGCAGAACCTCTTTCACGTTGAACTCAGGCTTCGGTTCGACGGTGCGACCAAAGAGGTAGATTGCTCCAATGGCCGCTGGGGCGAAAACCATGGCTCGGCGCAATGGATTGCCTTGATTCGCAGTGGATCTCACAGATGCCTCCCTGTTGGATGACCGAAGCGTAGCAGGATGCGAGCCGAATCCCGGTTTGGCGGAAGACCGGGAGCCTCACGTTCGCATCAGAGGCGAGGCGTTGGCCGGCTTGCCGGGCAGCGCCCTCTCGCTGGAAAGGCGAGGCGCCTGCGGTGCCACTACTCGAACTCCACCACGGCCTCGATCTCGACTGCGAACGCTTTCGGCAAGGAGCCAACCCCGATGGCTGACCTGGCGTGCTCGCCACGCTCACCAAGGACTGCGACAAAAAGATCGGAGCAGCCATTGATGACTTCCGTGTGCGACGTGAAGTTGGGCGTTGCATTCACCATCCCGAAGATCTTGACGACCTGTTTGACTCGGTCCAACGTGCCAAGCGCTTCTTTGATCTGAGCCAGGAGATACAGGCCAACTTCTCGCGCATGTGCCTGTGCCTGCTCTACTGAAACTTCAGCCCCCACTTTGGGGACATGGTCCGCCGCCTCACGCAGCGGCGCCCCCTTGCCGGACAGGTACAACATCGAACCTGACTTGATGTATGGGCGGAAGCTCCCGCGCGGCCTCACGAGCACTGGAAGCTCCAGGCCCAGCGACAGGATCTTTTCTTCAGGTGTCATTCGAGTACCCATCTTGGTTTCAGGTGTCTCACGTTTGATTTGAAGGGCGGCGCAAGGGCGTTGCCGTTGTGACGGCCTCTCGATGGAAGGGCTCACGTTCTCCATGAGCGGCGGCGCAAAGCCGCAGGCTTTGGGACGTCTGATCGATGGACAGCTTCGGCATCGTTCTGCCCCTGGGACAACACGATGCATTGTCTACTTGGCGCCCTTGAACCCGAAGAGCGCAGGGATCTCCAGCCCCGGCTTCTCGTCATCCCATGCCATGGAAGTCATTCTCCAACCTTCGGGCGTCAGGATGAACTGGGTGGAGATCATTCCGCGAGCCTCAAAAGCCACGCCGTTCAGAACGCCCGACTTTGTGTAACTGCTGAAGCGCTGGGCGACACGGCCGAACACCTCGGTGGTTTCAGCGATCTCTGCCTCGTGGAAGCGAGTGAGTTCTCCTGCATCAACGGCGGCTTGGCGTGGTCGAATGAACTGCTCAGTGCTGGAAATCTCAGGCACAGGCCCGATGTTCTTGATCAGCAGGCCCGACTCGATGAAGAGTGCGCTGATCTTGCTGTATGCAGGCTTCTCTCCCACCTTGAACGAAACAGCATCAAAGAATGCGTCAGCAAGGCGCTTCAGTTCGGCGAGCACGGAGGACTCAGCTGGCTTGTTCATCGATGTTCCTTCGTTGAGCGTTGATGTCGGCTACGCCTGACGTTCTACATGGGCGACGGGAAGCAGCGGGCGAAGCACGCTGGGGAACGTCCGCTCGATGGGAGCGGTCAGGCGGTTCGATAGCGAGCGGCCTTACAGACCAACTCAAGTCCGAGCATCACACAGAAATCGTGCAAAAGCCCGACGGTCGGTTGACGAGAGAGTACGGCGCTCGTGACCTCACTCGCCCAACCATTGGAGGACGAGCAACGTTCCACCAGCAAACAACAGAAGACTCACACCCGTGAGAAAGAAGGCACCAACGTGATAGAAAAATGGCCGTTCTGGTGAGAGGGCGCCTTTCACCTTGATCGGCATCCGGTGCCACCAGGTGAAAAGAATGACGACCAACCCGTACAGCCCGACGCACATCGCGGCCACTCCGCGCAGCGCATCACTCCCCTCCTTCGACAGCGCCGGAAGGAATGAAATCAATAGCGAAGCCAAGGTGAGGCCGGCTCCCAACGCGAGTACCTTCACTGGAACAAGCGCATTGAGCCGATCTTCCAAGTGCTGCTCGTGCTGCAGAGCTTTGCTGATACGCCTCCCAGATTGCGCGTTTCCAGTCGGACTCGAGACAGCGTCAAGCGTTGCGTGGCAACTCCAGCACCGGTTGACTGACAGATCCCGCAACTTGAGCCTGGCGGTGCAGATTGGGCAAAGCGGCATGGGAACACCTCACGTTTGGCATGGGGGCGTGACCCGGCTTGCCGGGGCACGTCCTCTCGATGGAAGGGTCAGGCCTCTGCAAATTAGCTGAAACGAATACTGATTCCATCGCCTTCCTCGTCGCCGCTCTTCAACCAGCCTACGGCGACCGCGATCAGAAGCCCACCGCAAATGATTGCGAACAGCTTCCAATACTTGTCGGCTTCCAGCAGTTCTTCCCCCCGCGCGATGCGGATGCAGTTCTTGAAGAGCTTTGTTGACGTCACTTCGATCTGATCACCGTCCATCAGCTTCCCGTAGGTGGAGTAGCCAACCGAGCATGACGACAAGACGCCTCCTATGAGGTGAATCTTGTAGCTTGTATCGGCCCAACGACTATCTCCTCCTCGTGTTGTCCGATAGTCGGTTTGCGTTTGGCTTGTGTGCTGATCGACTCGCAGTTGCTCGGTTCTTGTCGGTATCGCGACATCGACAATGAGCGCGACGCCTGCGAGGAACATGCAGCAGCGGACTAGGAATTTGATCAAGTGCGCTCCTCAGAGGCCTGACGTTCTACATGAGCGGCGGCTTGACGACCGCGAAGTGGTTGGCGAGACGGCCGCTCGATGGACGGGTTAGGCCGGCCTGCACACACCGATCCCAACAACAGTGACCATGCGCGACGCTGTTGGCAGTGAACAGGCTCCCCGTGCATTCTCATTCTGAGTGACCCACCTTCGACCATGCGACCTCCCCAGGCCTTGGTTGGATTGCTCGATACCCTACGCTGACCGGATCTCAACCTTCCGCACGCTCATGTTTCCCGCGGAGCACTGCTCTTTGTAATCATGAGCGAAGTCCCACACTTCAGCCGCTCGAAGCTCAGAGGCGGACATGACCAATACCAAAACGAGAAGCACAAATCGCATGCGCGAGCCTAACGTTCTACATGCGCGGCGGCTTGACGACCGCGAAGCGATTGGCGAGACGTCCGCTCGATGGACGGGTTAGGCCGACCGGCAAGCACAGACCCCAACAGCGGTGAGCATGCGCGACGCTGCTGGCAGGAAGCAGGCACCACCAGAAATTTGTATGAGCCACCTTCGACCATGCGACCTCCCCAGGTGCAGTTTCGTTATTGCTTCGGCCGTACTCTACGGCACGGACCGAACACACTCCGCGGCATTTCTTTCAGCGAGCACCCGCACATGCATCGCACTACCTCGGCCGCCCGCTGACCGCCGAAGGACGGGCAACCCACACGAGCTTGCGAACGGCGTGTTCCTCGCGAGCCTAACGTTTGACACGAGGCGTGGCGGCCGGCGAAGCCGCACGACATCCCCTCGATGGAATGGTTAGAGCGCGCCTAGCTTTTGTAACCAGTGTTGCAGTAAGGGTGCGTCAACTGTCCGTTGTCGACGCTATCCGTTCCGCCATCGGTGCGGCGGCGGATATGGTCGATCGATATTGCATTTCGGTGCACAGCAGCTCCGCATATGCTGCACCGCGGCGCGCTTTGCAAAACCTCTCTTAGGTAGATCGCACTTTTGGCGTCACCGGTAAACTTTCCCCCAGCCTTTCCCTTGCGCAGCGGCGGCTTCTGGTCAGCAATGAAGTTGAATTCGTCAATCTTCCTGATCTTTTTAATGATGGCCGCATCGCTATCTTTCCGGCGAAGACCCTCTACAACATGCTCGAAAAAGCGGGAAACATAGGGGTAGCTACGTTGAGCGGTGCGATGCTTGCGATTGATCTGCTGGGCTAGATAGTCGTACTCAAGGATGAAGCGCTCGAACTCGCGTCTGACCCCGACGAACTCGTTGATGTGATTCGACTTGATCAGTTTGGCAACAAAGTCCACCATCGCCAAGAACGAGGAGCTCTTGTAGCGCCCCTCCTGCGAATAGAAGTAGACAGCTGGATGTAGACCAAGTGACGACGCATGGGTACTGTTGAGCGCATAAGCGATGCGACGCACCTTCTTTAGTACCCCAATCGTCTTTTCACCCGAAGCGTCGTCTTCACTGGTTGCTTCAAAGGCTGGGGTGTTCTCTACGACGATGCTGATCATGTCAACGACCAAGGGGAGCGTTTGGCCGGAATACAGTTTCCCAGCGAGCGGCAAATCTAGCGTTTTGATGGGGTTCTGCAGTGGGGGCGTGAAGAGGATCTGATTTGTCTCCGCCGCCAGCTTCTGAATCTCATCCTGCCTACCTGCCTCAAAGTTGGACCAGTACTTGTGGCCCTTACCGCTGCGGATGATGGCTCGCGCAGCGATGCTGGTGGGCTTCCTTCTGTCCTCCAGTAGTCGCAACTCCGTCTTGTCGATCGGCGCTGCCTGCTGATTAATCTTGAAGAAGGACTGCTCAGCTTTTCTTGCATCGCCTTCAACCCATTGAAGCTGTATTGCGAGCGCGCCCAGGTTCTTGGCAAACTGAACGATCTCCGGTTTAACCTTCGTAGGATTGGTTAGCGCCAGCCTGAAATCGGAGTACGGGCCAACGGTGCGCTCGACCAACTTTCTTGTCGCATCGGCAACCTCTAGTTGCTCGTCCGGGACGATGCCGTCATAGAACATCTTAGAGGCGATGCCGTCGCCGTAGTCGTTGTTCACCCAAGCGGCTAGAGCGCTCAATCTATGGCTGCCGTCTATGACGAATAAGTAGCCACCAGAGCTCCGCCAGAGGATGATTGCCGGGATGAGATCTCCGCTTACGAAGCTGCGAACTAGTTCAGCCACTTTTTCCGGTTCCCACTCGTTCGTCTCTCTTTGGAAGTCCGGCTTCCTGAGATTGGTGAAGAAGAAGGAGTCACTCCTGATGTCCTCAATCGAGATCGCCTCCTTCTTCTTGCCAGAGTTAATGACGTCCTCGACCTCGAAGTCTTCACGAGGGACAAGCGCATCCAGATTGACTTTTGACATTGGTGAATATTTTTTGCAAGGCGACAGCGATTGATTGTGCGCTCTAACGGTTGACATGAGCTGCGGCCAGCGGGCGAAGCCCGTTGGACGTCAGCTCGATGGAAGGGTTAGGCAGCATGTACTCAGATTCCCTTGAAGTATCGGTTCGGGTGCCGAGCTTCTTGTGGCCGATCCACCTCGTCCTGCCACTTGCCGAGCTGCTTCACAACTTCGCCCGTGCCAAGCACGTTGCCCCTGGGATCCTCGATGTTCCAGACAAATCCTTCCGAGACATGTTCATCTGTGTAGAAGATGAGCAGCTCTATTTCCCTCGATTCGCCAATTGAAACCGGAATGCCGATGAGGTGACCGCTCTGATCGCGGGAAAAGTTCCCGAACAAGCTCAGGCGTCTACCTGACGGCGCTATGTGATCCGCTCGGCGCCCGGTACTGTGCATCATGACTAGCAAATCTCGGGAGAGCGCAGAGAACCTCGCCAACACCCAGTAGCAGGATCGCATGTGGAGTTCCTTTCCGCCTACCGTTTGACATGAGAGGCTTGGCCCGGCTTGCCGGGACAAGTCCTCTCGATGGAAGGGTTAGGCATCACTGAATAACCAATGCGCTGCATTTGATCTCCGTGTAGCCACTTTCCCATTTCCAATCTTGGGCTGTGCACTGATCCAAGATCACGTTGTCAACGTTTCGCCGAACACCCAGGCGGACAAGCATTGGTTCGCTCCCGGTGCACTTCCAGTTGAAGGGTGCATAGAGGGTTTCACTCACTGGGCCTACTTTGCGCCCCGCATAAGTGAGGCTTATGAGCGAAACGTGACCTGCACCCATGCATTCGCCGTTGGACGGCGGATTGACACCAACCTCCGCAACTACCATTGCTTCGCCGACCCGGCAACGAAGCGACTGCCTTCCATATGGCAAGCGTCTTGTTCCCTTGTACTTTGAAGCAAGAATCGTAATTTGCTCATTGAACTGGACATAAGCGCCAAGTTCAAACCCCGCTCCTGCTCTCTCGCAACGAGTGACAGCGCCGAATTCGATTGCGTCCGCGTGAGCAAGCTTTGCCGTTGCGGCAAGCACGAGCGTGTACGCCAAGCGGCCAAATAGAGGCGTGGTGTTCATGCGAACGTCCCGTGATGCCTAACGTTCTACATGAGCGGCGGGACACAGCGGGCGAAGCCCGCTGGGGCACGTCCGCTCGATGGACGGGTTAGGCCGGCCCGCAAGCACGGCCCCAAACGGCGGCGACTCTGCGAGACGCTCGCTGGCACTGACCGACCTCGGTTCGTTTCTACCGCATTGCCTAACATTTGACATGAGCGACGGCGCAAAGTCGGAGACTCTGGGACGCCCCTCGAGGAACGCGCTAGGTTCCCACGGCCACATACTTTTCCTTGAGAATTGCCTTTGCCGACGCATGAGAGATATGCCGAACAAAAGGATCGCCATAGCTCTTGGCCATCACATAGAAGTATTCTCCTTGTGGATTTCGAGCATATATGTGCAATGCCATCGCAACGAGTTCCACGCCCGCGTATGACACCTCCTCGTCGACCTTGACAATCTTGGCGGTTCGTCCATAGAGAGAGAACTCTGGCGCTGAAGAATCTACCTTGATCCGTTTGAAAACCAACTCCGTGCTGGCCCGCATTCGCTTGAGCGGTTCGCCTTTGAAGCCATTCTTGTAGTAGAACAGGCCGATTCCGATTGCACCCCCAACAAGTGCGAAAAGCAGAGAAGAGAGATCTTCATTCATGCAGCGCCTAACGTTCTACATGAGCGGCGGGACGCGGTGGGCGAAGCCCGCCGTGGCACGTCCGCTCGATGGATGGGTTAGGCAGCGCTGTTCGCACAACTACCTCTTGGGATTCTCCACTCGCACGATTGCCGGTTCGTTGCGGGCGAGAAGGGGGTTTGGCTCTACTCATAGCCTCGACCTGCCCACATAAACATGGCGAAGGCTTTCCAAGGACTCTCGGGCTTCGGTCCTGGACGTCGGCCGAATCCGGAGTCTCTTGCCCATGCCGCTGCGGCCTCTAGGAATTGCTCGATCGATTGATTGGCCCACTCGCCACGGCAGCCATCAGGTGTTTCGGGAATTGCTTCGCTGACTCTTCTCTCAGCCGCCAGTTGCTCGACGAAGTGAACGAATGAAACCTCGTCGGTGACAGACTCAAGTGCCTCGAAAACGGTGTCTTCATTCATGCGATGCCTAACGTTCTACATGAGCGGCGGCTTGACGACCGCGAAGCGGTTGGCGAGACGTCCGCTCGATGGACGGGTTAGGCCGACCGGCAAGCACAGAGCCCAACAGCGGCGACCATGCGCGACGCTGCTGGCAGGTAGCAGGCGCCACCTGAAATTTGCGTGAACCACCTTCGACCATGCGACCTCCCCAGGTGCAGTTTCGTTATTGCTTCGGCCCGACTCTACGGCACGGACCGAACACTCTCCGCGTGACTTCTTTCAGCGAGCAGCCGCACCTGCATCGCACCACCACGGCCGCCCGCTGACCGCCGAAGGACGGGCAGCCCACACGAGCTTGCGCACGGCGTGTTCCTCGCGAGCCTAACGTACTACATGAGCGGCGGGACGCAGCGGGCGAAGCCCGATGGGGCACGTCCGCTCGATGGACGGGTTAGGCCCCACGCATGGAGCAGTGCCCATATGCCGAGCGACGGAGTGGTTCATAGCGGCAGCTTACCCAAGACCACCGAAATAACGACTGCTTCACCCTCACGTTCGGCGAGTTCGAAAGCTTGAATTTGTTCCTCCTCGTTCTCGCCAATTTGATCGCGCGTCATCGCACTTGGAAGGCAGATGTACTCTTTGAATGTGAGGCTCTGCAGGCGGCACCAGTCGTGTGCCCATGCGCCCGCAGTCGACTGTTCAATAGCCCGAACGTAGAAATGCGCTACGAGCGCCAGTTCAGGCGCTCGCACACCCGGAGGACAAAAGCGATCTCCGGCCTCGATCAGCGCCCGGAGGTAATAGACTGGCTCTGCCAAACTCATGGACGGTTCCTTGAGCCCTAACGTTGGACTTGAGCGGCGTGACGCGGTGGGCGAAGCCCGCCGTGGCACGTCCGCTCGAAGGACGGGTTAGACCGCTTCTTCATACAGCTGAATCTCTGCCCAACTTACCTCCGGAACCAGGAGGGCGTGGTCGTGCACCCGATTCCAAACAGACGATAGCTCGCCGCCGGTCTCCAAATGCATCCACCCGCCTGAGGAAGCAGAAACAACGCGTTGAAAGGAGTCCGCGTTTGCCGGCTTGAGTTCGAATTTGAACTCGAAGAGATGGGGCAACTTCCAGTAGCGCTTTGGTTCCGCAATGGCCTGAGGAGCGAGATGCGACAAGGCCAACTCTATTCGGGCGGCAATTACTTGCGCGAACTGCTGGCTTTCACAGTCGGCGAATGTGCGCAGAAAGAGATTCATGTGATGAGCGGCCTAACGTTTTACATGAGCGGCGGGACGCAGCGGGCGAAGCCCGCTGGGGCACGTCCGCTCGATGGAAGGGTTAGGCATCGCTTATTCGAGCCAATTGCCAGCTCCGAACCTCGTCTTCACCGAAGCGCTCTGATAGGGCCTGCCTTACAAGTCCAACATGGGTAAAGAAGACACCTCGCCCCAGCCTATCGTGAAGGCGCTCACCGGGCTCCTCTGGATCGTCGTAGCCGCCCCAATCTTCAACTCTCTGGCGAACTTCTTCTGCGTCAGCCTTCATGACGGCGGAAAATTTCTCTAAAAGCAGAGACCGAAGTGCTCCTCGCGTATTTATCTTGAAGTGCTGAAGGTCTACGAGGAGATCTGAATAGTCTTCGCCCGCCGCATCCTTACTATTGACAGGGAGGACTTCATCTAGAACGGCTTCAGCCACAGTCACATCTAGCTTGTCACCTTCAGCCGCCCGAGCAGCTTGAGTTCGTACGTATTCATCTCGTTCATTCAGCACTCTCGCCAACTCAAGGTCAACTGTTTCTAGTAGCGCGGACACACGATAGATGGACCTCCGCAGTGGCAACGGAACACCTTCTTCATGCTTGTACTGCAGCTTGTGCGAAGCGGCTGCCCATATATGCTGTGAAAGAGTTCGACTCTGCACCTCAATTTTGTGCCCAGTCAGCCCTTTGAAGCTGGGAATGCGATCCCACTCTTCAGGGAGGCTCACGAGATAGTGTCGTGATTTATATCCAAACTGAGCATCCGCCAATCGCTGCGACGTGTCTTCCGACGAGAGGATTCTGAACGTATCACCGATAGCACTATGGAATGACTCCAGATCACGCTGAAACAAGAAGATTATTCTCAGGCCCAGTAGGTCGTCAATCTCGCTGAGTGACTTTGGCTTAAGGCGCTTTCTTTCAAGCTTCTCTGCTATGGAGTCCCAAGCCTTAAGTCTGCTCTCTATTGGAACGCCGAGCGTGAGACCAGAGGAAGCCAACAGATGCTCAAATTGCTCTGCCATGGCTCTCTGCAACCGCAAGAGGCTCGGTGCTAGATCGAGATATTCGGAGTGAAGTGTGCTACGGCGTACCATACCGGAAGCCTAACGTTTGACATGAGCTGCGTGACCCGGCTTGCCGGGGCACGTCAGCTCGATGGAAGGGTTAGGCGGCTGGCCGACTAGGCGATCGCTACCAACGCTTCTGAAGTGAGCTGAGTTCATTGACTCCAGTCAATGGTTATGTACCAGTCTTCGTCAATCTTCCTGTAGCCGCGGACGTTGGAGGGCAGATCGGCCGGAATGCGGTCAAGGCTGTGGAACTCTGGTTTGGCAAGGACCGGCTGATACATGTAGCCTTTAGACGAGCCACCCGTAACCAACCCTTGGGCCGTAGAGATAAACCAAATCTCTTTGCCTTCCCACGAACGCATGCCGGCGTCCAGCTGTAACTCTTCAAAGAGCGCCTTGTACTTATCCCAGCGTTCGCTAGAGATGATGCCTACAGGCTCAACGAAAGTGGGATGTACGACCCGGATTGGCGCGTCGTCACGAAACATTCGGATGAGCTGTTCGTACTTGTTCTTGTCTCGGGCAAGATTGTCAACGAGGTGTTGATCGGACACATGATCGCGTCCGTGGATCAGGTACACCAAGTATGTGAAGCCGCCGACCACCGTGGCAGCAAACACGGCAGCTGCAGTTAGTAGTACGGCTAGTGTCTTCTTCCAGCGTGTCATGATCTTCTCTAAGGCGCCTAACGTTGGAGTTCAGCGGCCGCCGAAGGCGGTCCGCTGCAATGACGGGTTAGGCTCACGCATCTTCTCAGGCCTAGAAATCAACGTACTTTGCCCAACGCCACCCCAGCCACCCGAGCAATGCGCCGCAGATGCCTCCGACAACAAACCAGGCAGCAGGAAGATCTGCCGTGGCAAGCGATTGAACGATTACCACAGCGAGAACGCCGAAGATTCCACACAGTGCAGTGCGCATAACCGGAGACTCGACTCTCCGGACGAGCCGCCATTTGATGGACGGTGCATCCGCCGAGCGATCGAATGCTAAAACAGTGCCAAAGATGGCACCCAGGACGGCAAACAGCATAGAGACCCGAAAGAGTGCTTGCCAGTGGGAAACGGCAATAGTGCCAAGAGAATGGACAAGCGCTCCGACGACGAAACAGAATGTCCCCAGTAGTGCGAACACAGCCGCCGTCAGGACGGCGCGCATTGTTCGGCGGACTCTTGCAGCAGCGCGAGGCAATGCCATGGTTTTTTGTGTGGGCCTAACGTTGGACATGAGCTGCGTGACCCGGCTTGCCGGGGCACGTCAGCTCGATGGAAGGGTTAGGCCGCACTCGCGACCTCAAGAACAGCGTTGTATTCGCTTCGAGCAAATATGAATGGCCCGACTTCTGCTAGCAGGCGGCCAGGTTCGTAGCCATTCTCGTAGGCGAAGTCATACCACTCCGCGGTTGATTCGGTCAGTCGCAGCTTCGCACCATACGCTCCACAGCCAACGTCCCCGCACTCGGGACAGAGATAGAGCAGATACCGGCCCTCTTCCGTTTCCGCTCCAAGGTCGGACTCAAGCCGCAGCTTCTTGCTTTTATTCTCGGCTGTGAAGCCATGAACAAAGCAACCCATGAAATCGCCACGGCCTCCATCGGCCTTGAGAAGTCGCACAAGTAGAGACGCTCCATCAATCACGAAGTCGACTGATACACGGGCAGCCTTCGAGCCGGTCGGATCTGAGCCACCTTCTCGCCGGAGGAGTTGGAAGGCAACGGAATGCATCTTTGTGCGGCCTAACGTACTACATGAGCGGCGGGACGCAGCGGGCGAAGCCCGCTGGGGCACGTCCGCTCGATGGACGGGTTAGGCCGGCCTGCAAGCACAGACCCCAACAGCGGCGACCATGCGCGACGCTGCTGGCAGGAAGCAGGCACCACCTGAAATTTGTGTGAACCACATCCGACCATGCGACCTACCCAGGTGCAGTTTCTCTTAGATGCTCAGGCCCGACTCTACGGCACGGACCGAACACACTCCGCGGCATTTCTTTCAGCGATCACCCGCACCTGCATCGCACCACCTCGGCCGCCCGCTGACCGCCGAAGGACGGGCAGCCCACACGAGCTTGTGCACGGCGTGTTCCTCGCGAGCCTAACGTTCTACATGAGCGGCGGGACGCAGCGGGCGAAGCCCGCTGGGGCACGTCCGCTCGATGGACGGGTTAGGCCGACCCACAAGCACTGCCCTCAACAGCGGTGACCATGCGCGACGCCGTTGGCAAAGACCAGGCGCCTCATGATTTTTGTGTGACCCACCTTCGACCATGCGACCTCCCCAGGTGCAGTTTCGTTGTTGCCTCGACCCTACTCTACGGCACGGACCGAACCCTCTCCGCGGCATTTCTTTCAGCGAGCACCCGCCCATGCATCGCATCACCTCGGCCGTCCGCTGACCGCCGGAGGACGGGCAGCCCACACGAGCTTGCGAACAGCGTTTTCCTCGCGAGCCTAACGTTCTACATGAGCGGCGGGACGCAGCGGGCGAAGCCCGCTGGGGCACGTCCGCTCGATGGACGGGTTAGGCCGGCCCGCAAATGCCAGACCGAACCGCGGCGAACATGCGCCCGTTCTGGCTGAGCAAAACACATGCAACCTCCCCTGGTGGACTTGTTCGCGACGGACCGACTTTACAGCGCCGCCGGAACACACTCTGCGACCGGAACTTCAGCGAGCATCAAGTGCGGCCGATTCAAACTGAGCGCGCAACCAACGGAACCACTTGGAAATGAAGCCAGAGAGTGAGCAGAACTGACAGCGTGGTTCCACCGATGCAGATTAAGGCAAGGATATCGGTCGACCGATGTTCGACGGCGTACCAAACGGGCATCACTATAAGGAACGGCAACAGACCCGACAGAGCCGAAACAGCCAGGTAGGAAAGCCATGGCACCGTCAACATTACTCGGCACGAATCGCAGGAGGCGGACTTCCGCGGACTGAGTTTTAGCTTGGAGACGATCCCGAATGCTTTCTGGTTGCACCTCGGACACGACAACGAGTTCATGATTCGCGCCTAACGTTCTACATGAGCGGCGGGACGCAGCGGGCGCAGCCCGCTGTGGCACGTCCGCTCGATGGACGGGTTAGGCCGACCGGCAAGCACAGAGCCCAACAGCGGCGACCATGCGCGACGCTGCTGGCAGGTAGCAGGCACCACCTGAAATTTGCGTGAACCACCTTCG
>Ga0209281_1001493_pt1 | contig 13393 bp, 13 predicted proteins | sample MedtruBG_FD_187514 | JGI IMG/M metagenome (GOLD analysis project Ga0209281, IMG submission 187514) | Root nodule microbial communities of legume samples collected from California, USA - Medicago truncatula BG (SPAdes) (version 2) | ecosystem: Host-associated > Plants > Roots > Nodule | place... | reverse complement strand
AAACCATCCAGTAGTTGTTCATATTCATACAATTAAAGGAAAAGGTCTTGAATTTGCTGAAAATAATAAGGAACAATGGCACTGGGGAATGCCTTTTATACTGGAGACAGGAGAATCAAAATTCCCTGTAGGTGATGGAGAGGATTATGGAAATCTTACAGCAAAATACCTGTTAGACGCCATGAAACAAGATCCTACAGTTGTAGCCATTACCTCAGGAACTCCGTCAGTGTTAGGTTTTTGGCCAGAAAGAAGAAATGAAGCTGGCAGACAATTTGTGGATGTTGGTATTGCAGAAGAACATGCAGTTGCTTTGGCTTCAGGCATTGCAGCAAATGGTGGAAAACCTGTTTACGGAGTATACAGTACATTCCTTCAAAGAACATATGACCAACTTTCACAAGATTTGTGTATAAATAATAATCCAGCAGTAATTCTTGTAAATTTAGCATCTGTTTATGGAATGAATGATGTAACACATCTTGGATTATATGATATTGGTTTTATGAGTAACATTCCAAATATGGTGTATCTTGCTCCAACATGTAAGGAAGAATATTTTGCAATGCTTAAGTGGGGAATGAGCCAACAAGATCATCCAGTTGCTATACGTGTTCCAGCAATGGGAGTAATCACTAGCGGTGTAGAAGATACAACAGATTATTCTAAATTAAATAAATATCAAGTGACAAAAACTGGAAAAGATGTTGCAGTGATCGCACTTGGAGATTTTTATCAACTTGGTCAATCAGTTGTCACAAAGCTTTCAAATGAAAACGGCATTGAGGCTACTCTGATTAATCCAAAGTATATCACAGGTATTGATGAAGAATTACTGGAAAGCTTGAAGAAAGAACATAAGCTTGTAATTACTCTTGAAGATGGTATTTTAGAAGGTGGCTTTGGTGAAAAGATTGCAAGATTCTTTGGTGCTTCTGACATGAAAGTATTAAATTATGGTATCAAAAAAGAATTGCTAGATCGTTATGTTCCAGAGGAGCTTATGAAAAAAAATAGACTTACAGATGAGCAAATGGTAGAAGATATCATGAGTATCCTAAAATAATCGGTTTGAACGACTTGAAGCATGTTATCCAATTTAACATGGTCATACTCTCCCAAAAAAATATAATACATTCTATGAAAATAAACAGTCCAAAAGCATTAAAATATATAAATCTTTTGGACTGTTTTCTCACTAGTTACATTTCCAGATGTTTATCTCATTAAAATATTGCTAATAAAATCCTTCTTTAAACAAGACATGTGCAAATATAACAATATAGCAAAGCCAAGGCAAAATTATAAGTCTTGGCTTTAAACTTTTTATAATAGTCTTTCTAATTAATAATCTACGATCCTAAGTCAAATTAAGGTCAAACCTATTTTCTTTCTGACAAAAGTTGCCCACCAACTCCGATGTTATCTTGCTCATTTTCCTTTAATAAAACTATAAATGCCTGCTCAGGTACATTCATTACCTTTGATGCTGTAGCTGTAAACTCTTTAACCAATTGACTTTTTTGTTCCTTATTTAATTTTCCTGCTTCTAAAGTAATTACTGGCATATTTTTCTCTCCTCATTAAAACATATTTTTTATACATCAGTTTTTCTGAATCTAAAACTCCATAGAAAAAGCTTCACTTCATTGGCACTCTTCTCTATATACATTCATTAACTCACTCATTATACTTCCTGATGTAGGTGGTGTAAAAGTAATCGCATTTGCTCCAGCTTCAATTGTTTCATTTATGGACTCAGTTGTAGCGCCTCCAGTAGCTATTATTGGAAATTCAGCAAATTTATTTCTAATGTTTTTAACTATTTGTGCTGTATTTTTTCCTCCCGAAACATTTAATATTGTTGCTCCTGCCTCAATTCTTTTGGAAATATCCTCATCTTCAGAAACTACAGTTACTATAACCGGTATATCTATAGTTGATCTAATCTTATTAACAACTTCATTGCTTGTAGGCGCATTTACTACGACTCCCATAGCTCCCTTAAATTCTGCATCCATTGCTAAATTTACAACCCTTTTACCTTGAGTTATCCCACCACCTACACCACAAAAAACTGGAACATCAGCTGCCATAACAAGAGCTTGTGTTATTATTGGTTGTGGAGTAAATGGGTATACTGCGATTATAGCATCTGCGTTGCTATTTCTTATTAATGCAACATCAGTGCTAAATAGTAGAGATTTTATTCTTTTACCAAAGATTTCAATTCCACTACAATTTCTTATAACTGAAGGTACTTCAATCACATGATTTCTTAATGTACCCTTTATTTGGGGAATAAACTTACCTTCCTTATTTGTCATGCTTTTCACCCTTCCATGAAATGTAAAAAATTTATTATGTTGCTGATTTTCATATTTTGTATCACTCAAACGATTAATATTAAAAAACTGATTCAGCATTCTTATCTAATTATTATGTTTTGGCTAACCATATAGAAAAGTGCACAAATTACTACATATATTAATGTAGTAATTTTTGTGCACTTCTATATTAATAATCATATAAACCATAAGCTCTGTTTGTATACCCAATAGAAAATATTGCTTTCTACAGTTAATTGAATTAGCTAAAGCATTTCTTTCTTGATTTTATTAAATATATCACTTTATAAAATCATTAATTAACTTCTACTGTACGGTTATCGTTTAATGTGGCTGTATATTCTTTGCCATCTAATATTAATTTAATTGATTTGCCCATTACTTTTCCCTCCAGTTTATTAAGCAAATGAACATATTAAATAATTTTTCTTTTTTGTATTTTTAATTGTATTCCAATATTGAAAAACAAAGCAATGATTAATAACACTAGTGCAATTAACATTATATTGTGTAACCCACCATACATAATCTGTTTCATAAGTGGTACTAAATTTTTAGGCAGATCATCTGCACTTTGAGAATCGCTTAATTTATTTAGCATAGCAATGGAAATTTTCCCCTTGGATTCAGCTACACCTTTAATTAAGGCATGATTTAGGATTACTCCATATATTGATGACATAAATGTTTGACTCAAAATACGTAAAAGGTATGCAAATGATGTTGCAATTGGAATATCTCTTTTTTCTGCATCTTCTTGTACACTTATTTGTAAAACATTAAAACTTAATCCTAGACCAAAACCTTGAAATGCTCCTGCTACTAATAAAAACCACAATGGTATAGTTATTCCAGCTAATACCATAATACCAAAGGAAATTATAAAAGCTAAAGTTCCAAAGGCAACCATACGGTATTTACCCAATCGTGATTGCATAGATGATCCAACTACTGAACCAGCAAAGTTTGTAATAGAACCTGGAATCTGAGTCGCTCCCCCAATTAAGGCACTTAATCCTAGTAATCCTTGCGCCCACATTGGTATGTAGATATTAAAAGCAACAAACGCCCCCCATAAGATAGAAAATAATATGAAATCAACTACTAATGGACCATTTTTAAAAAGTCTATTAGGAATTATAGGATCGGCCGCCTTTTCTTCGACTTTAAATAATACTATCAATAAAATTAAACCAACAACAATTAAGATGCTAACTAAACTTAATGAGCCTGTCTCTACCATTTGAATTCCTGCTAAAAGTGTTACTAAACTAATTACCATAATGCCAGCACCTAAATAATCAATTTTTCCACCTGCAGAAATTCTTTTAGGCTCTTTAAAGAAAATTTGAACGCTTAATATTGAGATTAATGCAATTGGAACATTAATATAGAATACCCAATGCCAACTAAAAGTATCGACTATCCACCCACCAATTAATGGTCCAATAATTGAAGCTGCACTAAAGCTTGCTGTAGCATACCCAATAACCGTCGCCCTCTTCCTTAAGTTCGTATACAAGTCCGCATAAATAATAAACGGAATAGTGTTCATTCCACCTGCGCCTATTCCCATAATGGTTCTTGCAATCAAGAAAAAGATAATATTACTTGATAATGCTTGAAATATTGAACCAATCGCAAATAATAATGTGGCTATTTGATATGTTCTTCGGTTTCCAATACGTTCTCCTAATTTACTCCATAGTGGAGTTACTACTGCCATTCCCAATAAAAAAACAGCTACTATCCAACCCATGTATTGAATTGCATGTAAATCACTTATGATTGCTGGCAAAGCAGTATTAACAATTGTTCCATCTAAACCTGCCATCGCATTTGACAATAACAGTGCTAGTGTTACAATCAAAGTTCCTTTCTTACTCATCTTTTGAAAACTCCTTCTTGGATTTCAATTGCAAGATATTGATATGTTCAATTAAAAACATACATCTTGAAAATCTATTTATTATTCTTTGGTGACAAATCTCCATACCAGTATGATGCTGTCACACCACCGTCCATTAGAAAATCGCTGCCTGAAATAAATGCACCACGCTCGCTCATAAGTAATGCTGCTACTTCGGCCACCTCATCTGGTGTACCTGCTCTTCCAGCTGGACAAAGACTAAGCATTTTTCTATATCCTTCACCACGAGGTCCATTTAATTCATCATTTGCTAATGGTGTAATGATGATGCCAGGGCTGATAGAATTGATACGCGCTCCCTTTTTGCCCCAGTTCACAGACTCAGACATTACACGTAAAACGTTGCAGCGCTTTGATAACTGATAAGCATGAAGTGTATCTTTTACTTCACCAGGTTGAAGGAATTGAAGTTTAAGCAACTCTTCTGCAGAAGTTGTAGCAAGTAAATCGCTCTGCTCCTGCGGAAGTACTCCAAGACGATAACCTGATTGTGAAGATATAATAACACCAGAACCACCTTCCTCAATCACTTTACCGAATTCCTCCATCAAAACAGCTGTACCATATAAATCTACTTTCAATATAACTTCAATTGGTGCCTGAGATGGAGATACTCCAGCAGCATTGATAAATTTTGTAATCTTGCCAAATTCCTGTGCTGTCTTAATCAGACTTAAAATAGATTCTCTTGATGAAATATCTACTGAAACTGCGCTGCATTCAAATCCTGAATTATACAATGTCTTTGCAGCTTCTTCTGCATTTTCTAAATGTAAGTCAGCAACAACAATATGTTTTCCTACTCCAACTCTCCTTGCAATAGCAATACCAATAGAGCCTGCTCCTATTAAAACAACAACATCTTTTTTTCTTTCACTCATAATTCTACTCATCTACCCTCTAAAATATTTTATTGATAATTTCTTTTAACAACTTGCTAATTCCACCTAGTTACAGTAGTAATTATCTTATGAAATTAGTAAATATGCCTGCTTCACGTTCTGGCATTCTCACACCATTTTTAAGACCTGCTTCCTTACATTTTAAGAAAAACGCCATATTTCTTCCAAGAGTTCTCATAGTTTGAAGTCCTTCTAAATCCTGTTTTACCTGCTCTGGAGTTGCTCCGTGAACCATATTCCAATACTGAGATGAAACAATCGGCATCTGCATTAAACCGAAATACTTATTTAATTGATCATAAGTTGCAGTAGTTCCTGCTCTTCTTGCTGAGATGACACATGCTGCAGGTTTTAAATAGAATGACTGTCTGCCACCATTCAAGTCTGCATAGAATGCTCTGTCTAAGAATGATGTTAGTGCTCCACCTGCTGCCCCCCAGTGTACTGGTGTTCCAAAAATAAATCCATCATAATCCCCTGCGATATTCAAAAATTCATTTACTCTGTCATCAAATACACATTTTTTCTTAGTAGCACATACCTTGCAAGCAATACATCCATTTAAGGCTTTGTTTCCAACCCAGAAAATCTCTGTTTCAATTCCATCCTTATTCAATGTTTCTGAGACTTCTGCTAATGCTGTATAAGTGCATCCTTCCTTATGTGGGCTTCCATTTACTAATAATACTTTCATAGTTTTATTCCTCCATCTGATTCTTACCTATGTTTCTTTATCTATATATACCCTATCACTTGGAGTGAACTCCAAGTCAAGTACTAAATTTAATATTAATTTAATATTAAATTTTAAGTTTTTCTAAATTTTAAAACTTTCTTTCACAAAACTCTTCTTCATGATTGCATTACATATGTACATATCCTTAATAGGAAAATGTATTTAATAGCCCTTAATATCGGTATTTTCTATCATTACACGATGACTGATATTTATGGCATTAAAAGTAACCGGAAAATTAATCAACTTGATTATTCCATCTTTTAAGAACGATAAAATTAAATAGAATTAATATAAATAACATAACACCAAATACATATATTGAATATTTTATACTAATACCTAAAAATGTGTATAAGAGAATAATCGGAGTGTCTGCTATACATATTGTTACTACATATTTAGCAAATGTAATTCCTGTTAATACAGATAAGAAACAAACTATGTCACTAGGTACTACAGGTGAAGAAACACCTAAAGCTAAAATTTGTACATTATTCTTTTTAACCATATTATATATTTTAGGGTGCTTTTGTATTATCCTATCTTGATAACTCATACCAATTGTAACTCTTGCGAAGAAAAATAATAGAATTTCACTAATTAAATTTGCAATTGCCGTTAAAATAAAAGCTTCCAATAGGTTAAACAAAATACCTCCAATGATTATAAAAACAGTACATGGAACCAGAGTAAAAATTCTTAATGATGCAATTATTAAAAATAATACTGCGCTATATTCTTCATATGTATTTAAAAAGTTTATAATTTTATCATTTCCATTATCATATAGCTGGAACTTAAAAAATATTAATAATATTGCTATCCAACATAAAAACACAATACCTTTAAATAACTTATCCAATATATCTCTCCTCTACTCTTTGACATATCAAATTCATTAAACTGATAAAAAGATTTTTCATAAAATATCCGTACCTGCCATTTAGTTCTATTGATTCATTAAATCCATTTAAAATATAGCTATTTATACATTTATTAAATACCACTTCTCCAATATCTGATTATTGGTTACAACAAAATACATACGCAGGCGGCACATTTCTTAATTCCCTTTTTATCTTTATTTCCCTAAAGTATTGTTCAATAAAATCTTTCTTTAACAAAGTATACTGGAAAGTAATAAATTTGCCGTCTTCCTTCAAATATTTTTGAGTTTGCTTTAGAATATTTGAGGATACATTATTGGGCAAACTCGCAAACGGAAGTCCTGAAACTACATAGTCTATATACGTAATATCATACTTTTTGAGATATTTTCCAATATACTCTGCTGAATCATTAACAATATGAATATTAAATTCATCTTTATATTTTTCTTTAAGCAGATTGCAAAACTTTTTGTTGCTTTCAAAAAGCAAAATTCTTGTGTCCTTTTTTCTTCTTTTTACTATTTTTTCAGTAAAAATACCTGTACCTGAACCATATTCTACAATGCAATTGGCACATTTAAAATCTATATCTTCAATCATCCTATTTGCAAGATATTTTGAGCTTGGAAGTATGGCTCCAACAGTTCTGGGTTTTGTAATATATTGTTTTATGAATGATAGTATCTCCATTTTAACCTTCCTTTTGTTTAGATTTATTTGAAGTTTGATATAATTCAATTCCTTTTTTCAATCGTATTAAACCATCCTTCAAACGTTCTCTTGGACACGCTGCATTGATTCGAATAAATCCTTTACCTGTCTCTCCATAGGATTCTCCAGTGGAAATATATAGTCCTGTTTCTTCACGTAGAAAATGGCACAGATAGGAAGTATCCTCTGTAATCAGCCTACAATCAATCCATAATAGATAAGTTGCATTGGCATGTACTAAATATAATTCTGGCACTTCACATTCTATGAACTCACTTACTAATTTTCTGTTTTCTTCCAAATAGAACCTAAGTTCATTCAACCAGTTTTCTCCTTTTGTAAAAGCTGCAACTGTCGCTTCCATAGCTATTGCATTTGGCTCAGCTACTTCATCTGTATTCAAGGCCTTATTCATTTTGTACCTAAGCACCTCATCTGGAATTACCACTGCTGCACTCTGCACACCTGCTATATTGAATGCTTTTGTTGGTGCAATACAGGTAATACTGCTCTTTGCACATATTTCCGAAACAGATGCAAATGGAGTATATTCATGCTGTGTATCTGTCAAATCACAATGAATTTCATCTGAAAGAACAAGCACATGATGTTTAAAGCATAATTCCCCAATCCTTTTTAGTGTCCCCTTATCCCACACCTTCCCTATTGGGTTATGAGGGTTACATAGAATCATCATAGTTGTTTGTGGATTAGAAAGTTTATTTTCTAAATCTTCAAAATCAATACTGTATTCTTGTCCATCATACAGAAGCTTATTTTCTACAACATTTCTTCCATTATTCACAATTGAATTGAAAAAGATATTGTAGACAGGAGTCTGCACCAGTACGTTTTCTCCTACTGATGTCATCTTTCTCACTGCACTAGAGATTGCTGGCACAACTCCTGTACAAAAAATCAACCATTCTTTATCTATCTGAAAATGATGTCTTCTTTCCCACCAATTACTGATGGCCTGGTACCAGGAATCTGGTACAATAGTATAACCTAGGATACCTTTCCCCACTTTTTCTTGGATTGCTTCTATAATCTCCGGCGCTGTCTTAAAATCCATATCTGCTACCCACATAGGAAGCACATTTTCACTAACATCCCATTTTAGAGAATTAGTATTACACCTATCCGTTAATGCTTCAAAATCATACTGCATACTTAATTTCCCCCGTTATAATCTGTGTCTTCTTAGGATCTATCTTTGTTTCATCCATTATCAGTTGTCCAATCTCCTCTGCCCGGATTACACCACCAGATGGGTTCATCACGCTATCAATAGTACTGTTAATCTGTGCATCCACTGTAGAATATTCAAATGCAAGTGTAGTGTTTAATAATCGGCAGTTTTTCATTATAAGATTGTCAATATAACATAAGCCTTGCAGGCTCTCAATAGTACAGTTCACAAAGGTCAAATTCTTAGAATTCCATCCCAGGTATTCTCCTGAAATAAAGGAATCATAAACCGTTACATTCTCACAGTTCCAGAACGCATCCTTTGACAGCATTTTTGCATTACGGATTTCAATATTTTTTCCTCCATCGAAAGAATAATTTCCTACCAGTTGAAATCCGTCAATTTTAATATTTTCACTGTTCATACCAAAGTAGTCTCCCTTGGCTGTTACATTTTTTAAAGAAATCTCATCACAGTTCCATAAAGTCTCTTCAGCATTTGGCATACTAACATTCTCTAAAGTAATACCCTTTGCACGCCTAAATGTTTTCGGTGCTTCAATAATGGTGTTTTTTATAGAAATATTCTCCGTATACCAGATTCCCGAACGAGCCATTTCAAATAATGTACTCTCCTCTACCACAATATTTTTAGAGTACCATAACGGATATTTCCATTTAAACAGAGTGTGGTCTATTTTAATATTCTGACTCTCCTTTAATGGAGATTCACCATCAGCAAATGTTGAATAGGAAACTTGTAAATCTTTGCTATGGAATAATGCTCTTTCACCAGTTAGCATCTGTTGTTTTATTAGTTTCATCAATCTATCTTTCCTCCATTTAAAATAACTTATTATCTATATGATTTTCTTTTAACCAATTCTATGCAGTTTCCAGATAAAATCATATTCTGCTTTTTACACTGCTAAAATTTTTTCTAACTTCATCGCCTTACTCATGCTCTTTGTTTTGCATATGAAATGCCTCTGTGCCAGCCTCAATGGCTGTCACGTAATAACGTATTTTACCTATGATTAACTCTGCTTACAACATTATCATAAAGGGTGAAGTTAACTTTATGTCAATACCTTATTTCTTTAAGCTAATGTTTTTATATTCTGATTTTTTATCTAAATAGTAAAGGCATTCTGTCCAAAGCAAAAGACCACTGTTCAAGAACTTATTCTCCTTAATCTGTGGTCTGTTTACTCATTATTCATTAGTTTTCTATTTCTTCTATATTTAATATAATAGATACTTCTTTCATTATTTACTTCATCGACTATTCAGCATATATTTCTTTTCCAATAATATAAGATAAGCTTCGCTCAGTAACTTGTTTTTCGGTTTGATATCTTGAGCTTCTTTTACACTTATACTGCTGCATACGCAGTCTTTAAAATCTCTAAAATCTCTTCCGCAGTTAAAGCTTTATATCCACCTGGAAGTAATACAGTTGAGTTTGCAATTTGCGGAAGCATTTCTTCTGTTGCACCAAGTTCCTTAAGATTTGTTACTATACCACATTCTTTTATGAATTTTTCCATAGCATCAATACCTTCTAAAGCAACTTCTTCTTTTGTCTTTCCAGTTTCATGAACACCCCATACTTTTTTAGCAAAGCGGACAAATTTATCTAAACCAAATTTAGATATATATCTGTAATATGGAAGTGATATTGCTGCAAGTCCCATACCATGTGCACAATCAGTATATGCACCAAGCTGATGTTCAATCATATGCACTTCCCAGTCTTGAGTTTTGCTTAATCCCATAATAGGGTTCATTGCAAGAGTAGAGCTCCACATTAAATTACTTCTTGCTTCATAATTTTTAGGATCTTTTACTGCAACTTTTGCACTGTTGATGATAGAACGAAGAAGTCCTTCGATTAAATAATCCGAAGTTACATCATCTTCACCTGAGAAATAAGCTTCCATTAAATGCGACATCATATCAAAGACTCCACTTACCATTTGATATTCAGGTAATGTGAATGTATATTCAGGATTTAATATTGAAAACTTTGGATTAACATTTGATGGAAAAACACGTCCATTCTTAAGTTTTACATCATTATTGGTAATAACTGATCCACCATTCATTTCAGATCCTGTTCCTGCCAATGTAAGAATAGATGCAACTGGCACTATTTTATTATCTACAGGCTCAAAATTTATCCAGTAACGCGTCCATGCATCACCTTCGCAATATGCAGATACTGAAATAGCCTTTGCACAATCAATTGTAGAACCACCACCAACAGCTAAAATCAAATCAACATTATTATCACGTACAAGAGTAGCTCCTTCCATGACTTTTTCATAAGTTGGGTTAGCCATAATTCCAGATAATTCTACGATGTTTTTACCATTTTCCTTTAATATAGATACAACCTTATCATAAAGTCCACTTTTCTTAATAGCACCTTTTCCATAAGCAAGCATAATGGTATCACCATAATTTGCAAGCTCATTGCTTAAGTTATCTAAAGAATTCTTTCCAAAATGTATTGTTGTTGGGTTTTGATAAGTAAAATCTAAATTCATTCTTTTCTCCATTCCTGCGCATTTTGCGCATCTTATAAATTTTTCATTATTTTAAATTTTAAAATATAATAATTATATTTAAGGTTCTAATGAAACCAATAAATAGTCTCTCCATTTTTACTCCTACTATTTTAGTTTTCCGTATTCTTCATCAGCTACAGGCTCTAACCACTCGTTAGATGCACCTTCTACAGGAACTTCTATTGCAAGATGTGCAAACCAGCTGTCTGGCGCAGCTCCATGCCAATGTTTTACTTCTGGTGGAATATTAACTACATCTCCTGGGTGTAATTCTTGTACCTCGTTTCCCCATTGCTGATAATAACCTCTGCCTGCTGTACATAGTAACACCTGACCGCCTTTATGATGAATATGCCAGTTGTTACGGCATCCTGGTTCAAATGTCACATTACCTATAACTATTCTTTCCATAGTCAACAGGTTTAAGTAGCTCTTTCCTATAAAGTACTTCTCAAACATTTTGTTTTCTTCTCCCATAGGGAATACGGCAGCTGCTTTTAATTCTTCTAAACTACTCATTAATATCGCCTCCAAATTCTACACTATTTTCTGCAATTATAGGGGCCTTAATGATATAAAACTTATACAATTGAAAAAATCACTGATATTGGTGAAATTGCAACAATGTATATGTATTTTTATCAATATGTTTCCCTATATGTCGCACATTTCATACTTATTTACTTGCTTAACAAAAATGCTATGTCTCTATCCTAATACCTAAACCTAACTTTAGGTCAAGTGCTTTTTATAATTTTTTTAATTTTTTATAACTTTCACATTTTTTCATCTTAAAATTGTTATTCTCTTTTTGTTACTGTTAACAAATTAGTAAAAAATAAATATTGACCTCAAGTTAGGTTTAGGATATATAATAATTAAATACTTTTAGATAAAATGATTTTTGAGGTGAAAGATATGACATATTCAATTGGTGAAGTTTCTCAAATGCTTGAAATTCCTATTTCAACTTTAAGATATTACGATAAGAAAGGACTTCTTCCTTTAGTTGAGCGTACAAATGGTAACGTTCGTGTATTCAGTGACAATGATGTTCGCTGGTTAAATATGATAGATTGTTTGAAAAACACTGGAATGGAATTAAAAGAAATAAAAACCTTCTTTGAGTGGTGCGAAAAAGGTGATTCTACTATTGATAAGCGTTATGAAATGTTTCTAGAACGAAAAAGAGAAACTGAGAGGCAAATTGCTATTCTTCAGAAGTCACTGGATTTAATTGACTACAAATGCGAATACTACCGTATAGCTAAAGAAGCTGGTACTACAAATATTCCGGAGTTAATACAAAGTCCTATAAAGGAGTTTGAAAAGCAACAGTTCTTTCAAGATGCTGTAGGAGATGCTGAATAAACTTTCCGCTATATTAATGCAAAACTAAAGAGTTCATTCGCTCCATGACAAACGCTACAAACATCACCGCTCCAATCAATTCATGTACTTTATGTCCTGTTAACGCATAGGCCATAAGAACTTGTAAGAGTACATTTAAAATATCAATTATAATTTTAAATTTCAGTTTTGTTGTCATTCTTTCATCTTTATATTTCATACTTTAAAATTAAATTGTATTTAAATAAGAAAGTCTTGGGCAGTATCTTGCCCAAGACAACTATTTAACTATATATTTCTTGCAACTTCATATGCATTCCATATAGCATACATAATATTTTGTACTTGACTTGCATCTCCTATTAAATGAACTTTGGGCATTTCAAATCTTATATCATTATATAAGCTTTTTTCTGAAACGTAGCCTATGCAAACTATAGCTGAATCTGCTTCTATAACTTCTTCTTTATCTCCTGATTTTAAGATAAATCCATTCTCTGTTGCTCCAGCTACAGATGTATTTAATCTTAAGTCAATATCTTTAAAATTAACTAAATCTTTAAGCATATCTTCATTAGCGTGACATAATGGTCCACCAACTTTTAAGATATCATCTTGTAATTCTACAAGTGTAACTTTTTTACCTTGATCAACTAACCATAAAGCTGTTTCACAACCTACAAGTCCTGCTCCTATAATAATTGTAGATTCTCCAGCACTTTCTTTGCCTAAAAGTACATCTTCTGCAGTAAATACTTT
>Ga0209281_1001492_pt1 | contig 13414 bp, 12 predicted proteins | sample MedtruBG_FD_187514 | JGI IMG/M metagenome (GOLD analysis project Ga0209281, IMG submission 187514) | Root nodule microbial communities of legume samples collected from California, USA - Medicago truncatula BG (SPAdes) (version 2) | ecosystem: Host-associated > Plants > Roots > Nodule | place... | reverse complement strand
TCAGCCTCACCAAACCCCATCGCACCGAGTGACGTTGCCGCAGCCCCTGCTCCAGCCAGCTTCAAAAAGCTGCGCCGTGAGAGGTCTACATTCATGGGAACAGCCTCCATCTCGTGTCAGCAACAATGGAGTCTATGCCTCGACACCAGCAAGTCAAGGTGGAGTGATATCGTCAAAGAAAGCCGCCGCAGCGAGCGGAGGCGGGCATCCAGAGAGAGGACGCGCCTGTGTTGCGCGTCAGTTGCCGAATAATGTTCCCCGCGGGGAATTCGGAGAGTGTTCCCCGCGGGGAACATTGGAACCGTGGGACCAGTTCCGGTCCTAGCCGAGTGGTGGGTTGCCGCGCTCAGGAGTGGCGGAAGTTATCAGCACGATAGCTTCCATAAGGCCGTAAAATGTGTTTTTCTTCAATAACTTATAGCAGCCTCAGAAAACACTCGTCATGCCCGTCCGACCAGCATCACAAACCTTACCTTAAGTCGGCCGGCTCCCGCAAACTGTAATTTCTCGGCCACTAATGCCACGGCTTTTGGAGCTGTCAGCGTGACCATTGCGCATCGCCGCAGTCGGATCTGCCGCTGTCTCGCTGTTTAGCTCGAAAGCCGAAAGCCGAAAGCCGAAGGCATATGTCTGGCCCTGCTCTAGCTCGCCGAGCGACTTGAGAGACAAGCTACGATTGGAATGATCAAAGTAGGTTCACCGCCGGTTCGCCGCCACGGATACACGCACCCAGCCGTGCGGCCTGACCACCCATGACGCCCTGCCCTCCTCTGTCAGCGGTCCGAGCGACCAGCGTCCTTCGCAAAGGCATGGGGTTCTTCGGGGGCCGATTAGAGGCAATCCTTCACGGGAAGGCTTCTACAGCAAAAGCCGGCTGCCGGGCCAATCGGCGCCGAGCGTGACTCTCGTCTTGCGGCGTTGTCGAGATCTCCTCCAAAGTTCCCCGCGGGGAACAGTTGAAGCTTGGCATTCGGCCGCACCTGAAGCGCCGGGAAAGTCAGACCCGCGGCAAAGTCGATCACCGTCCATTGGATCGCCACCTGGCCGCGAGTAGTGTTCCCCGCGGGGAACACGGTCGTGCACGACGTTTTGCGCGACGGCGAATGAAGCCTCGGCAAGACCGTGAGAGAACGCCAAGTGAACCGTCGAGTTCCACCGCGGCGGTCGAGCAGGGCGGTAGTGCCGCGGCGACCGGCTTAAAAGAAGTTCCTATCGCAAGACATCGTCAGCCGCTCGACACGATAGTCCGTCCAAAGGATACCGACACTCGTGCAACCAGCGTGTCCTTTAATGCGGCCGCACTTTCCCGCCTCAACAGGAAGTTTGCCTTTCACCGAAGCAACCGGGCCCGACATTTCGTCCTCTAGCGGCATCTCACACCCGCCGTAGATGATCGCATCAACGGAGCTACGGTTGGCACGCCGCCAAGTTCCCCGCGGGGAACGCTTGGCTTCACTCTTGTCTGAGGCAATCGTCTGGACGAAATCATATTACGGGAACAGGTCCTGCCGATTGCGAAATCTACGCAACCTTCACCGCTACTCTAGTCTCGAGGCGCGGCCTATGCATTGTGTATCTCCGGCAACCTGTTCGCGCCAGAACGCCGCCGGCTTTCCGGCGGAGAATCATCCGATGCAGTCGTTGCTCGGTCATGGCCCACGAGATTGAGGCAGGCCGGAGCGCAGGCGAGCACCGAGATGCCGAGCTGTTCCCAATACGGCACATATGTCTCGCCTTGGCGAGCAGTCGGTACTGCGCGCCAGCGTCCGTCGCTCCGAGAGTTCCCCGCGGGGAACTCTGCGAAGAGTTCGGCAGATCTCCATTCAAAGCAACGGCCAACCATTTCCGCAGTGAACCACTATTGCGTCTCGGCCCAGCGACGTCTGCGCACATCTTCGCCCAAAAAGACGCGGGGAGGGTCGAGAACCGGCATGCACTGGCGCCTTCCCACCGGCTCCGTGCGTCATCCACAGCGCGCATTGATGGCCATAGCCGAATCGGAGTACGTCTTAGTTGCGGAAATTTTTCGAATTTGCGTGTTTTCGAGTAGTTACGTGGCGATTAGCAAGCGGTTAACCACTTCACTGCTTAAGTGACGGAAACGATCACAGGGATTCTTTCGATGACGCGACACCTAAGCAGCCTCGCTTTCATGGAGAATTTTTCCAGTAAGCTCGAAATGGCACTGAACAACTTGAGCATGGCGCAGTTCCCCCCGAACGCGCGTCGCACAATGCGCAAGTTCACCTCTACTGAAGTTGCCACCCTGCTGGGCGTAACCGAGGCCTATATCCGCCAGGTTGCCGCCAAGGAACAGGGCCCTGAGCCCGAAATCGCCAACGGCCGGCGCTTCTACACGCTCGAGCAGGTTCTTGAACTACGTATGGCTCTTGCGGCAAACGGCCGGAAGAAATGGATGAATCCCCGCCGGACAGGCGATGAGCAATGCCAGATCGTTGCGGTCACCAACTTCAAGGGCGGCTCCAGCAAGACCTCTACCACAATCCATCTCGGTCACTATCTGGCACTCAAGGGCTATCGCGTGCTGGCGGTCGATCTCGACCCCCAAGCATCTCTCACCGCGCTCCATGGTAGCCTGCCGGAATTCGATTACCGTGGCGGTGATACACTTTTCTCAGCCATTCGTTTCGACGATCCCGTCCCGACGAAATCCATCATCCACAAGACCCACATCGTTGGTTTCGACGTCATCTGTGCCGGCCTCGAACTGACCGAGTTCGAGACGGCCGTCGCACTCGAGATGCGGCGGTCAGCAGGAACCGGTTTCTTGCTTCGCGTTTCTCAAGCTCTGGAGCAGGTCGCCGATGACTACGACTTCGTCCTTATGGACTCGGCTCCGTCGCTGAACTTCCTGACACTTTCGTCGCTGACCGCCGCGACTGGGGTCATCATCCCGGTTCCGGCACATATGCTGGATGTGGACTCGACCGCAAAGTTTTTGGAGCTTGCCGGGTCGTACATGCAGATCCTGAATGAGGTGGGCACCGCCGCTCAATGGGACTTCGCCAAGTTCCTGATCACAAAGTTCGAGCCGAACGATCATCCGCAAGCGAATATGTCCGCGCTGATGAGACAGGTGTTCGGCGAGGATCTGCTCCTCAACTCCGTCATCAAGTCGACCGCGGTGGCCGATGCTCTGACGTGGAAGCAGAGCCTTTACGAGGTTCAGAGGTCCCGATTTTCGGCGCCGAAAACCTACGACCGCGCCATCGAGTCGATCAATGCTGCCAATGCTGAACTCGAGGGCCTCTTCTGGAAGGCATGGGGGAGAGAATGAGCCGCAAGGATTCCAAGGGCCTTTTTGCCAATGTCCTCGGACAGCTGGAAAATTCTGCAGAGAAGGGCGGGATGCAGCGGTCGACATCGCCACATCTTCTCAAAGTTGCAGCCGGCGTCCGTCAGATGCAGGAGCGCAGCGAACTTGCCGAACGCCTTCTCAAGGATGGTGGCCAGATCGTCGAGATCGATCCAGACGAGATCATGGAATCGGCCATCCGGGATCGCTTTGATTCCGGCTACAGCGAAGCCGGTATTGCGGATTTGCTCGAGTCGATGCGCGAGCATGGACAGAGTACTCCTGGCTTGGTCCGCCCGGTTCGAGGGGCCGCAAGGCCGTTTCAGATCGTATTTGGCCGGCGCCGGCTTGCCGCTGCCAAACTCCTCGGTATCAAGTTCAAGGCAATCGCCCGGGAACTTAGCGACGAAGATGCGATCGTTCTCCAAGGGGAAGAGAACAGCAACCGCAAGGACCTGTCCTTCATCGAGCGATGCCTTTTTGCGCAATCGCAGGAGGCTGCCGGCTATCGCCGCGACGTGATCTGCAAGTCCCTGAGCACCGGCAGGTCGCATATCTCCGAAATGATCCGGATAGCGGCAGCATTGCCGCGCGAGATCCTGATGCAGATTGGTCCGGCTCCTGAAATCGGACGGCGCAGGTGGATCGAGTTCGAAGTGCGCTGGGCGGCTCACCGGGAGCCCGCGAAGGTGGCGCAGTTGGTTCTGGAGCAAGACCAGATTCAAGCCTCTTCCAGCGATCTACGCTTCGCTGCGGTTTTTGAAGCGCTTACCAAGGCGGATGTAAAGGCTGCAGCGTCTTCCACAACCGATCTGATCTCTCATGGCCTCGTGCTTGGCCAGATCCAACACGGCAAGTCGGCTGCGAAGCTGACATTCAACAAGTCTGTGCCTTCAGGCTTTGTCGATTTCATTGCAGGTCAGATCGAAAGCCTGCACGACCAGTTCATGCAAAAGCAGAATTCGAAACAAGGAGACTAACCCGCAAAAGAAAAAGGCCCCCAACGAACAAGCCGTGGAAGCCTTCCTCAGATTTGTAGCAAGATCGAGAATCGCATTTCCACGAATCACAGTCAAGAGTCCTTGGCACCGTTTTTGGTGAGCTGCTTTCTTTTGCCTAATCGAAGGTGAAGGAAATGGAAAGTGGAAGTGTGACGACGCCCTTTGGGCGGCGGTCGATGACGCTTGCCTCGTTGGCAGGCCAGTTCATCTCCCGCGACATCGAGCCTGGAAAGTCGGTCGACAAGTGGAAACTGTTTCGCTCGCTTTGTGCGGCCAAACGCCGGCTCGGCATCAGCGATCGGACGCTGGCCGTTCTGAACGCGCTGTTGAGCTTCTATCCGGAGAGCACGCTAAGCGGAGAGACCAGTCTGGTCGTCTTTCCCTCGAACGTTCAGCTGTCACTGAGAGCTCATGGGATGGCCGAGGCTACGCTCAGAAGGCATCTGGCCGCCCTCGTCGATGCAGGCCTGGTCGCTCGCAAGGACAGTCCGAACGGCAAGCGCTATGCACGCAAGACTCGCGATGGAGCGATCGGCACAGCATTCGGCTTTTCGCTCGCACCGCTTTTGGCCCGCTCCGGCGAAATAGAGCGACTCGCGGCCGAAGCCGAGGCTGATCGGATCGAGCTGCAGCGGCTACGCGAGCGACTGACGCTCTGCCGCAGAGACATCGCCAAGTTGATAGACGTGGTGCTCGAAGAACTGCCCGGCGACTGGACGTCTCTGCAGGAAGATTTCCGAAGCCTCGTCCAGGCTATACCGAGGACGCCCGATATCGCTGATCTCACCGCTTTGGTAGAGGCGTTCGAAACGCTGCGCGAACAGGTGGCTAACCAATTGCAAACGCGCATAAAACTCCAAGAGATGAGCGGCAATCCCGATCAAACTGAGCGGCACAAACAGGAATCAAAACCCGAATCTATTATTGAACTTGAACGTTGCCCTCGGAATGAGCGGTCAGACGGCCAGGCCAGTGAACCGGCTCACGAGGCAAAAAGGGCCTTTCCGCTGGGAATGGTACTGAAAGCCTGCCCGGAAATCATGAACTACGGTCCTGACGGTGCGGTGAGAAGTTGGCGCGACCTTATGATCGCTGCGGTTACGGTACGATCTATGCTTGGCGTTTACCCCTCGGCCTATCAGGAGGCCTGCGAGGTCATGGGACCGGAAAACGCCGGGGTCGCCGTTGCCTGCATCCTGGAGAGGGCAGGGCATATCAACTCTGCTGGCGGGTATCTGCGCGATCTGACCGGCAAAGCGCGGCAAGGGAAATTCTCGCTCGGCCCGATGCTGATGGCGTTGCTCAGGGCGAATGGCTTCGACAGGCGGGGGGTGTTGTGATCCCGGCCTTCTAGGGGAGTAACGCCTGGGGACGCAATGGCACGAGCATATTGCCGACCCGCGGGTGCCGAGCGACTCCACTCAGGCGAAATCGTCAGCGGCAACCCGTGAGCGTCTGAGCGTGCTCCAATTTCGTCGGTGGCCTTGCTTTGAGATCAGCGCGGCCTCCTTGGCTACCTTCCAGTGAGATGCCTACATCCGGGTACAATTTCGGCGGTTTCGCAAACATCCCGGATACGCCGCCCAGGCACAACACACGTCGTCAAATGTCGCGATCGTGCGACGCAACGAATGGAGTGTCTGATGACAACACAGAAAAAGGTTCTCTACACCGGCAAGACTCACACGACCGGTGGCCGCGAAGGGTTCGCCCGCAGCGACGATGCCCAACTGGAGGTCAGGCTTTCGCCGCCGGGCAGCGGCAAAGCCGGAACCAATCCCGAGCAGCTCTTCGCCGCCGGCTGGTCAGCCTGTTTTATCGGCGCACTAGGTCTAGCCGCGGCGAAGCACAAGTTGTCGCTCCCGGCCGAAACGGCAGTCGATGCTGAAGTCGATCTCGCCAAATCGGAAGGCGGCTTTTTTCTTCAAGCCCGGCTTGCCGTCAGCCTCCCCGGCATCGACGCGGACCTTGCGCGATCGCTCATCGCCGAAGCGCATCAGACCTGCCCCTATTCAAAGGCAACGCGGGGGAACATCGAGGTCGATCTGACTCTCGCCTGACCGCGTTCTTGATCCAAGGAGGTTTCTATGAAGCGCCTCATAGTCGGCATACTGACATTCGCCGTTGTTGCAGCGCCTTGCGTCTATGACATATTTTCCGCGGAACCATCGGCGCTGGCCGGCCTCCTCGCGGCGTCTGTGCTGCCACTTTAAGGCAGGGGAAGGCCGCCAATTCGATGAGGGATCGGCTGCGAGACCAGCGGATCCTTCACACGTCCAGCGGTCGATTGGATCCGGGCCTCATTGCAGTCTGGAAGATGGCCCAGCGGCTTTCGAACAGGCGAAGACTGTCGGCGGCGTCCGGACTTTCGGACAGGCCGAGACGGACACGGTTATTTGCGCCTTCCAGCAAATCGATGAGGACGTGGCAAATCTCTATGGCAGGTCCCGGCACGACCAGGCCGGCGGCCTGAGCCGATATGATCGCCTGCACAATGGGTTCCAGTGCAGCACTCGACCATACCGCCAACCTTTCCCGCAATGGCAGCGAAAACACGGCCTCGGCGGTAACCGACAGATAGAAAGCGGAATAATCACGGTCCGTGCCGAAGCGGAAATACCTGAAAGCCACATCGCGCAACGCTGCGAGAGGTGCATCACCTTGTCCCGCTGCTTCGGCAAGCGTCTTGCGGAAGCGCACGAGGTCACGTTCGACCACGGCTTCCAGAAGCGCCTGCCTGTTGGGATATCGCCGATAAAGCGTGTGTTTCGAGATTCCGAGCTCCGCGGCAATCTCTTCCATGGAGGCGTTCGCAATCCCCTTGCGGGCAAAGGTCGAGCGGGCGCTATCCAGAAGACGACGGGTCAGAGCCTCGGCCTCTTCCCGAGTGGGACGTCCGCCGCCACGTCTGCGAACTCTAATCATGGATGTCCGACGCCGGCCGATGGGCGGGATGGACAACGCCATTGCCCGCACCGCTGATTGCTGATAACAGTACGATACCGTGCTGTTATTAACATTGCAACAGGTTCGCCATGCCCTCCATCACTCTCTCCGCTCTCTCCTGGTCGAAACCCGACGGGGGGCATGTTTTTACCGATCTCGACCTGGCGTTTGGTCCGGAGCGGACGGGGCTGGTTGGAAGAAACGGCATAGGAAAAACGAGCGTGCTCAACATTCTTGCCGGTACATTAAGGCCTTCCTCCGGCACGGTTGCCATCCAGGGACGTGTCGCGCTGGCGAGGCAGATACTTCGGGCCGGCGCCGATGAAACCATCGCCGATGTGTTCGGTGTGACGCAGGCGGTTGCGGTGTTACGGCGCGCCGAAAAAGGCGAAGCGAGTCTTGAAGAACTCGAAACTGCGGATTGGACAGTGGAAGAGCGGATAGTTTCCGCCCTTGTCCGGCTTGGACTGGAGGCGCGGGCGGATACGCTCCTGAAGCAGCTCTCCGGGGGCCAGCGCACGCGGGCGGTGCTCGCGGCGGCAATATTCTCCGAGCCGGACTTCCTCCTTCTCGACGAGCCGACGAACAATCTGGATCGTGACGGCAGACGGGCGGTCGACCTTCTTTCCGGCTGGCGCAGCGGGGCAATTGTCGTTAGCCACGATCGTGAACTGCTCGAAGAAATGGACGCGATTATCGAACTGAGCTCGGTCGGGACAAAGCGCTACGGCGGGGGCTGGAGTTCCTATCAGGCGGCGAGGGCGGTTGAGTTGGAAGCGGCGCAACAAAGCCTCGCACATGCACAGAAGACCGCCGACGAAATCGACCGCAAGGCACGTGCCTTGGCAGAGCGGCTGGACAAGCGTGACGCGTCTGGTACCCGAAAAGCGGCAAAGGGCGACATGCCGCGGATTCTAATGGGCCGGCGCAAGAGCAATGCGGAAGAAAGCCGGGGCAAGGGTGTGGAACTCGCCGAGCGACAGCGCGCAGCCGCGCTCGACGCCGTCACAGCGGCCAAAGCGCGGATCGAGGTGCTGCAGCCGTTCTCTATCCGTCTTCCGCGAACCGATCTTCCCGCCGGCCGGCAAGTCCTCGCGTTTGACCGCGTTACGGCGGGCTACGATCCCGCCCGTCCGGTCATTCGGGATCTATCCTTCTCGCTTGTCGGCCCGCGGCACCTTTCGGTCACCGGCCCCAACGGGGCGGGCAAAACGAGTCTTCTGAAGGTAGTCACCGGAGAATTGCGACCCTTTAACGGAACCGTTTCCGTAAATGTTCCCTTCTCTCTGCTGGACCAGAGCGTCAGTATTCTGGAGCGCGGCGAGACGATCCTCGATAATTTCAAGCGGCTCAATCCCGGTGCCAGCGACAACGCCTGCCGGGCGGCCTTGGCCAGCTTTCGCTTCCGCGCGGATGCGGCCTTGCAAAGGGTGGAGACGTTGAGCGGCGGGCAGGTGCTGCGCGCCGGTCTCGCCTGCGCACTCGGCGGTTCCGATCCCCCATCGCTGCTCATTCTCGACGAGCCGACCAACCATCTGGATATCGACTCCATCGAGGCGGTCGAAGCTGGGCTGCTCGCCTATGACGGCGCACTCGTCGTCGTCAGCCACGACGAGACATTCCTTGCAAACATCGGGATAGGCACGCGTCTGGAGCTTTCGACCTCCAGGGGCTGACGCCGATCGAGATAATCGTCAGGCACCCAATTCAAGGCACTGTCAAAGCACAGCGCCTCGTCTGTGATGAGGCTCGCGCCGGCCATGAGCCCCGCGTCGGGAGCGGCAATTCCCTCCGGCTTACCGTCCCTCTTCAGAGGCATTGCACCACGTTAAACGACCGTGGCTACGGTCATGCCCGTGTCGGTTGCCGCCCCCGAGATATAGTTCATGCGTTGCTCCTTACGGGATCAAAAGCAGTTTTCCGGTGGTTGCACGGCTTGTCATCGCGGCATGGGCGCCGGCGGCGTCGGCAAGGCGATAGGTTTCGCCGATCGTCACCGTGATCAATCCGTCCTCGATCCAGTCGAAAAGCTGCTCGGTGCGATCGAGAAGGAGTTCGCGCGTGTGGATGTGGTCCGTGAACGTTGCGTAGCCGATCTTAATGCTCTTCGGCAGGTTCATGATCTCGAGCGGTCCAGGCCCGCCGAGCACTGGTCCGTACCAGCAGAAGGTGCCGGACCGGCGAAGCGCTTCGATCGACCCCTTGAAGGTCTTGGGACCGGAGCCATCGTAAACGACGTTCACGCCCTCACCGCCAGTCAGGCGCAGGACTTCGTCGGCAAACCGTCCCTCGGTATCGACAATGACGTGCTCGGCGCCGGCCTTTCTGGCGATCGCGACTTTGTCTTCGGACGATACGCGTCCGATTACACGGCCACCCCTTAGCCTGATAATCTGTGTCAGCAGCAGGCCGACCCCGCCGGCCGCCGCATGAACAAGGGCGATGTCGCCCGGCTGCACTGGATAAAAATCCGTCGCGAAGTGACTGGCTGTGAGCCCCTGCATCATAATGGATGCGGCCGTTCGGTCGTCCAGGGTATCGGGAATTTTCACGAGGGAGGCTGCCGGTATCGACTGGCGCTGAGCATAACTTCCGGGAGCATAGACCCAGGCGACGCGATCGCCGACTGCAAACTCGCCCGCTCCGTCGCCGACGGCGAGCACCCGACCAGCGCCTTCGACACCCAGAACCTTCGGGTTAGGGATGTCGGTCCAGGCCATACCTTGGCGCACGCCGATATCCATGAAGTTCACGCCGGCCACGGCGACCTCGACCACGACATGTCCCGGCCTTGCGACGGGCTCAGGGCGATCGACGAACTCCATCACGTCGGTACCACCAACGTCTTTCATCACAACGGCTTTCATGCATATATCCTTTTTTGACTACTAATTCCAGAAAGGGGCACAGTTTTTTGCCTGCTAGGTGACTGCGCGAAGCGCCAACCGGCTGAGGGACTGCAGATGTTCCCGACCGGCTCCACCACGTGCGGCTATCCTGATACCGGCGATATTGGCAACGAGGAAATCGGCCACCGCCTCAGCGGGCAATGAAACGGCTAAGTCACCTGCAGCCTGAGCTTCTCTGATGCGTTCAACGACGACGTTCTTGAGCCGACGATCGGCGGCGTGATGCAGTGCCGCCAGGTCCGGCCGGCTTTGACCGAACTCGCAGATCGAGTTCACGCCGAGACAAGCTTGGCTTGCATTGTCCACAACGCGCTCCATCACCAAGCGGATACCCTCCAGTGCACGCGGTTTGCCGCGCAGCAAGGCGATATGAGCACTCGTCTCACTCGCCGAATAGCGTTCCACCGCGAGGCAGTAGAGCTTCCACTTGTCACCGAAGGTGTCGTACAGGCTCTGGCGGCCAATTTTCATCGCCCGTACCAGCATCTCCGTCGAGGTGCCCTCAAAACCATGCTCGCGAAACACACCGATCGCAGCGTCCAATGCCTCGTCCCTGTCAAATTCCTTGATCCGCGCCATAAAGCCTATTTAAGAATAATGGAACGATCTGTCAAGAATGGACTGCCGGTTATTCCTCAGGAAATTACCGCACGGGGCTCGAGGAAGGCTTCCAGGCCGAAGACGCCGAACTCGCGGCCGAAGCCGGATTGCTTGAAGCCCCCAAAGGGTGCAAGCGGCTCGTGCGGTGCGCCATTGATGATTACGCGACCTGCCTCGATGCGATCAGCAGCGCGCTTTGCCCGTTCGAGGTCGGAAGAGAAGACATTGGCCTGCAGGCCGTAGTCGGTATCGTTGGCGAGCGCGATCGCTTCTTCCTCGTCGCGATAAGAAAGGACGCAGAGCACCGGGCCGAAGATCTCCTCGCGGGCGATGCGCATATCGTTGCGGACGCCGGAGAAGATAGTTGGACGAACGAACCAACCTCGTTCGAGGCCTTCGGGACGCCCTTCGCCTCCGATCAGGAGAGTTGCACCCTCTTCCTGTCCGAGACGCAGGTAGCCTTGCATGCGGTCCCATTGCTTCTGGCTCACCATCGGCCCGATCCGCACCTCGCTATCACCGGGATCACCGAGCGTGAACACCTTTACCTCCTCTTTCAGGCGTGCCTCGATCTCGTCGCGACGATATTCAGGAACAAGGATGCGGCTCCCGGCAATGCAGGCCTGTCCGCTATTGAGGAAGCCGGCAGCCAGAACCTGAGGAACCGCAACTTGGAGATCGGCATCGTCCAGGATGATGCTGGGACTCTTGCCGCCAAGCTCCATGGTGACCCGCTTCATTGTCGTCGCCGCCATCTGGGCGATGGCGCGGCCCGTGACGGTAGAGCCCGTGAATGTGATCTTTGAAACATCCCGGTTTGCGGTGAGCGCTGCACCCACGACATTGCCGTAGCCAGTGACGATGTTGAACACCCCCTTTGAGAGATCCGCTTCATGCAGGCATTCCGTGATGACCTGCGTTTGGATGGCGCTCATCTCGGAAGGTTTGATGACCATCGTGCTGCCCGACGCGATCGCTGCCGACAGCTTTCCGCAGATGAAGCTATAATTGCTATTCCATGGTGTGATCGCCACCGCCACCCCCGAAGGACGCATCTCCACGTCGGCACGGCCGATGCGTCGCCGGAAATCGTAGCTCTCCAATATTTCCGCCATATCGAGGAACACGTTTCCGGCTCGCCGCGCTGCAAAGTCGATGAAACTCGGCGGCGCTGCGTATTCCACCCGCATGGCCTCTACGAGATCGCCCGCGCGCTCAGAGACGGCCGCATGCAAGCGCTTCAGCATGGTGATCCGCTCTTCCTTCGACGTATTGGAGAATGCGGGAAATGCACGCCTGGCCGCTGCAACGGCGCGGTTTGCGTCTTCCTCATCCGCTAGGCGCACCTTTCCAATCTGTTCCTCGGTCGCCGGATTGAAGAGCGGAGCCCATTGCTCGCCGTGCGGTTCGACGAAGCTGCCGTCGATGTAGACTCTGTCGATTATACGCATCGACTCTCTCCCGTTATGGCTTCACCACAAAGATGGAATGCATTATCTGTTGCGGCTAGTCCGACAAAATCGGACACGCTGATGAGCTACATCGCGCAATGAGGGCAAGCTTGAGCGAATTGGAAGCGGTTGCCGCGGTTGCCCGGCATGGCGGCTTTCGCGCTGCCGCCCGCCAGCTCGGCATGTCATCATCGGCATTGAGCCATGCAATAATAGCGCTAGAAGAGCGCTTGGCGGTCAGGCTCTTCAACCGCACCACGCGCAGCGTCGTGCTCTCTGCTGCGGGAGAACAATTCCTCTCTGAGATCGCACCGGCTTTGCAAACAATCGATAATGCGATCGAGCATATCGGCGAGCATTCGAGTAGGCCCTCGGGAAGGCTTCGGCTCAATATGGCGCCGGGAGCGGCACGCATGCTGCTGGAGCCGCTGCTACTCGAATACGGCCGCCGCTATCCGGAGGTCGAGCTTGAGGTCGTGACGGAGGATGCGCTTGTCGATGTAATTGGTAAGGGCTTCGATGCCGGGGTACGACTTGCCGAAATGATTTCGCCCGATATGGTGGCCATTCCGATCACCCCGACCCTCCGTTCCCTGGTTGTCGGATCGCCTGAATATTTCAAGGGGCGTTCCAAGCCAATCGTCCCGCTCGATCTGGTGCAGCATCGCTGTATCCAGATGCGCATGGCGAACGGCAGATTGTATCGGTGGGAGTTCGAGCGGCGGGGTGAAGCCCACGTGATTGACGTTCCCGGCAATCTGACGCTCGACGCGACGGACCTTATCCTGGCGGCCGCCCTTTCGGGCGCTGGACTCGCTTATATCGGCGAATATTCGCTCGCTGCGCATATGGCTGCAGGGCACCTTATTCCGGTGCTGGAAGAGTGGTGCCCCGCCTATCCCGGGCTCAGTCTTTATTTTTCGCAACGCCGCCACATGCCCGCCAAATTGCGCGCCTTCATCGACCTGATCAGGGAACAAGCTGTTTGACCAATAGGGTAAAATTGCGCCAAATCATGGGGAGCATGCGCCGACCCAATTGATGCAGCTCAATCGACTTAGCGGCAGGCTGCTTTGGACGCGCCCAATCGAGGAAGAGGAGATTATCATGGATCAGAAGAGCGATAGTGCGGGCAAGTGTCCCGTCGCACATACGGCACCGAGAGGCAGATCGAACCGCGACTGGTGGCCG
>Ga0209281_1001489_pt1 | contig 13437 bp, 13 predicted proteins | sample MedtruBG_FD_187514 | JGI IMG/M metagenome (GOLD analysis project Ga0209281, IMG submission 187514) | Root nodule microbial communities of legume samples collected from California, USA - Medicago truncatula BG (SPAdes) (version 2) | ecosystem: Host-associated > Plants > Roots > Nodule | place... | reverse complement strand
ACACAGAAATATATATGAAAAAGTTTTTAAAGTAAATAGAGGCTTGCTATTCACTTTTTAATAAGGAGAATTTATCATGAGTAATTCAATTGGCTTAGCTAAATTTAAGAAAGATAATAAAATAGTGTATTGTGAATATGATGGAATAGTTGATGTAATGAAGCTAAAATTATTTAATTCCTTTGAGGAAATGGATAAATGTTGGAAAGAGGATCAAAACTTAATTGAAGATTGTGATTGTGACATGGATGATATAGAAATCTATTCTGGAAGAGATTTTTATTGGAAGGGAAAAGCCTGCAGAAAATGTATGCAGATATGTGAAAACTCCAATCCTGATTTTTCAGAAGTAATATTTATAGAACCAGACTGGGCCTCGTATCATTATATAAAAAGAATCATTTCACAGTTATTAGAGTATTCTTTTTGCTTTGGTAAGGAAAGAATTGCAGGTGCTATGGAAGATTATAAACGTCTTAGTACTCCGCACATAGCTCTACTTGGTGGTTTTAGTCGGAATACTAATGATAATTATAGAAGTTATTATTATAGAGAAACAGTTTTTAAGATTTCCTCTCTGGAATTAGCTGCAGGTGCACCCAAATTGCGATGTCAGACCTGGTTTTCAATCTTGGCTAAAATAGATTCATGTATATTTGAAGGTGAAAAGGAACCTAATAATCCACAAGAGGCTATTATTAATTTTGCTTTAGCTAGAGATTTTAATAAGGATAGATATGAAAATTGGCCTAAGGCTTATGAAAGTAATATTCCAGCAACCATATTGTATAAATTAATGACTGGAAAAGAAGCAGTCTTGCCTGAAAAATCTAATCTTCATGATAATACTTATTGGCTTAATTTATACCATGCTATTACAATGCAGGATGAGAAAAAAGTGAAGGAAAACTGTATTGCTATTGCAGAAGGTTGGCTTAGGGAATATGAAGAATGTGAAACTCCTATATATGATCCAGAAAACTTCCCGTGTTATGAACCAGAATGCAATGCTATTTTATCTATAGCAATTCATAGAGAGACAATGAATATTTATTTTGAAGAGAAAAAATATAGAGAATTTTATCTTGCAGCATTAATGTAGCAATTGAAATTAAACATACACTTAATGAAATCTTGTCTAAGGAGGCGTGATAATGAAGAATTATAAAAAATATTATTTTGTTTTATGGGGATTTTTGCTTTTACTTCTTATGGTATTTTTAGTAGGAAATAAATTAGGGGCAAAAGAAATGAAAATAAATCGTGTACATGTAAATTTGCCTAACCAGCATAGATATTATTTATATAAAATTAATGATAGTATAGCTTTTGAAATTCCTGAAGATAAAAGCTATATAAGTATCATAGGTTATGAAAAAACTACTGGACTTTATGCTTTAGCTGGGGAATACAGGCATAATGGTGATACAATTTTTATGCCTACTACAGAATATAAGCTGGGAGATTATTTATATACTAGATATCCAACCTCAAAAACCAACATAGTAAATATAAAAACAGGAGAAATTTTTGGAGAACAGGCAGAAGACATAAGTATTGATAATAATATTGCCCGAAAATATGAAGAATTAGGTTTGAAATTTGAGGACAAGTATGCAATTACTCCAAATGAAGTAATAAATAACTTTCAAGAACTAAATACCTATGATGAAAATATATTTATTATAGTTATGGCATTTACATTAGTCTTTACAATAATGCTTTTTGCAGGTATTCCTATAGTTGTGAATAGGATTAGAGGCAACGTTGAATAGAGATAGATTATCAGGATTTTACGTAGGTGAAGGCTATTATTGTAGAATTATAAAAGGACACAATGAAGAAGATTACGAAGAATATATTAATGATCTTCATTACGAAGAGGATATTTGGCTGCGGAACGCACAGAAGGGTATGAATAAACCTCCTAAAACAGAAATATCAGAAGAAGAAAAAGTGAAGTATGACGGTTTAAAATGAATAGGTATGAAAATTCAATTGTGTAATAACGACATCATATTTTGGTGTCGTTTTTTTACAATACAGTCTTATATTTTGATTTTATAATTTATATTAAGAAATTTATTCTTCATAAGCAGGGTGAGCAGTATTTTTAATAAATGGGGAGATGCCTAATGAAGTTGTAAGGCTAGATACATAAATCAAAACTTGCTTCAGGTTGAGTGTTACAATTGCTAACTATCGAAAAAATACCACATTGATGAAGAGAAATATAAATTTGTAGTTATGTCATAAGCAAATAAGTAGGAGGCAAACCATGGAATATTTAAGTAAAGAAGAAATTGAAAGATTATCTCAAGGTTCTGGTCTTGAAAGAGAGGCATATAAGGCAATAATTGAAAATAATTTTAAAGGATTTTTTAAAGAACTTAAAAATACCTTTAATTTAAAAAAGCTTCATAAGAGAGTTCAAAAGTTTATTGAAGAAACAATTCCAATAAAACATATAAAGGGGCCTTTAGATTTTAAAGGCATTGGTGCAGCATGTAACGATTATTATACGTATTATGAATTATTTAATATGGGAAGCAAAAATGATAATTTTCCAGGAATATTAATTGCCACAGATTTTGGAAGCTTTTATTTCTTCTTAATGCTGGAAAGTGGAAAGATTGTAGCTATGCATCATGATGATTTTCCTGTTTGTGCAGGCAATGTGGTTGGCAAGGTAAGCAGTGGCAATTTCTTCATGGGTTCTACGCTTGCTAAAATTATGGAGAGTGAATATACTTTATGCAAAATTGATGGTTTATTAGGTTTTCAAAAGGAACTTAAAGATTATAAAAACCTATATGAGATTAATAGACCAGAATTAATTAAAGCGGTAACTAAGAATTTTAAAATTTCCATAAATGTATTAAGAAACTCTCTACCTTCTAAGTCATATTATTTTTTAGATATTGATGAAGAGATTTTAAATAATATGTTATTAGCAGAAAAAAATTAAGAAAATAATAGATGTAGTTAAAAGCTCAACTTTTTCAGAGAATGCATAAAGAGATTTTTCTCAACAAAGTTTATATAAAAAAATATCAATTATTTAAGCTTTCAAATAAGGAAAGTAGTCATTTATTTAAAAAAATGTTTAAATAAAACTTTAAAAAAATATATTAAAGTTATATAAGTTTTAAAGAAAAAATAATATATATTGCAATTATCAATGTTCAATACTCAATGATCAATGAATGTCGATTTACTTTGGAAATCTTTGAGTTTTTAATAATTCTTTTTGTAACATATATATTAATAAAATATTTTAAACTGATGCTTTAATCCAACTCTTAAAGCGAAAAGTTGAGTTGAAAAGTAATTAATTGAGGAAGGATTTGATATGTAATTGATAAACAAATTATTAATATTAGTTTTGTTTTTAATAATCAGCCTTACTCCTCTTTTTGTTTCATATACTTGGATACCAGTTGTTTGGTTTATTGAAGGAACTGGTGTTATATTACTTGGATTAATAAGCAAAAAGACAAGTATTGAAAAAACTGGTTGGAAGGTTGTGGTTTTGGGGCTCGTTTCTTTTTTTATCCTTGATTGGATAAGGAATCTTAAGTATGTTGACAAAGTTTTTGTATATCAATACTCTCTCATCAATTTAATAAGTATATTGATTATTGTTTCAAATCTAAAAGCCAATAAAAAAAGTGAGGCACCAGGAACTTCAATAACTTGGAAATACACAATTTTATTTAAGCGTTTCACAATTATAAACCTTTGGTTTTATATGTTGCAAACCTTTGGAGATATTTATTCAATAGAAATGGAGAGAGGCTTTTATTATGAATTTTATAGAGCTGTGTTAATGCTGTTTATACATATGTTTTTTCTCTTTTTCATATTAAAAAGCCCTTTATGCTATGACAAGATTGTTAGAATCTTCAGTTATTTTTGTGGCTTTTTTAGTGTTGTTATATGCTTATGGTTAGATTTCGTTGAACCAATTATTCCGCATTTTGAGGAATTATATAGAGAAATGTATGGAGCAATAGGAACGTTAATAGTTGTAAATCTAATTGTGTTTTTGAGTATTCGTGAAATATATTTATCCATAAAGAAGAACAACAAGAACTGAATGTTTATGGAAATACATAGAGAATTAGAAGAAATTAATTATAAAATTATTTGAAAATATAAGGATAGTAAAGGAAGGGGAAAATAAAATGAATTTTAATGATTTGATTTTTAATGGTGATATTGAGGGAATAAAAAAATTAATAGAAGAGGGATGGTCTCCAAACGAACCTTCAGAAAAAGGAGAAACAGCACTTTGCTATGCTATAGCTCTTGAAAATAAGGAAATAATTGAAATATTACTAAAGGCTGGTGCAGATATAAATCTTCCTCAAAAAGATGATCTTGGTTATACTCCTCTTATTTGTGCAATTAGAAACTGTCGTGGTGAAAACTTGGAAATGGTAGAATACTTAGCTCTAAAGGGAGCTGATTTAGAAAAAGGAGACAGTAGAAATGGGACACCTCTTCTTCATTCCTGCATTACTGCTTATAAAAGCATTCTTTTATATTTAATTTCCAAAGGGGCTAAGGTAGACTGTCTTGACAATGAAGGTCAAACACCACTTCATTATATATGCAAATTTGCAGCAGATTGGAGTGATTATTCTATAACAAGAACTATAAATGGAAGAACAGAAGAAGTGAAAAATAATAGACTTAAAGATCACTTTGATATATTTAAAATACTCATTGAAAATAAAGCAGATACGAATAAAGTTACTAACTATGGCTTTACGCCACTTCACCTTGCAGCTCAAAAAGGTGGTAAAATATTTATAAAACCTCTTGTGGAAGCAGGAGCAGCTGTAAACTTTGAAAATACAAATAATTATACACCTCTTCATGGAGCAGCTGATGCTGGTGATTTTAAGACAGCAAATGAACTTTTACAGCTTGGAGCAAATGTAAATGCTGCAGATAAATATGGTTTTACTCCATTAGTTGGTGCAGTACTTGCTGGAAAAATAAGCGTAATAAATTTACTTATGGATTTTGGAGTCGATAGACTGGCTAAAGTTACCTCTGCTTATGACATTGTTGAAGAGGGAGATACAGCAATTGATGTAGCAAGAAAAATGAATAGAGAAGACATGGTAGAAACACTACTTACAACACCTTAGGCACATGAAAGAAAATAACAAGTCCAAATTTGCCGAGGTTATTTTTCATCAGACAAGGAAGTGGATTACTATCATAGCGGGCTATTATGGTAATCTGCTGATAAGCAGTGAACTCAAATCTATGATTTGGTGTGAATCGCTTACTCAGCAAGCGTATGCGAGTCGAGCTTCCTATGATGGAAAATAAACAGGTGGATTGACTTGTTATTTTTTTGATAGTGCCTTAAGATATAGTGATTAAATATAAACCTTAATAAAAGGAGAAGCTTATGAATCTTAAAAAAGTTATTGTTTTTATTGTAGTTTCTTATGGTTTTACTTGGACATTGTGGCTTCCATTGCTGCTGAATAAGCAGTTTGATGCTAAAATGCCAATAATATCAGGGCAATTTTATATTGCTTCCTTTGGACCATTTATAGGAGCAGTAGTAACCTCCTTATTTATTGGAGGTAGAAAAGCTTTTATTAAATGGTTAAAACGTGCATATTCAATAAGGTTTAAAGCTAAATGGCTTCTTATAGCATTTGGATTTCCTTTATTTTATGGAATTGTTGCAGTAATAGCACATAGAGCAGTCATAGGAAGCTGGCCTGCTTTAGCTCAATTTGGACTAACTAATAAACTCCCTGGATTTAATTTGTTAGAAACAGCCTTGATTTGGATCTTAACCTTTGGCTTAGGCGAAGAATCTGGCTGGAGAGGGTTTTTATTGCCAGAGCTATGTAAGAAATTTTCTGTTAAAGGTAGTGCATTAATTGTTTCAGTTATTTGGATATTTTGGCATCTACCTGCATTTTGGTTTAATGAAAATTACATGAATATGGGCTTTGGGATTATTGGCTGGTGCATAAGCCTTACCTTTGGATCAATATTCTTAGCTTGGCTTTGTGAGGGAAGTGGTTTTAGTGTTATTCCTGTTTTAATCTGGCATGGTGGTTTTGATCTTTTGACAGCTAGTGATCAAGCAGCTCAAGTTATGGCAATGGTTTGCAGCATGCTTGTGATAATTCAAGGTGTATATCTTAGCAGACGGTTAACTAAAAATATAAGAAATGACAGTTCTATTTAAAGAGGAGTAAATTAATTGAAGGTGAGAAATATATGATAAAAATAAGAAAAAGTGAGAAATTGTTAAGTATAATTTTTAAATCACTATTTTTTGTGCCAATTATGTTTATATTAATATTTTTTTTGCTTTTAAAAACAGCATTTGCTAACTCTAATTCTTCAAGTACTAATAGCAAAATCTGGGATTCTAGTTATGATATAGCTGCTTATAATGTTGATGTAAAAGTAAATACAGACAATATTTTAGAGGTTACTGAAACTATAACTGCAGATTTTCATGAAGAAAAGCATGGAATATATGGAAGCATACCTTTAGCAGCACAGATAGATTCATTAAATAATAATTCCTTTGCCAAAAAACATGTATTTGATATTAGAAATATTAGTGTTACTGATGAAAAAGGAAAAGTTATTACTTATGAAAAAAGCAGGGAAGGTGAGAATCTAGAATTAAAAATAGGTGATTCTGATAAAACTTTGAAAGGAAAGCATACTTATGTTATTAAATTTAATTATGACATTGGTGATGATAAGAATAAGGAATATGATGAGCTTTACTATAATATAATTGGTCATGAATGGGATACAGCAATAAGTAATATAACCTTTGAAGTTCACATGCCAAAGGATTTTGATAAAAACAATGTAAGTATAATTTCTGGATTTTCAAATTCAGAACCACTTGATGAAGTTTCCTATATTTTTGATGGAAATACTGTTAAGGGCAAGGTTAATGCTTTGTTTATATCGCCAGGAACGGGAGTTACTATCCGAGCTAAGCTTCCAGAAGGTTATTTTTATGCTTTTAAACATGAAAATAATATAGATTTAACTTTATTATATGAAATTTTCATGGTTTTGAGCTTATTGTTATTTATAGTTTGGGGTAGAAACAAAAGAATATATGCTAGTGAAGAAATAAGTCCGCCTGAAAACTTTAATCCAGCTGAAGCAGGTTATTTATTGGAAGGCAGCATTAAGTCACGACACACTATATCTTTGATAATATATTGGGCTAATAAGGGATATTTAAATATTTGGAATGGTTTAAATAATGATTTTGTTCTTACAAAGTTAAGGGGCACAGGCAATGAAATGAAGGATTATGAGAAAATAATGTTTAACAAGCTGTTTGAGGAAAGAGATACAGTTACAGCTAAAGAACTTGATAATAATTTTTATTCTACAGTATCAATGGTAAATGCTTCTATTATTAGATATTTTAAAGATCCTGCCAAAATACTATATACTAAAACTGGAGTTTTAGCTAAGTGGGTTAGTTTCGTATTTGCAGGACTCAGTACTGGATTAATGGTTGGTAAAACCGTTGGAGAATATGATTTTTCATCATTTGCTGGAATGGCAGCAGGAATAATCACTTTTTTAATTACATTAATTTATGCTGCAGCTATAGGCTACTTAGTTCAGACCTCAAGAAGAAAATCTAAAATAATGCCAATTAGTTCAATTGTAATTTGTATATTTATCTTAAGCTTCATAGCAAAAGTAGCTGCTGATTATACAAGTAACTTTGAAGCCTATGAAAGTGCAGTTTCAACATTTGTTTGTATAATATTAGGAGCATATTCTAAAAGGAGAACGGATCAATATAACATTTGTCTTAGTAAGTTAATGGGCTTTAAAAACTATATTCAAATGAAAGAGAGCTTTAGATTTAAAAATGAAATTGAAGCAAATGAATTTTATATTTATGATGTGCTTCCATATGCATATGCCTTTGGCTTATCAAAAGAATGGACAGATAAATTTTCAAACATTTCAAGTCCTTTACCGAAATGGTTTAATAATCAGAACAATGAAAATTTCAGTTTGATGTACTTTATGCTTACGCTTAATCATAACTTAACGAATTATGAAAATAATATGACGTCTTCTCCATCAGATAGTTCATATTCTGGTGGAGATTCAGGCGGCGGAAGTTGGTAAGGAAATTAATTTATTATAAAAATGTAATAAAATAAAAGAATATAATATAAGGTCTTGTTAAGAACAACTTAGCAGGGCTTTCTTTTTCTTTAGAGGATTGCTAACTTGAGAAAACATTAGGAATAAGAGGTTTTTATAGATTTAAAGAAAACATTTTTTAAAGGAAAATTCTTAAATTGGGATAAAGGAAAATTTTTAAAATGAAATATTGGTTTATTTATAAATGTATAACAATTTAAAATGGAAAAAAGTTAAGAATAAAAAAAGAAAACAATATAACAATTTATAGGAAACATGCGGCTTCGAAGGTGGTTTGCGTAAAATTAATAATTAACTTCTTTTTAAATTTTGAGGCCTGTAAATAGTGGTTATGAAATTTTATCTGCCTAAATTAAAGCAATCATTGCATATAAAAATATTGCGATTTATAATGTTTTTAATAACCATTAAAATAAAAATTACAGAAAATGTCGCTTTTATACAATACATTTTTTTAGGAACTGTTTAAAATATATTTTGTAAATAATATTTTTAAATAGGGGGAAATTTTCTAATGAAAAACTTAAAAAAATTTTTTGCAGTGTTTTTAATAACTGTAATATCATCAACAATATTGATTGCTTGTGGCGGACCAAAGGTATCAGCAGAAGAAAGTGCTAAAATATTCTTAAATGTTTTATTAAAAAATGATAAAACTAATATGGATAAAATAGGCTTTACAGAAGATAGTTATAATAAACTTATACAAGATAAAGAAGACAAGCTTATGAAGAGCTTTGCTGGAGATAATGTTGATAAATCTATAATAACAGATGAAGTTAAAGCTAAATTTGAAGAAAGTTTAATTAAAGGTTTATCTAATTTAAACTATGAAATAAAGCAAACTTCAGCAGATAAAAAAGTTGAAAAATTTGATTTAAAAATAAAAGTTTTTGATATGGAAAAAATATTTACAGAGGCTCAAAATAAAGCTATCGCAGATTATACTAATAATCCAACTATGTCAAAGGAAGAGGTGCAAAAGAAATTATTTGAATATATATGTGATTCCATTGCAGAAGGTACAGCGAAAGCAGAGCCACAAACTATAAGTTTAATCTTCACTAAAGGAGAAAAAACTTGGGAGCCAATGGAACAATATAGCGGACTTGAAGGCGTTATTTTAGACTATATATTTATGGGTTAATTTTGAAACTTAACGCATAGATAACAATTAATTGCATCAACATAAATATTAAAATGAAACTGACAAAGGATATAAAAAGTCAGTTTCATTTTTTGTTCATTTTATTGAATTGCCATAAGTCTATTTATTAAAAATACACTTTGTAATTGTCTCGTCCTCTTCTCGGCTGAAACATTTACTGCAGGAGATACATTTTGCTGGTAATCTATCTCCATTATTCCATCGATTAATTAAATCAGCTTCTCTTATTAGAGGTCTGCATAATGAAAAATATTCAATTGCAGTTTCATTTATTATATCAGTTAATTTATCAAAAGTTCTGTTGCCCCCAACTGAGATTAGAGGTATGTTGATTTCTTTTGCAATTATTTCTGAAAATTGCTTAAAATAGGATTCGTTTTCTGATTTTATATTTCGAATAACTCCTTCTCCGGGTCTAGAGGAAGGACTTCCTCCGCTTATTTCAATGGCATTTATTCCTGTTTTCTCAAGTGACTTACAGATATTTATACAATCTTCTAAAGATAATCCTTGATCCATAAAATCAGTACAGTTGATTTTAACTAGCACTGGGAATTCTTCACCAACAGCTTCTCTTATTTTTTGATAAGTCTCAATAATTGCTCGTGCCCTATTTTCAGTGGAACCACCATATTCATCTTCTCTACGATTATAATAAGGGTTTAGAAATTTGCTTAGAAGATAGCCATGAGCAACATGCATTTGTACACCATCAAAGCCAGCTTTTTTAGCTCTAAGTGCCCCTTTAGCAAAGGCATCCTCCATTATATATATATCTTCCTTTGTCATTTCCTTTGGAATAGTTTTATAATATAAATCCTCTACCGCACTTGGCCCCCAGGCTACTCCGTTTTCGATACTAGGATTTTGTGCTCCAGTGCAGACTAATTGAAGAATTATATTTGCAGCATACTTATGAACTCTGTCAGTTAGCTCCATATATTCCTCAATATAAGAATCATTTGAGATACTCATTTGCCCTGATAATAAACTCTCAGAATCGCTTACTCTTGTCAATCCAGTTATAATAGTTCCAACTCCTCCTTTTGCAAGATTTTCATAAATTTTAAATAATTCTTCAGTCGCATGTCCATTTTTATCTGCGGCTCTATCGTTTGTTGCAGAGCGAATAAATCTGTTTTTTAATGTCAATCCTGCAAATTGTGTTTGATCAAATAATGTTTTCATTATAAATTCTCCTTAATATTGATTTATTTTTTATTTATTATGGTTATAATTAAATCACCATAATGAAAGTTTACTTTAAAAACATAATCATGTAAAATGATTATATTAGATTAATTCAATCACTAAAAATGATGCTTAATATGGAGGTTATTTATGGATAGCAATGATTTAAAGATATTTCGCGCAGTTGCAGCAGAAGGAAACATTACAAAGGCAGCTCAGACCTTGGGATATGTGCAGTCAAATGTTACAGCAAGAATTCAGCATCTTGAAGCGGAACTTGGAGCTCCGTTGTTTTATAGACAGAGAGGTATGGTGCTGACTGCTGAAGGAGAAAAGTTATTGCCTTATGCAGAACAGATATTGCACTTATTTGAAGAAGCAGCTAAAGTAATTAGCAAATCTTCTGAGCCATCTGGACGATTAGCAATTGGTTCCACCCATCTTACTTATTCAATTAATATACCAGAGATTTTTTCAGCGTATCATAAAAAATATCCAGAGGTAAGTTTATCTTTAATAACTGCAAAAACAGAAGATCTCATAACAAAGATTCTAAACTTTCAATTGGACGGTGCCTTTGTGAAGGCTTCTGTACTTGAAGAAAAGAATTTTATAAGTGAGCTTGTTTGCGAAGAAAAGCTTGTACTTATAGCTTCTTCTGAAATCAAAGATTTACATGAGCTATACAAATTGCCTTTTTTACTTAATTCAGTGGGCTGTATAAATAGGGAAATGCTTATGAGATATTTTAATTCGCAAGGAATAAGAGATCTCACATATATAGAGTTTAATAGTATTGATGCAAGTATTAATGGAGTGATTTCAGGACTTGGAGCAGCATTTGTACCAGAAGCCTCCATTAGGAGGTATGAAAAGGTAGGGCTTTTACGTTCTTTTTCTGTTCCAGAGGAATACAGCCGCGTTTACACATACTTTATAAGAAACAAAAACAGCGTGGTTACAAGTGCATTTTCAGAATTTGTTAGAATGATTAAAGAAACTAATAATATGGATTTGGTAATAAAATAAATAAAATGCAACTTCCCATTATTCATATAATTAGAAGTGTTGTGGTGGTTATAATTAGGTTAATCATATTAATTGGATATAATCATTAGAATAAATGCAAAGGATGTGAAAAATTATTGCTAAGTAAAACTAAAAATTTTGATTTAATAGAACAACTATATAATATGAATTTTTCTTGCATACCCGAAAAGAAAGGCATATATAGTGTAAAAAAATATAAAGAAATGAAAATTGAATTTTCTATGGATACTACTGCAATTAAAGAATATTCGAATAAAAGCATGATTTATAATATAGATTTATTAAAGAATAAATTTAACATATGGCATAAAAATATCACATTATATCCAAATGAATATTTGTATCAAAGGTGAATATATGAAAAAGATTATGAATGAACAATTAATTTATGAAATACTTTCCGTTGTTGAAGAAATACCGGAAGGGAAAGTAGCTACATATGGACAAATTGCCAGCCTTATTGGCAGAGACAAAAATGCACGGCTTGTTGGGAAGGTTCTTAGACAGGCAGAATTTTATGGGAGATATCCATGTCATCGTGTGGTAAATCATGCTGGAAGGTTGGCACCGGGGTGGCAGGAACAACGATTTCTGCTATTGGAAGAAGGTGTATCCTTTAAAGATGAGAAGCATGTTGATATGAAGAAAAATCAGTGGAACAGTTACATCTAATTTAATGATGAGGAATGTAAATGGTGATTTGTGGAGGTAAAATATGTTTAAGTTAGGGAAATTAACTTGAGTTCAGGAGGGAAAACTTTGGAGGATTTAATTGTAGATAACAGCATTTTTAAAATCAGCAATTATAATATGAACGAATTTTGTGGTATATATATAGATGTAGATTGCCGCTTAAGTACAGGTGATATGTGTTATTTACCATCAAAGAATCAAGTGTTTTTTTGCATAAATAACTATAAAGATACATCTGATATTGCATCACATTTAGATGAAGTAGAGAAATTTAAAGACAACTTTTGCTATATAAAAATGGATATAGAAAACTTAGAAACAATATGTTACTGCGAATCTGAAGGAGTTCCATATGATTTGTTTAAAGGTCCCAATGATGAAATTTGGTGCGTAATTGGATACACAAAAACATCTTTAAATAGAGTTGTATGCCTGCCCATAGGAGATAGGCAGGATATTGATGATTGTAAACCAATGGTATCAGTTGCTGAGCAGATTTTTAGGGATGGAGATAAGGTGTTATCATATACTGAGGGAACCTTTAATAAAAAACCTACTAAACTAGGGGAATATAAATTTTCTAAAAATAAACACTTTCGCTCAGTAAAGCGTGTGGAAATAGAAGCGCCATTAGTAAGTAGATGCATATATAACGAAGAGGGGATACAGGCCTTTTCAACAATTAATGAAAAGGTGACATTGCATAGATTGCTTGATGATAGAGGAGTATCTATTAAGGAACGCGAAGTTTATGTAGAAGGTATGTTTTTGGAGGCATATTTTGAAAAGAATAGTCCTGTTATCAATTGGAAAAATCATGAGAGGGTAGAGTTAACAGCAAATGGTGGAAGCGTATTTTATGTAGAAAAACCATGCGAAGTATTCTACGAAATCTATGGAGTTGATGGTAAAAAGATAGAGGAAAAGAAGCTATTTGAATTTACTGAATTATGTTCTATATATTGTATGGAAAGTATGAAGTTAGATAACTATACATATGCATTAATTTTTACATATGGTAGTGATGATGAACCATTAAAAGGCGGTAACGGGTGGCTCGTAGTTAAATCTGGAGAACTTATAGAATGTTGGTTACAGCATATAGATAAAAAGAGCTA
>Ga0209281_1001488_pt1 | contig 13437 bp, 11 predicted proteins | sample MedtruBG_FD_187514 | JGI IMG/M metagenome (GOLD analysis project Ga0209281, IMG submission 187514) | Root nodule microbial communities of legume samples collected from California, USA - Medicago truncatula BG (SPAdes) (version 2) | ecosystem: Host-associated > Plants > Roots > Nodule | place... | reverse complement strand
AAATTCAAGTGTTTATTCTTACGCGATTCTGTGTTATTATTTTGGTAGTCCATAGTGATTATCCTCCGTGTATGTTTTGGTTTGGTTTGGCGATTAAATCATAACACAGAATAATCACTATGGATTTTTTAATTAGTTCAATTTCATTTTACAACTAGTCCCTTTTTTAAAATTCTTATTGTTCTAAATATAAATTGTTTTAAAGTTAAAAAGGAAAATTTATAATAATTACAGCCAAAATATAATAAAAAAGTGCTTGGAATATTAAATTAATTATATTTTGAAAAATACTAGAAGTTATTAATTAAAAGAAAATAACTAGCAGTTTAAATTCTGCTAGTTATTTTATTCTATATGCACACGTAAATATTTACTGTTAATAAGTTGTATATATTAAAATTATAATGCTATCGCCTCAAATTATCTTCGTAAATATCTTTCCTAGAAGATGGAGGAGTTACACGAACATATGCATATTCAGGAGCTTTATACCCTGGACCATATATCAAAAATTCGATGATTTTCTTAGTAAAAGCCTTAACGAGTATTTTTCTCATTTAACATCACTCCTTACCTATATGTTACATTAATTATATTGGAATATTCGGAAAATTACAACATTTTATTAATAAATAATGATTATTATCCAGTATAATACATTCATTTTTATAGAATAAAAAAGCATAATAGTTTTCTTATTCCACTCTTGTTATAAATTTATGATGCAAAAGTAGAATTTATTAACTTTTTAACTAGTAAATTTTATCTATATCTTTAGAGAATAAATAGATAGTATAGTCCTAATGATGATTTACTAAAAGAAGAAGCGAGCAATTACATAAAAGTAATATTGCCATTACTTTCCTTTATACCCATAGTAAATTAATTGATTGAAAATTACATTAATTGTATAATTTTAAATGAGTTGATTTAAGCGGGTTAAAGAATAACTAAGTACTTAGTGAAAATTAAAAGGAGACTGATCCATGTGAATATTAGAAAAAAACTTACTTCATTTATACTAGTTTTTTTTATTAGTATAAGTTTTGGACAAGCGTTAAATGCACAAGCTGTAACTACTGATTCAACAATAGTATCAAGTAACACTCTTAACAAGCCGTCAGAGGAAATTCCTAATCCAGGTATACCTGAAAACAAGCCTAATGAATTAAATGTTATTTCTAAATATAGTACTCAAAGTATTAATAATAGTGATGATATAAAAGTTAATATAACATCAACTATTGGTTGGAGAAAAGAAAGTGGATACTGGTATTACTATAAATCAGATAACACAAGGGCAACTGCGTGGATTAAGCCAGATAAAAGCTGGTATTACTTGAAATATGATGGAAGAATGGTAAAAGGGTGGCTTAATATCAATGGTATATGGTATTACTTAGATGAATCAGGCAGTATGGTTACTGGTTGGAGTAAATTGAATAATGTTTGGTATTTCTTAAACAATTCGGGGGCTATGGTGACAGGACTAAATAAAATAGATGATAAAATTTATATGTTTTATAGTAGTGGTGAAATGGCTAAAGGCTGGTATGAATCAGGCGATAATTGGTATTACTCTAGCAGCAGTGGAAGTATGGCAACTGGATGGATTAAAGAGAATGGAACTTGGTATTATTTATATGATACTGGTGCTATGGCTAAAGGATGGGTTAATATTGATGGAAAGTGGTATTATTTAAAATCTAGTGGAGCAATGTCAACAGGATGGATAAATTCTGGAAGTGATACTTATTATTTAGATAAATCATCTGGAGCGTTAGTTACAAATTCCACAATAGATGGATATAAAATTGGTTCTGATGGCAAAAAAATAGGATCAGGAAATCCAGTCAATAGTAATTCAGGTACTGTAACTGATACTTTATTGAAAGGTATAGATATTAGTCATTACAATGGGGATATAGATTTTAAAAAAGTTAAAGCTTCAGGGATTCAATGTGTATACATAAAAGCTACAGAAGGGACAACCTATGTGGATAATTATTTAGGAATTAGTTATAGTGGCGCCAAAAATGCAGGATTAAAGACAGGTTTTTATCATTTTTTGGTTGGGACAAGCTCTCCTGAGACACAGGCACGTAATTTTTACAATAGCATAAAAGATAAACAGAATGACTTGAAACCGGCTTTAGATATAGAGCAAGATGGATTTGATGTCATGGGTTATGCATTAAGGTTCATAGATGAATTCAAGAAATTAAGTAATATGGACATTTGTATATATACATATTCAGATTTTATAAAAAATAATTTAGATAGCAGATTATCTAAATATACACTATGGGAAGCCAATTATTATAAGAGCCCATTTAACTTATCGGCAAATAGTGTATGGAATTCTAGAGCAGGACATCAATATACAGATAAAGGTGTTATTGATGGGATCTATGGAGATGTTGACTTAGATGAATTCACAGAAGATATTCTTAATAATTAAATGTTTTATAAAAAAGTAGATAAATCTGTTAAAAGAAAAGCTATCCTTAAAGGATGGCTTTTTTTATTATGTGCTTTAGCGTTAAAAGAAAACCATTTGCTATGCGAGTGGTGGGCGGCTGGTTATACCGTTAAAAAATTATGAGTATTCTCAAAAGTTTTATTTTTAGCAGAAATTTTGTGTTGTCATCAAACTAATACTGTTAATGCAAAACTACAAGTTATTATAAAACCTAAGTTTCACAACTAAATTAAAAATATAGAATAACCATACAATTAAAAAATGTATAGCAAGTCTAACAGCGAGAAAAGACTGCACTATATATTTTTTTTAGCCTTACAGGCGCAGAGCAAGCCACCCGTTTTACGGGTGGTCCTGACTCTTTAGGAAATTATAATGCAATTAAATCTGTGGATAACTTTTATAGTAGTCTATTTTACTAGGGTTAATTACTATAAAAAAATAAATCATATTCGCCTGCCAAATTTTTCTCACATGCGTTCGAAAAGGCAGATGCGTAAAAAAATCTTCAGCTCCAAAGTCGCTTGCGATTTTGTTCTATGCTACAAAACGAAAAAATGCCTTATTATGATCTATTAATATTTTTGAAATAAAATCATTTATTGATTGAACGGATGAATTTAATGAAAAGTTTCATAATAATATTGTAACTTTTTTTGATTCATTTAGTGTGGAAAACTTTTAAGCTTTATATAAGTTATATAAGTGTAGGAATAATGAATCCAATATAGTTACATATTAAATAATATAAATACAAGTGCACTATTAAATTTTCCTATGCGGCATACAAGTATAGTTAAAAATTAAATAGTATTTAATTTCAACTAAGGAGGAGAAGTCAATGAGAAAACAGAGACGATATAAAACAATGAGGAATAAGAATACAAAACTCGCGAGGCTAGTAGTCTCATTTATATTTACAGTTTTATTTGTAGTATCTATAAGATCATTTATTGATATAAAAACATTATACAATGGACAAGAAGCGCAAGCATTTGATTTGAATAATATTAATTCAAGTTCAGAGAATAAAATAAATGAAATTTCTAATAACCTAAATAGAGATTTAGGAACTAGTTATAAGAAAGAAAGTACAAATGGTTCTTTTACTCAAAAAAATAAGTTTGAAGTTGAAGATGTTGCTTATTTAGAAAGCTATCTAAGCAAAGAAATAAAAGGAGAAAAATGTGATAGATCATATGGTAAAAAGGTTGTTTATTTAACCTTTGATGACGGGCCATCAGTAACAGTTACTCCTAAAATATTGGATATACTTAAGCAAGAGAACGTACATGCAACTTTTTTTCTTGTAGGAAAAGCTATAGATGATAATAATAATGCTAAGAATCTTGTGAAAAGAGAGGTTGCTGAAGGGCATGCAATAGCAAATCATACATATTCTCATAACTATGATTATTTATATCCAGGTAAAAAGGTTAATTTAGATAATTTTATGTCGGAGATTGAAAAAACAAATCAATCTTTAAGAAAGATACTAGGTGATGATTTCTCGACTAGAGTAATTAGATTACCAGGAGGGCGTATGACATGGAACATTAAAGATTCTGATGGAGTAGGTAAATTAGACAAGTTTTTACACGATAAAGATTATCATGAAATTGATTGGAATTCACTATCTAAAGATGCTGAAGGGCAGCACAAAAATGCAGAGCAATTGAAACAAGAAGTTATAAAATCTGTGGATGGAAAAGAAAAAGCTGTAATATTAATGCATGATACATATGGAAAAGAAGAAACAGCGAAAGCATTATCTGGTATAATAAAATATTTAAAAGATCAGGAATATGAATTTAAGATCATTAGATAAATTAGCATTTAAAGTAAAGAACAAAAAACTGTAACTTTTTTGTAACGCTTTTAGTTTAGAAAACTTTTATACTTTAGGTGGGTTATAAAAAATATTAAAGTATATATATTACGAATTTATAGGTAAATTAATTAAATAAATTTTACTTATGTATAAAAAATAATGAAGATTAGTTAGGAGAATAAGTATGATAAATAAAGTTGAAAAGAGATTTAAAATATTGTTTGCAGCAGCTATAATAGGTGCTATCACTATAAGTTCTGCAAGCATAGTGGGGTGCAGTGCTAAAAAGTCACCTGAAATAGATGCTGAAAATAAGGGAATAGTAGCTGAGAAAGTTTCGGAAAATAGCGATGAAATAGAAGGTGAAAATATATCAGAAGAAGTAGTCAGTATTGATAAATCCTCCAATAATGAGGATAATAAAGAAATAACAGATTTACAAGTAAAAAAGAAAAATGATTCAGTTAAGATAACTAAAAATGACAAGTCTATAGCTGTCTCAAAGTCAGACGCTGAAAAGAACAATTTTACAGAATATATAGATCTATTAGGTGTGAGCAAAGAAAAACTTGTGGGTACATTAAATGAAAAGCCAAGTTCCATTGGAGAAGGTGGAATGGAATTTAAAAAAGCTGGTATTAGAGTTTGGTTTGATAAGAAAAATAATAATCAGGTAGAGCAAATATTTACTATGAGAAATGATTTGGATTTAAATGGTGCGAAGATTGGTGATAAGATAAGTATATTTAAAGAAGTCTTTGGAAATCCAGTTAGCAATAAAAATGGAGATGCACATTTTAAGTATAAAAATATATTTTTATCTGTAAATTACGATACAAACACAGAACAAACGTATGCCGTATATATTTTAAAGAACTATTTTTAGTAAATTAAAAATAGTTTTCCTTTTTTGAAATTATAGAATTATAGTTATAGGTTAAGCGTTGAAGCACAGAGAATTTACTGAAAAATACAATAAAAAATGCAGCACTGTATCTAAATTCTAAAAATTATGGATATGAAGCTATTATATGTCATGTATAAAGTAACAATAAATAATAATCAGAATGAAAAGTGGGGGGTATAAGTTATGAAGAAATATGCAAGAGTTATAATACTGATTATTTCTTTAGGGAGTATTCTAACAGGTTGTGGGAATGTTGTAAATGCAGCTAGCTTAATTCAAGCTCCTATTCTTTCAAATGTGAAAGAAAATGAAATTAATAAAGAGCTAAAAGAAATCTTACTTCCTGGAAGCGAATTCTTGGTTCCTAAGAATTCACAAGAAAAACAAAGCGTTTTTGTAGATGATGTAGATAAAGATGGTAAAAGCGAAGCCTTTGTATTATACAGGGATATGAAAGAAAATAGACAAGTTCATCTATTGATGCTCAAAGAAGAAAATGGAAAATGGAATAAAATGCTTGATATAGCTACTAATTTTAATATTCTTGATTATTTTAGGCTTGAAGATCTTGATGGAGATGGGAAAAAAGAAGTGATTTTAGGTGCTTCAATATCAGATTCTGAGCCAAGTAAGCAGTTATTCATATATGAAGTAAATGGAAAAGAATTAGTTGATAAAGTTAATCGTACTTACGAATGGATAGATATATCTGATTACGATGAAGATAAGAAGCCTGATATTCTCATTCTCGATGGAGAAATAAATAAATCGCAAATAGTAGAAATGTCTAATTATGAAAACAAGCAGTTAAAATCTAGTGCATTTATAAACATAAACTCTGAGGGGTTAATTGAAAATGCCGTTAGTGGAAAATTAGCTGATGGGAAGAAAGCGTTATTTATTGATAGTGCACTAGGAGCGCATTCTATGTTAACTGAAATTGTTGCATACGATAGTGGAAGGTTTATTAAAATTGGAGATGAAAATGATAGTATTTTATTTAAGGCATATCCATTATATAGCAGAGATATCAACAACGATGGTATTATAGATGTCGGAGGAATGTATATTCCTAAAGGTTTTGAAGATGCAGCGATGGCGGAAATTCCTTTTATGTATACTTACTCTGATTATAGAGAAGATGGAACATATGAAATTGTAGAAGAAAGATATACAGATAGTGTACAGCATTTCTATATTACAATCCCTTCCAAGTGGCATGGGAAAGTTACAATTAAGAAACTTGATCAAGGTGTTAGACTTATAGATAATGAAAGCCAAGAAAATTTATTTGAGGTAAAATGGATAAATAAAGGTTCATATGGTGAGAACAAAACCAAGCTTGGAGAAACGAAGGATATTATATTTTATGCGGATATTAAAGAAGAACAGTCTATTTCAAAGGAGAATTTTCATTTACTTAAAGATGAATTTTAATGGAGGAAAATATGGAAACAATTCTTGTTGTTGAGGATGAACTATCAATTAGAAGTTTTATCTGTCTAAACTTAAGAAAGAAAAAGTATGAAGTTCTAGAAGCTGAGAATGGAGAAGAGGCTTTATCTATTTTTAACAGTAAAAATATTGATATTGTTTTGCTAGATTTAATGCTTCCAGGTATCGATGGATTTGAGGTATGTAAGGAAATTAGAAGAATAAACCAATCTGTTGGTATAATTATGCTTACTGCTAGATCTCAGGAGGAAGATAGGGTTAAAGGACTTGTAGAAGGAGCGGACGATTATTTGCTAAAACCTTTTAGTATGGTTGAGCTAGAGGCAAGGATTATCTCTTTAGCGCGAAGATTGAATTATGTATATATAAAGAAAGAAAGTTCAATTATTAAATCGGGACCATTCGAGCTTAATGTAATAAACAAAAAAGTATCTTACCTTGGAAAAGATATTAAAGTAACTCCAACAGAATATTGCTTACTTCAATTTTTAATAAATAATAAGAATAAGGTATTTACACGAAATGATATTTTGGATGAAGTTTGGGGAATAAATTACGTTGGTGATGTAAAAGTTGTTGATGTAAATATAAGACGTATACGAAGGAAAATTGAGAATGATCCATCAGCTCCAGAGTATTTATGTACGGATTGGGGATATGGGTACTTATGGAAGGAGTAAAACTATGAAGCGAAAGATCATTGCTTACTTTATGATCATTAGTTTACTTACATTAAGTCTTGTAATGATAGGGTTTGGAATTGGAATAAGACAATATTATTATCAGGGAATTGCTAATACATTTCAAAGCCAAGCAGAGGCAGTTCCGTCTATATTCACAAAAGAAACTGATTTTACTAATAATAATTTGATGAAATTTAGCGATGAAATTATCAAATCTTACCAGTTTAAAGGAGCAGAGTTAGAACTACTGAAGAGAAGTGGGAAAGTGATTCAATCATCTACAGGTTTTTATGATGATAAAATTTATTCGGTTGATTCTGATGTATTAGATTTGAAAACTACGTATAAAATTGAGAAAAATTCATATTCAGGTCAGAAAATTATGGCAGCATATACTCCTCTTGTTTTCGATGGCCAAGTGTTGGGGATTTTGCGATATACAACATCATTAACACAAGTGAATGCTTTAATTATGAATCTGTTGATCTATGGGGGGATCATATGCATTTTTATTGCTGTTATTGTATTTCTTGTAAGCTTGCGTTTAGGGAATATAATTGTAGAACCATTAAATGATATTATCAATTTTACAAAGAAAATAGCAGAGGGGAAATACAAGGAAAAAATTAAAAATACTTATCCAAATGAACTTGGGGAAATAGCGAAAACACTTAACTACATGGGTGATGAAATATTAAAAACTGATCGTTTAAAGAATGATTTTATATCATCAATTTCTCATGAGCTTAGGACACCTTTGACAGGAATTAAGGGGTGGATTGAGACAATGAGAGATCCAGACGAATTATCTGATGAGGAATTTCGATTTGGTTTAGCTATTATTAATGATGAATCAGATCGCCTTATCAGTCTAGTGGAGAATCTTTTGGATTTTTCAAGATATCAATCAGATAGAATTAAACTAATTTTATCAGAGGTCAAGATAGAAAAAATTATTAGTGAAGTAACATTTCAGCTCCAAAAGAAAGCGAAAAAAAAAGAAATTAAATTAATTTTGGAAACACATCCAGCAATTATTAAAGCGGATGGTGATAGGTTAAGGCAAGTAATACTAAATGTATTAGATAACGCAATTAAGTTTTCATATAAAAATAGTAAAATTTATGTTATTCAATCAGTTAACGAAGACTCTATTTCTATTAAAATTAGCGATACAGGTATTGGAATTAAAAAGGAGGATATAAAGCATGTTATGGAGTCATTCTATAAAATTGACCCTAAATCTATTGGTGCAGGACTTGGATTGGTCATTTCTAGCAATATTGTAGAGATGCATAATGGCATTCTTAAAATTGATAGTGAATATGGAAATGGAACAACAGTGACAATTTCACTTCCCTTAGAAAAAGTCAGGGGTTAAGAATAAGCCATTAGAATTTACAAAATACTTTACATAAATTATTTTAATAATAGAGATCTAAACAATATTGTGGAATATTATTAATAGTTATGTTAAGATACAATAAATTGGCGTTTTATGACTTTAAAAAAATGGGGGATAATATGAAAAAATTAAAATTAACAAAAGTAATAGCTAGTGCTTTAGTAGTAGCTTCAGTATTAATGTTAAATCCAATAAGTGCAAGTGCAGAATGGAAACAGAATAAAACAGGTTGGTGGTATTCAGAAGGAAATTCATGGGCTACAGGCTGGAGAGTAATTGATGGAAGTTTATATTATTTTGATATAAGAGGCTATATGTTAGGTAGTACGCCAAATGAGTTTGGGGATGAACATGTAGTTAATAGTAGTGGTCAATTTCAAAATGTCACGATTGAAGGCGCATGGGCTTTTTGTAAACAAACTGGTGTAATAGTGGCTTATGTAGGTAATGACAGCAATGTTGTAATTCCAGATAAAATTGATAACGTTGCAATAACAGGTATAGGGAATAAAGCATTTTATTTAAATAAGAATATAACAAATATAACTATTCCAAATAGTATAAAAGCCTTAGGAAGATCAGCACTTTTTGGATGTACAGGTTTAACAAGCATAAACATTCCTGCCAGCGTAAAAAGTATAGATGGATATGCATTATCAGGATGCACAAACTTAAAAAATATATCTGTAGATAGCAACAATATAACTTTTAAGAGCGTTGATGGATTATTGTATAGCAAAGATGGAACTAAATTGTTAAATTATCCTGCTGGGAAAGTTGACGAAAAATACGCAATTCCAGATGGTGTGACAGATATAGGGTGGAATGCATTTTCTGGAGGAGTAAATTTAAAAAGCATAGAAATACCTAGCACTGTAACAAGCATAGGAAGTAGTGCATTTGAGGGATGTAAGAATTTAAGCAGTATAACTATTCCTGATGGAGTTATAGATATAGGAATTGGTACTTTTTATGGATGTACAAACTTAAGTAGTATAAAAATTCCTAATACTGTTATAACAATAGAGCATAGTGCATTTCAAAACTGCATTAGCTTAACAAAAATAGTTCTTCCTGACAGTATAACTAAAATAGGAAAAGGAGCATTTAATGGGTGTAAAAATACTTTGTTTAATGTAAAAAGTGAGTCAGTGAAGCAACTTTTAATTAAAGCTGGTGTAGATTATAATAAAATTGTAGGGAATTCCTAAGATTAAACAGTGAGTAGTAAATTAGTAATTTTATAAAGCTGAGATTTTCTTATATATTGCAAAAATAATTCTTAATCATAATTCTAAAAATATTGCAAGAATTTTAGCCGCAATTGTGAATTGTGAAATGTGAATTGCAATATATATATTTAGAAAGTCTCAGCTTTAATAAATAATATGTAGTAGAAGAATTTGCTGACATTATAGTTTATTTCATACTTGTTTTATTATTTCTTAGGTCAAATTTTTCAATTTGCTCTGGACCTCTTAATACTTTTCTTTTTATATGAAGAATACCCTCTGAATCAGTTCTGATTCTCCATTCAATAAGCATAATTTTTCCATCTACTATTTCAATTCCTTGGATTCCACTTGCCCTAACACATGATCCATCATTGAAGTAAGGTAATTCCTTGACTTTTGGAAAGTGGGGCCTATGAGTATGTCCGCAGATGATCATGATTTTATTCATTTTAATCCAATGACTATAAATACGCTCGATTTTATGAATCCTTTCAGAACTCTTTACAGGGCTTGCAGGATTTATGAATCCTATTGAGTGAAGGAATTTCCAAAAATATCTTACTGTAAGCATATTAAAACGCCACAAATTGTCGTTCATCCTGTCTCCTTGATGACCATGAACAGTTAGTATTTCTTGGCCTGTGTTTTTATGTTTAAATACCACTGCCTCATATGGTGTGATTCCAGGAAATAACTCTATTTCTTCTTCGTTATATTCATCATAGAATTTATAATAATTCTTTTCTACATAATTGCTATATTTTAAGTGTACATTGTGATTACCATATAACATAATCAATCTATCAGAATCAAAGAACTTTTTTAATAGAGCATATACTTCATCATGTGCAAGTCTTATATGTTTAAAGTTAGAGTGTTCCCAAAGTTCATCTCCATCGCCAACTTCAACATAAGTATACCCATTATTAAGATAGAATTCTAATGCAAATAAAAAAATATTTTGATTTTTTGCAAATTCATCAGAGGGTGTACCATCACCTCTATGGCAATCACTGAAAAATATGTATTTAGAGTTGTTATCAAAATATTCAATTTTAGCATTCTTATAAGCTTCTGTTAATCGCTTTTCTGCGAGCTTTTTTTCCGCTATCATAGTACACCTCTTTTATGATATTTAAAATTAATTTGATTATATGTAGTTAATCTGCCCTTTTAAAGAAGAATATATGTTAGTGAGATATCATTTTTTCATTTTTTATCATGCTTAAAGCGATTTAATCAGTGCTTCTAATTCTTCAGATAAGGCTTTTGCACGTTCAAAATCTGTGTTTCTTAGAGATATGGCTATTTTCATTTCTAAATCTCTTTTCTTTTGTTCAATTTCTAAATAGTCTTTATCAAAGTATTTCGCATAAATCATCTTTCTAAATTTTCTCATATTTATTTTTCTGATTGTTTTATCTTCAATGAGTAAAACATAATCTACGCAATTAATTATAGAATAGTAATCATGAGATATCATTAAAATAGCACCATTATATTTCGCGATGGCTTCTTCAAGGGCCATTTGTGAATATATATCTAAATGGCTTGTTGGCTCATCTAAAAGCAGCATATTTGCTTTGCTTGCAGAAATTTTAGCTAATTGAAGTATATTCTTTTCTCCACCAGATAAATCTTTTATTTTTTGGTTGATTCTTTCTTCTTCAAAATCATAGTTTGAAATGTAAGTTTCAACATCATCATAAGTTTTAAATCCTGCGTCTAGGAATTCTTCAAGTATTGTATTAGACTCATTTAATATTTCGCCTTGAAGCTGTGATAAATATGCAACTTCAATTTCAGAATCTATTTCAATAGCAGGGTTGTCATTTTTATAGATGTCTCTAAGTAAAGTAGTTTTTCCAGTACCATTTAACCCAACAATAGCTACTTTATCGTTAGATTTAATCTCAAAATTAACATTTTCTAAAAGTATCTCATCAAAGCCAGCACTATAATTGTTAACTTTTAGAGCTATTTTTTCTTCAACTTGATTGTTAGTAGTTAAACGGATATAAGGCTGCTTGATTTCAACAAAAGGTCTCTTAATTCTACGTGCTTCTAGTCTTTCTAGGAATTTCATTTTACCTTTTAGATACCTTCCAGCAGCAGTTTCTCCTGTAACTTCAGCCCTATCTCTTAGTCTCTTTATTATGCGTTCATTTCTCTCAATTTCTTCATCATCAGCAACAGACAGTTCTTGAAGCTCGATTTTAGTTTGAAGTAATGTAAAGTTATAGTCTATATAGCTTCCATCAAACTCTTGGAGTTCATGATTTTCTAGATGAATAATTTTATTAAAACAGTTATTTAATAGATATCTATTGTGAGTAATAACTAGCATCATTCCCTTATGAGAATTTATTAGGTTTTTAAGAGAATTAAGATTTTCAAAGTCTAAAAATACATCAGGTTCATCCATAATCATTAAGTCTGGACTATTAAGCATTTCCCTAATTACTTGGATAAGCTTAAACTCTCCACCACTTAAATCAGATATCTTTGAATCCTTAAGTTTACTTAGGTTTGCAAGATTTAATTTCTTACTAAGAGTGCTTTCAAAATCATCTCCACCGATTACGTCAAGAGCATCTAAAGCTTCCTGATATTTTTCTAGTAGGGCATCAATATCAGAAGAGGTTTCCATTAAGCTACAAATAGAAGTTATCTCATTTTGTAGTTTAATATAATCTTCACATAAATATTCGAAAACTGTTGTTTCTTCTGTGTTATCTACCTCACAGAACTGACTCACATATCCAATCCTGCAATTTGGATCAATCTCTAGAGTACCATCAAACATATAGTTCTCTGGATCCATGATTATATCTATTAGTGTACTTTTTCCACTACCACTAGAACCTATAAAAGCACAATGCTGATCATTTTCTAAAGTAAATGAAATATTATGATATAGATCTTTATTTGGAAATGAGTACGACAAGTTATCAATTTTTATCATTTTATTACCTCGTTTTTCATATGATTAAATTTTATAATCATTTATATTATGTTATATCTCGTGCGATTTTACACTTGATTGTATCATAGATTCGGAAGTTTATAAACATTTGTAAAAGATATATTGTATGATATTCGGTTTTAAATAAAACTTTTTTACAATTTAAAAAGTTAAGAATTTAAAAGGACGAAATGTTTTTTGATGGCATGCTTTACAAAATATAGATAGCACATAAGTATTATATTTAATCATATCTATATCCACATTGTAGTCATAGATATGATTATATTATATCTACCAAAGCGTAGCTTATTAAGAAAAAAAGGGATGTACATAGTTTGAATCAATAAGTGGTGTTATTAAAAAATTGCCACATACTGATTATCTAAAATAAACATATTATTCTTCCACTTTAGAGTATTTAAAACATAGCCTAAAGAATCTGCGTTATATCTTCCAGCTATCCTTTGATAG
>Ga0209281_1001487_pt1 | contig 13458 bp, 12 predicted proteins | sample MedtruBG_FD_187514 | JGI IMG/M metagenome (GOLD analysis project Ga0209281, IMG submission 187514) | Root nodule microbial communities of legume samples collected from California, USA - Medicago truncatula BG (SPAdes) (version 2) | ecosystem: Host-associated > Plants > Roots > Nodule | place... | reverse complement strand
ATCCGCGACGGGCGGATCTCCGTCCATGCCGGCGAGGCTCTGAGCCACCTGGAGCGGGCGGCGCAGGAAGAGGCGCTGCGGCTCGAGGAAAAGGAGATCATCCAGCGCGCCAAGGAAATCCGCCAGAAGCGGCAGGAGATCCGTCATGCCGTGCGGTTGACGCATATGGCGCATGTGGCGGAGGCCGGCTCGTCGACTGCGGGCAAGGTCAGCCAGAAGTTCCCGGTCATCTATGCCGATCCACCGTGGCAGTTCGGCGTGCGCTCGGAAGTGACGGGGCGCGAGAAGAGCGCCGAGAACCACTATCCGACCATGCCGACGGATGCCATCTGCGCACTCTTCGACGAGATCGGTTCGCCGGCCAAGGCGGATGCGGTGCTCTTCCTTTGGGCGACTAACCCGATGTTGCCTGATGCTCTGCGCGTCATGGCCGCCTGGGGCTTCACCTATGTGCACCACTGGATCTGGGACAAGGAAGTGGCGGGCACCGGCTATTGGGGCCGCGATCGGCACGAGCTGCTCCTTATCGGTAGGCGCGGCGACCCGGTCTCGCCGCTTCCCGGCTCGCAGCCGGAGACGGTCTATCGCGAGCGGAAGGGCAGGCATAGCGCCAAGCCGGATTACTTCGCCGAGCAGATCGAGCGGCTCTACCCGGCCATGCCGAGGCTCGAAATGTTCTGCCGCAGCCCGCGCCCGGGCTGGACGGAATGGGGGTTTGAAGCCGCGACAGAGGAGGCAGCTGAATGACCTCCATGCTTCCCATCATTGAGGATCTCGCCGATGCGCCGGACCACAAGGCGCGGGCGCGCTGGCTACTCGAGGTACCGCTCGCGGTGATCATTCGCGACCAGGTGACCATCCACCGGCTGCTCTCCGCGGCCGGTTTTCACGAGGGTCTTGCCTACTTCGCAGCCGAGATCTCGGCGCTCTCGGCGACGCGAGGCCGTGACGGGCTTGCGCCGAACACAATCCGCATGACGCGGGAACACGCCCGCATTGGAATTCAGATCATTGCGCGCGGGGGTGCGCTGGAGGGGGCAAGGTATGTTCAGAACTGATCTTTTCAGCGAGACCAGCACCGATGCGCTGATGGCCTCGGCCTACATCGGCGCTCCACTCATAATCGACAGCTTTGCCGGCGGCGGCGGTGCTTCGACGGGTATCGAAATGGCGCTCGGGCGCTCGCCTGACATTGCCATCAACCACAATGCCGACGCGCTGGCGCTCCACGCAGCGAACCATCCGGAGACGCATCACCTTTCCGAGAACGTCTACCGCGTCGACCCGCTCGACCACCTCAAAGGCAAGCACATTGGCCTCGCCTGGTTCTCGCCGGATTGCAAGCATTTCTCGAAGGCCAAAGGCGGCAAGCCGGTCGAACGCAACATCCGCGATCTGTGCTGGATCATTCCCGGATGGATCGAGCGCATCCAGAAGAGCGGCGCCGCGTCGATGTCGTGATCATGGAGAACGTCGAGGAGTTCAAGGATTACGGTCCGCTGGTCGCGACAGATCGCGGGCTGATGCCGGACCCCGAGCGGCGCGGCGAGAATTTCGAGAAATGGCGCAAGAAGCTGCGGCGGCTCGGCGGTAAGATCGAGTTTCGCGAGCTGCGCGCCTGCGACCATGGCGCTCCGACGATCCGCAAACGGCTGTTTGTGATCATCCGGTTCGACGGCAAGCCGATTGAATGGCCTGAGCCAACGCACGGTAGGCCTGAGGACCCGGATGTGATCTCCGGCAAGAAGCTGCCGTGGCGTACCGCAGCTGAATGCATCGATTGGTCGCTGCCTTGCCCGTCGATCTTCGACACATCGGAGCAGATCTGGGCGAAGCACCAGCTGCGCGCCGTTCGGCCGCTTGCCGATGCCACAATGGCTCGCGTGGCGAGAGGGATGAAGCGCTACGTTCTCGATGCGGAGCGGCCGTTCCTCGTCCAGACGGGATACGGCGAGCGGGCAGGGCAGAAGCCGCGCGCCATGAGCGCCGATTATCCGTTGGGCACGGCTGTAGCCGGCGGCGTGAAACATGCGGTTATCACGCCCATTCTGACGGCAGCGCAGCATGGCGGCTCGGTTCGACCGATCGACGATCCGGCGCATACGGTGACCGCCAGCCGCAAGGACCAGAATTCCGTCATCGTGCCGACGCTGGTGGGTTGCGGCGGCCGGGCAGGGCAAAGCCGCCCGCGTGCTGGCGACGAGCCGGTCGGCACGATCACGGCCAAGGCGGATGGCTGCGTTGCGGTCGCCTTCCTTGCGCAAAACAACTATCTTGAGCCTGGCCATGATGCGCGCGAACCACTGTCGACGATCGTCGGCAGGGGCAGCACGCAGAGCCCAATAGTTGCTTTCATGGCCCAACACAATGGCGATCCGCGCAGCGATGGCAGCGAGGCCGCTCGGACCGGGCGTGATGCTGGCGAACCATTAGCGACCATCACACAATCCGGAAGCCAGCAGAGCCTTGTCGCTGCTTTTGTCGCTCGCCAGTTCGGCACATCGACAGGTCATGCGGTCGACGCGCCTACGGCGACTGTTATGGCGGACGGCGGCGGCAAATCGCAACTCCTGATGCCGTACCTGCAGGCCTATTACGGCACGGGGGATGGGCAGCACGAGACGGGGCCGATGCGCACCGTCACGACGAAGGACAGACATGGCCATGTCGAGGCGACTATCGGCGTCCCGCCCTTTGCCGCGGCGCAGGCCGATCGCGCGCGCCAGGTCGCTGGCTTCATGCGCGCGCACGGCTTCTGGGACGATCGCGAGTTCGTGACCGTCGAGATCTCGGGCGAGACCTTCGTCATCATCGATATCGGCATGCGGATGCTGACACCGCGCGAACTCTACAACGCACAGGGTTTCCCGTCCGACTACGTCATCAATGGTGCTTGGAACTATCAGGCGGACGGCGCCGGACCAGTATGGCGTGAGTTCTCGAAGTCCGTGCAGGTCTCCTGCGTCGGTAATTCGGTGTCCCCTCCGGTGGCACAAGCGCTCGTCGCGGCCAATTGCAGCCACCTAGCAGTGCGGCGGCAGGAGGCCGCGTAAATGAGCATCGCCATCATGTCACAATTATTTAAAGCGCATCTCGGCTCGACGAACCGGAAGATGCTGGCCGTGCGCCTGGCGGACTTCGCCGACGACGACGGCAAGGGCATCTGGCCGACCGTCGGCCGGCTTGCCCAAGAGACCGAGCTTTCCGAACGCTCGGTGCAACGCATCCTCGCCGAGTTCGTCGAAGAGGGGCTGCTGGTCGTCGTCAGGAAGGGCGGCAGCAAGCCCGGAGAGGCGACCCGCTACGATTTCAACATGGCTGCGCTCGCAAGGTTGAAGGTTCCGAAAACGGCGTCCGACGGGTGCCACGGTGTCACCCATGACACAGTGTCACCCGTGACAACGGCGACGTCTATGGGTGACACAGACGACGCCGACGGGTGTCACCGTGACACCCAAACCGTAATAGAACCACCAATAGAACCATCAGAGAGAGAGGATGCGCGCGAAGGCGATTTGAAGGATCAGGACGATCCGTCGAAATTCGGCAAACGGGTGAAAGCTCTCGAAATGGGGATGGCGAACAATCCGTGGCCGGGTGCGATCGCCTCCTCGACAACTTGGGCTCTGCAGCAGTTTGAGAAGCTGACGCCGGAAGAGCGGCGTTTGGCTGAGGAGCGGCGCGATTCATACCTCGCCGAGTGCAAGGCGCAGAAGGTCAAGAACGTGGCCCTCGGCGTCTACCTGCGGGACAAGAAGTTCCTCGACGTCTCGCCGCTGGCCGGGAAGGTGCAGGCACCGAGCACGAAGATCCCGGTTGCTCCGTTCGGCCCCGTTTGGGCCGGAATTCGGGCGTTAGCGCTGCTCGACGGGGCTGAGCCCGTGGAGGTGCCGCTCGATGTGCGGGATCGCATCCACCAGACTTTCGAGACCCTGATGCGGACAAGTGAGGCGCGGGCGCGTTCTTACGTAGGCGGCAAGGGGATCGAGGTCGGTGCTGGCGGCGAGCTGATTTTTCCTCATGACTTCGACCAGGCGGAGCACCGTCGCCGAGTGATCGAAAATGGCTTTCCTCGGGTGAATGAACTGCACTCGCAGGCCAAGAACCGCGACCGGAGCTCTGCAGACGCGCGCTTCGAGGTGCTGACTAATCTCTGTGAGCCGGTGCCTGTTGGCTCTGATCTCTTTGAGAGCTGGCGGTCGTATCACGAAGATGCCAGCTGGCCGTTCGTGCCTGACCCCGGCTCGATGCCCGTCATCTACTTCCCGAAGGGCGGACCGGAGCGGCTTCACCATTTTGAGACCGCCGCGAGGGCGGCACTGAGACAGGAGCGGAGCAATGATCATGCAGCGTAGGAAACTCTCCGGAAGCCCGATCGCGCTGCAAGGCCGTGAGCGGTTCTCGGACAGAATTCGGCGAATCACAGCAGCGAACTTGAAGGCAGCATCTATGAAAGTGACGGAAATGAACCCCGAGAATGCCCGTTGGTACTGCCTTCATGTGAAGAGCGGCAAAGAATTCGATGTGGAAAACGCATTGACGGCAGCGAATGTCGAGGCGTTCATGCCGCGAGAAAGGGTTGTTTTAGTGCGCCACGGGCGGAAAATCGAAAGCGAGCGCCCGTTCTTTCCGAGCTACCTGCTGGTGCGAGTGGTGCCAACTCCGGAAGCGTTTCATGGCCTGCGGTACCAGAAAGACGTACTCGATTTCGTCGGTGGACCGGCTGGATACCATGTCATCAACGATGCGGATGTAGTTGTTTTTAAAAGGCTCTCTGATGGTGTTGAGGCGCCCAGAGTAGCAACCGATAAGTCTTTTCGTGATGGGGATCAGGCGGACATCGTGCTTGGACCGTTCGCCGGCTTCAGGTGCGTTGTGACGGCGGTGAAGTGGTGCCGGCAGGCAAAGGCGAGCGTGCGAATTGACGTACAGGGCAGGCCGTTCGATATCGAGAGCATGCCTCTTGCGTTTCTCCGAAAGCTATGAGAGTCATTTTGCACGGACGAGCCGGAAGACGTTACCCTCCGATCCCCTAGCCAACGCGCTAGGGCAGAGCAGGCAAGAAGCCTCAGGGACCAACGCTCCAGCCCCACGCCCAAACAGCCTCCAGGTGGAGGCACCGACTCAGGGCCAGTGCTACTGCTATGTTTAGATGATGGGCGACCGAGAGGTCGCCTTTCTCCGTTAAAGGTTATGGACAGGCCGTTTCGGAGCTTCTGATGTTCGACGCTCAGATCAAAGTCGATCTCCAGCAGTTCAATCGATCCTTGACTGATATCGAGCGGAAGCAGCTGCCCTATGCCATCATGCTCACGCTGAACGAGACGGCCAAGGGCGGTCGCCTTGAAGTCCAGCGAGAGATGGATCGGGTCTTTGACCGGCCAACGCCGTATGCAAAGCGTGGGGTCGTTTATGACCGTGCATCGCGCCAGAACCTGAGGGCGGCGGTTGTCGTGACCGGTGACCGAACGAAGGGCGGCTTGCCTGCGACGGCATTCCTCGGGCCGCAGATCGAAGGCGGCATGCGCACCCATAAGGCCTTCGAGCGGCAGCTCGTCGACCGTGGATTGATGCAGCGGAACCTGGTGGCCGTGCCGGCAAAGCGGGCGCGGCTCGATCGCTACGGCAACATGACGCAAGGGTTTCTGAACCGTGTCATGGCTGACCTGCAGATCGACTATCGCGGTGCTGGTGCGAGCCGTGCCCGCACCTCGTCGTCGCTCAAGCGGAACAAGAACTACAAGAACGCGCGGTTCTTCGTGCCGAAGCAGCCTTCGCATCTCTACCCGGGCGTTTACCAGCGTGATCCGGCAACGAATGCCATCCATCCGGTGATCCTGTTCGTGCCTCAGGTCTCGTATCGCATCCGCCTTCGCCTGCGCGAAGTCGTCGAGCGGTACGTGGTCGCCAACGTCCACGATCATTTCGCCGTCGCCTTCCAGCGGGCGGTTCGGACTGCCCGATAGGCCGCTCCGACGGTTCATGGGTCCTTCCTGGCATCCGCCCGCCTGCGGGTATTTGGCACGGCGGAGGTTGTCCAGTCTGAGCGATTTTTTGAAGCCTAAAGTCAGAGCCTAAACTAAAGAACGCGGCTAAAGTCGGACCTAAAATGACACTGTCCGCTGAAACCATGACCAAGGGCGCTTTCGCCGCGCATATCGGCGTGAGTGCCGGTCGCATCTCGCAGTACATCGCCGAGGGCAAAATCTACGGCGATGCGCTCGAAGGCGATGGCAGGACGGCGAAGATCAGGCCGGCGATCGCGCGGCAACAGCTCCAGAAGACGCTGGAGCCGTCGCAGCGGTTCGGGGCCAACGGTGTGGCTGTACTCAAGTCGGCGGCCGCGCAACCTGCATTGCAGCTCGCTCCGTCCGATGGTGCATCCGCGCCGCCGCCGCGGTTGAACTTCACCGACGATGTTGCCGACCAACTCGCGGCCGAGCGCCTCCGCCAACAGCAGATCACGACTGCACGACTCGAGCGCGAAGAGGCGTTGGAAGTCGGCCGTTACATGCTGACCGACGAGGCCAGACGCCAGACGGTGCGCGCCGTGTCCGAAGCCTTCAAGGTCATGGAACAAGGCATCCCGGAAATGGCAAAGGCGATCGCGGCCCAGTTTGGCGTACCGATGCATGACGCGACGCATGTGCTGTTGAAGGTGTTTCGCGATGTTCGCGCGAAGAAGGCAGCCAGCTTCCGCACCTCCGCAGACGAGTTGCCGGAGCAAATCGAGGACGAGCAGCCGTGACGATGCTCTACAATCCCGAGCGGCTCGTCTACGAGGTCCTCGCGGAGATCTGCGAGCCGCCGCCGGCGGTCGATTATCTCAAGTGGGCCAAGGACAACATCGTATTTTCCGAGCGCATCACGGACCATCCGGGACCGTACAACGAAGACCTGGTGCCGTTCTTCTCGGAGATCCTGCGGGCGCTCTCGCCGGAAGATCCGTGCAACATCGTGAGCCTCGCGAAGTCGGCGCAGATCGGCGGTACCATCTGCGCCAACATCTTCACCCTCGGCTCCCTCGACATGGCGCCCGGCGATTTCCTCTATGTCCACCCGACTGAGGAGAACGCAGCGCGCTGGTCGAAGACGAAGCTGATGCCGCTGGTGCGCGAGATGCCCGCGGTCGCCAAGCTGTTTTCGCAGAACAGCCGCGATGCGAGCAATTCGGTGCTCTACAAGGAACGCATCGACGGGCGTGGCGCCATCCAGGCGGCCGGCGCCAATTCGCCGGCAGGCCTGTCGATGATCTCGCCGCGAAAGCAGGTCCAGGACGATCTTGCCAAGTGGCAGATGAACGAGGCTGGCGATCCGGAGGTCCAGGCGGATAGCCGCAGCAAGGCATTCTTCAACGGCAAGATCTTCAAGATCTCAACGCCGATGGTTTCGCCGGGCTGCAAGATCACGTCGAACTATCAGGAAGGGACGCAGGAGACCTATCACGTCCCGTGTCCGCACTGCCACGAGCTGCAGGAGCTGCGCTGGGAGAACATGCGGGATCACATCGATCCCGAGCATCCGGAGCAGGCGCATTTCGTCTGCATCCATTGCGGCTGCGAGATCCACGAGCACCATCGCGAATGGATGGTGAAGCCGGAAAACGGAGCGAAGTGGGTCGCCAAGTATCCGGAGCGCGGCCGCCGCCATCGGTCCTTCCGCATCTGGATGGCCTATTCTCCTTTCGAACGCTGGGAGAACCTGGCGCGCGAGTGGCTGACGCTGCAGGCCGGCGGACCGGAGAACCGGGAAAAGGGCTCCGGCGCCGAGCAGACGTTCTGGAACGACTGGCTTGGGCTCGCCTTCGAGGCGGACAACAAGGCGATCGACTGGGAGGTGCTCCGGGATCGCGCCGAGGACCACGGTTTCCAGCGTGGTGTCATTCCGGCCGAGGCGCTCGCGTTGGTGCTTGGCATGGACGTGCAGGGCGACCGTGTCGAGTGGCTGCTGGTCGGCTACGGCAGGAATCGGTACCGGGCCGTCATCGATCATGGTGTCATCGACCATCGCGCCGGCAGCCACCTGGCGGACGCGAAGGAACATTCCGGCCATATCTCGGAGCCGGAGGTTCGCGCCGCCCTCGATCGGCTGCTGCAGCGCGAATGGCTCGACGATGCCGGACGCAAGCGCACCGCCGACCGCGTCGCGATCGACGGCAACGCCTATACCGACGATGTCTGGAACTGGGTTCGCAAGCATCCGAAGTCGCGAGTCATCATGGTTCGCGGCGGCAACACGGAAGCCGCGCCGCCGATCGTGCAGACGAAAGAGTATGACCGAAAGGGCAAGCCGAAGAAGCAGAAGTGGTCCTCCCGCTTCTTCACCTTCAACGCCTCCGCCTTCAAGATCCGTCTCTATCGGGACTACAAGAAAGACGATCCGGAACAGGCGGGCTGCATCCGGTTCGCCCGCGGCTTCGGAGACGATTTCTACCAGCAGGCGACATCGGAAGCCCGTGTACCGGAGAAGACCCGGAGCGGTCACACCCGCTACGTCTGGAAGCTCTCCGAGGGCAAGCGCAACGAAATCATCGACATGCTCAATCAGAGCCTGGCCGGTGCCTATCGCTGGGGCGTGCCCTACTGGACCGACGAGGAATGGGACGCGATCGCCGATCGCCTCGGCCGCCTCGAAGCGCCCCAACAGGGCGATCTCGAGGATCACCTGAACCAGATCGCCGTCAAGACCGAACCTGCCGCAGGCCAGAGCGCCGCGGCAGAACAGCAATCGCCGCTCGTCGCTGCCGCCCTCGCGCGTGCCGCCCGGGCAGCGCAGCGAAACCGCTAGGAAGATCCATATGGCACTGACCGAACAGGAACGCGCCGTGCTTCTGGCACGGCTCGACGAAGCACGTGAGGCCTTGCACCAGATGGAGATCGGCCGCGCCGAGGTCTCGCTCAGCTATAACGGCGAGAGCGTCACCTATGCCACGACCAATATCGGCGCGCTTCGCCAGTATGTCCGCGGCCTTGAGGCGAAGCTCGGCCTTCGCCGCTTCGCCCGGGCGCGCAGCCGGGGAGTGATTTTCGGATGAGCAGCGAAGTCACGATCCTCGGCCCGGACGCGAAGCCGCTATCGCCGGCGGTGCGTGCCGCTGCGCGCGTACAGGTCGCGAAAAACCGGCTGATGGCGTCCTCGGCTTACCAGGGTGCATCCTATGATCACCCGTCCTTCGCCAAATGGCGGCCGGGCACCTGGTCCGGTCAGTCGGCGCTCACCTGGTCGCGCTCCGAGCTCGTCGACCGGCTGAACGACGTCGCGCGCAATGACGGCTGGGGTGCCGCCGGCACCTCGCGCCTCGTCGACAACATCATCGGCTCCGGCTGGACGCTCGCGGCGCGGCCGAACCATGTCTCGCTCAACATGACGTTTGAGCAGGCGGAGGAGATCGCCGACAAGATCGAGGCCCTGTGGCGCGACTATACGCAGGATGTCGACAAATGGTGCGACGCCGAGCGGACGAAAACCATGGCCGGCGTTCTCGGCCTTGCTGCGCGTCAGCGGTTCGGTCCCGAGGGCGAGGCCTTCGGTGTCATCGTCTGGCAGGACAATGCGCCGCTGTTCCAGACGGCGATCCATGTCGTCGATCCGGCCCGGTGTTCGAACCCCCACGGTCGCATGGACGAAGAGTTCCTGCGCGACGGCGTCGCCATTGACGGTTACGGCGCACCGGTCGGCTATCACTTCCGCAAGTCGCATCCTGGCGAGTTCTTCGCCGGGAATACTGGCATGTGGCAACATTGGGAGTATGTCGAGCGGGAGACCGAATGGGGGCGCCCGATCGTCGTTCACGCCTACGAGCAGAAGCGCGCCGGCATGACGCGCGGCGTTTCCGACTGGGCGCCGGTCATGCGGTCGATCAAGCAGTCGACCGATTACGAGGACTATGAAAGCCAGGCGGCGATGCTGAACGCTGTCATGGCTGCCTTCATCGAAACGCCCTTCGATCCCGAAGAGATGCTCGAGGCGATGGGCGCGGATTACGGCAACGACGGAGTCGCCAAACTCTTCGGCGAAATGTCGGCCGCGCAGAAGGCCTACTACGGCGCTGCACCGATCGACTTGCCCGGCGTTCGCATCAACACGCTGCAGCCGGGCGAAAAGGCGACGCTGACCAAGCCGGAGCACCCGAACGCCAACTTCGAGGCCTTCGTCAATGCGGCGCTGCGCAAGGTCGCGAGTGCGATCGGCGTCACCTACGAGCAGCTGACCATGGACTGGAGCCAGGTAAACTATTCGTCGGCGCGCGCGGCACTCCTCGAGATCTGGCGCGGCTTCACCGCCAAGAAGGGCGGCTTCGCCTCGCAGTTCATGGCGCCGATCTATCGGGCATGGCTCGAGGAGGTGTTCGACAAGGGCCTGATCGAGCTCCCGGCGGGAGCCGTTCCCTTCGAGCTGAACCCGGCAGCATGGTGCCATGCGGACTGGATCGGCCCCGGCCGAGGCTGGATCGACCCGCTGCGCGAGGCGCAGGCCGCTAGCGAGCGGTTAGCCGGCAATCTGACCACGCTCCAGCAGGAAGCGGCCGAGCAGGGGCGGGACTGGAAGATGGATGCGCAGCAGCGCGCCCGGGAACGGGCCTTCTATGAACGGCTCGGCCTAGATCCCGACCCGGGCAAACCCGAGGCCAGATCGCAGGCGAGCGCCGCTCCGTCGGCGGAGCCGGGCGACGAAACCGAGGAAGAGGTCAACGGACGGACCTCGGCGCGTCGGCACCCTGCCGGCATCCCGCGGATATCCAGAAGGGAACCGGCATGAGGAACTATCCCGAAATCGCCAGCCGGATGTTCGGCACGCCGCTGATGCTGCATCCGTCGAAGGGCGACATCATTGCTCGTGCCTTCGGCCCGCGCGTGCTCGGCAGCCCGGACGCTCCGGCGCATGTCGCCGGCGGCGAAGAGATGGGGCTCCTCGGTGAGAAGCTTCGCAATGCAACCGACTGGGACGGTGAGCGAATCTATCCTGGTCCGGATCTTGTCGCGTCCGGCATTGCGCTGATCGAGATCGAGGGCTCCCTCGTCAACAAGGGCAAGTGGATCGGCAAATCCTGCGGCATGACCAGCTACGAGGCGATCGGAGTGCAGGTCCGTGATTGCGTCGAGCGCGACGACATCAAGGCCGTCGTGTTCGAAGTCGACAGCTACGGCGGCGAGGTGACCGGTGCCTTCGATTGCGCCGAGCAGATCTTCGAGCTTTCGCAGGTGAAACCCACCATCGCAGTCCTCACGGATCATGCGTGCTCGGCCGGTTATCTGCTGGCATCTCCGTGCCGGCAGCTGGTCATTCCCCAGACTGGTATTTGTGGCTCGATCGGCGTCATCTCGATGCATGTCGATATGAGCGCCTGGCTCGCGAAGGAAGGCCTGAAGGTCACGATCCTGAAGGCCGGCGAGCACAAGGCCGACTTCAATCCCTACGAAGCCATCCCCGATGATGTGCTTCAGCAGGAACTCGCCGAGCTCGAAGAGCTCCGCGTCGAATTCGCAGCCACCGTCGCGCGGTACCGTGCCGGCCGGCTGACACAGCAATCCGCTCTCGCCACTGAGGCGCGGGTCTATCGCGGACAAAAGGCGGTTGATGCCGGCCTCGCCGACGCGGTTGCACGCCCTTCGCAGGTTCTCGAAGCCTTCGAAGCTGAACTGAGCCGGACAGCCGGCTAACCCCAACATCAACTGGAGACGACGAATGTCGAACTTGACGCGTAGCAGCGCGCTCACGCGGAGCGTGCTCGCCGCAATTAGCGGCAAGAAGGGCTCCCGGCTGGAAGACGAGCGGCCGGAAGACGAGGAAGTGATCGAAACCGAAGAGGAGGACACCTCCGCCGAGGATAGCTCTTCCGATACGGAGAGCGAGACCGAGGAAGAGGACACCAGCGCCGAGACCGAGGAAGAAGAGACCGACGACGGCAAGACCTCGGCAAGCGCCGTCCGCCGTGCCGAGCAGGGTCGCATCCGCTCGATCCTCATGCATCCGAAGGCCGAGAGCAATCCCGGCCTCGCCGCCGAGCTTGCCTTCGGATCGAGGTTCTACTCGGCCAAGGAAGCGGGGGCGCTTCTCTCCTCCGCTTCCGCCGGCGGATCGCGCCTTGCCGGTCGGATGGCCGGTAAGAGCCCGACGCTCGGCGCCGGCACACCGGGCGGCGGCAAGGCCACCGAGAAACAGGCGGTGATCTCCGCCGTCCGCTCCACCATCCTGGCCCGTCACGGCCGTAACCGGAAGGATTCCTGATCATGGGAGAAGCCACCTTCGCCCCGAACGACCTGCTCGTTTCCGACGTGCCGGTCATCACCCGTAACATCACCGTCGTAAGCGGCCAGAACCTCAAGCGTGGTGCTGTCCTCGGCAACATCACCGCATCGGACAAATACACCCTGTCCGCTTCGGCCGCTGCTGACGGCTCGCAGACGCCCGCCCTGGTGCTGGCAACCGATTGCGATGCATCCGCCGGCGACGTCGTTGCCGCGGCTTACGCGAGCGGCGCCTTCGATTCGACGAAACTCATTCTGGGCGCCGGACACACGGCCGCTACCGTTGAGGCCGCTTTCCGCAAGGCGGGCGCTCCCCTCTACGTGCGCGTCCTGAAGTAAGCCCGAGACCGAAAGGACACCACACACATGGAAGAACTTCTCCTCTCCACCGCGGAACTCGTTGCAGTTCTGCCTCCCCGCGACCGCCCGGAAGCATTCCTGCGCGATCGCTATTTTTCGACCACGGTCCTTTCCGACATGGAACAGATCGTCTTCGACAAGATCCTGCCGGATCGCGAGCTCGCGCCGTTTGTCCATCCGGATGTTCCGGGCAAGGACTCGGCCAACCGCGGCTTCAAGGCGACCAGCTTCACGCCGGCCTATGTCAAGCCGCAGAATACGCTTCGCCCGGGCGGCAACATGATCCGCATGCCGGGCGAGCCGATCGGCGGCCGCAACTCGCCGGCGCAGCGCTACGCCTATAACCTGGCGACGATCATCGACGACCAGGACCAGCGGATCACCCGGCGCGAGGAATTCATGTGCTCGCAGGTCATCCGTACCGGCCAGGTGATCGTCGAGGGCGAGGACTATCCGACGCAGACCGTCAATTTCGGCCGTAATGCCGCGCTGACGATCGCACTCGCCGGCGCAGCACGCTGGGGCGAAGCCGGCGTCGATCCGATGGACAATGTCGAAGAGTGGGCGCAGCTGCTTTCCGATACCAGCGGTTTCACCGCTCGCGAGGTGCTGCTCGGCCCAGGCGCTGCGGGTTTCCTGAAGAAGTCGCAGCGGTTCCTCGAGGCGCTCGACAACCGGCGCCAGGATGGCGGCATCATGCAGCTGGGGCCGGTCAGCACCGGAGCGGAGAACAAGTATTACGCGGTTCTCGGCACCATCGGCGAGCTGACCTTCATCCAGTATTCGCAGCCCTATACGGTTGGCGGGGTGCGCAACAACTTCTGGCCGTCCATGGGCGTCGGGATCTTCG
>Ga0209281_1001486_pt1 | contig 13488 bp, 12 predicted proteins | sample MedtruBG_FD_187514 | JGI IMG/M metagenome (GOLD analysis project Ga0209281, IMG submission 187514) | Root nodule microbial communities of legume samples collected from California, USA - Medicago truncatula BG (SPAdes) (version 2) | ecosystem: Host-associated > Plants > Roots > Nodule | place... | reverse complement strand
TGAGTCGTTTTAATCATTCCATTCATACTTAACCTCACCGAATAGCAAATTATGCCCTCAGACAGCTTAGCTGTTAGGGTACCGGAAAGCACCAGGCCGAATTTGGCGGGCACTCTGTTTATTTTTTCTTATTCCATCATTGCGGCAAGGGCAAGACTGCAGGCACCGCACCCGTACATCCACCTGTAAAATAATACCGCATTAATAAATATTTACAATGTCATTGGCTGTTTTAGTGTGAACTGACCAATATTATCGGATGCTATTATATTTCGATAACAGGAATAAAGTGCTATTTTATTTAAAATTAACAACTGGCGATATTGCGAAGGGATATAGCACTGAATGGATGAGGTTGTTTCAGGCAGAATGGTAAAAATTTGCTCTGCTGAATGTTCCACTCCGGGTTCCACTTTTCGGACGATCAAGCCCTCAAGTTTCAGTTGCTTATGCCAGCCATGTACCGTGGCGATCCCAACGCCAATATCATCTGCAACCTGCCTGAGGCTCCGGTTATGGGATGGCATCAGGTGCATGATAGCTAGTTTCTCTAACTCAGATGCCATCCGATAGTTAGCCATTTTATAGTTCCGACCCCAGTGAAAAATTCATGCGACAACTATCCTGCCACTGAAGGGGGGGAATATGCAGCCGTTTCGTTACATAGACTGGTGCCGAACATCATCCACCCAAAGTCATCAATGAGAATAAAGTGCCGAAACGAGCAGGCCGGTAGCAAAAAGCATGAATATGACTCCCCCAGACTTGTTAAGCACCACAAAAATCTTTCCTGATGACATTTTCTTTTTGACTGAACTTGCGAACAATCCATAAACCGAATGAATCAATAAAACCAGAACACAAAAGATAGCTGACAAAATACTAAATTGAGGTACAAAGGGCTCGCCCGGGTCGATGAAATGGGGAAACAGAGCCATAAAGAAAGCAATTGGTTTTGGGTTCAGCAGAGTGATTAATAACCCTTGACGGAAACAACTACAGGCAGGAGGTACTATTACTGACTTTGGGGGTAGGGGTAAAAGAGAGTTATTCAGTCCGCGAGGGGCTGAACGAAACAGTTTAATACCAAGACAGGCGAGGTAGACAGCACCGACAGCATTCAACGCAAACAGCGCCTGGTGTGAAGTGCCAATGATTACCCCCACACTACTGGCGGCAATAACAGAAATCATCCCCATCCCGACGACCACACCAGTGATCCCTGCCATAGCATGTCGGAGGTTGTAATTAAGCGTGTTAGTTAATGTAAGCACTACGCCAGGGCCTGGACTGGCAATGGTCAGACCAGAGATAAGAATATATAAATAGATTTGTTGCATGACTAAATATCCTGTTCAGAGCGAGACATGCGCCGGCATACCGGCCTTCTTATCGAGAAAGATCCCGATAGTCCTGGTCAATAAAGAACTGACTGTCCGCCAGCCGCTCACCTTCTGCATCAGCCACTTCAAGATGAAATGTTGTTGGCCCCGAATATTTAAAGAAATGGCGAGGGATTTCTAACGCCTGTGCTCGTTCAAAATCGTAGGTACTTTCCTTGCAAAAAAAACGCATTACAAATGCTGTACGTGAATCCATGTCACCGTCATTCAGCATGACACTGCGGTGGATAACATATTTATCAAATATAAGAGCATCACCAGGTTCAAAAGCATCTTCAACGCTAAAATGGTCGAGAATCGCTTTAACCGCTGGGTCATTCAATGGGCCATCACGCCAGTGTACAAACTCATCTGTCGTCGGATGTTCGCCCGCATTAATTTTGCTCTGTAACATGTGGAAAATAGCAGGGTCTATATACCGGTAGAGGAATTCACCATTAACTCTATTTTTGGGTACATAAGCCATACCACCTCTCTGCCCCTGAGGGTTGATGAAAGCCAACGGTGCCCAAATGGTACAACCAAAATCATTGTAATGATGGTAGCCAAAACTCTGTGTCCCTATATGCCACGGGAACCCTTTGTTCTTCATTTTTTCAAGTTCGAAAGACAGAGCCTGAGAAAAAAACATATCACGCCCAGTAATTAATTTCATAAACGTACGGAAATGACGGGACTTCAGCAATCCAGTCACAATCTCATCCCCATCGTACATATCAAATGCCAGTCGGCTGAAGCCTGTCTGATATTTATCTGTTGGAGTCGAAATATACTTGCCGACTGTTGACTGGATGTATGTAATAAATTCGTCGGAATAGAAATTCTTAAGCAGAACAAAACCTTTTTCAGCAAATGTTCTGACATGCTCTTTTGTCACTACAAAGTTATCATTTAGCATACCATTTCTTACCTTATGTCTTTTTGATGAACATCAGATAGACGCTTTAGCAGCAATAAACCCACGGATAACTTACATTACAACAATATTTCTCACTATGGCTTTTTGTAATATTTATATTTAAACCAGCCCAGAGTACTTGTGGGCCGAACCAGTATTTGGGACGTACTGCGTAGTGTGTTCAGCCCGGTGACCACCGTTTCAGCAAAACGCAGGCCGGGGCACTGGTGCCATGCTGAGCCTCAAATACAGGTGTGCGTGCACCAGCGTGTTGCATGATACGTCCGCCGTCAGTGGTGGGGTACCTGGCGTTGGTTAAACGCAGCAGGCACCACTGGTAAACGGTTAGCTCGCTCAGGTTGCCACCTCGCTGTAACGCGCTGTACGCCACGAGACGCAGCTGCTGCGCAAGCCAGTGTCTGGTAGCAACTCGCGCCGCCAGCCTGCAACAAAGCCGTTGAGAAACGCGCTGAGCAGGAGTATGAGCCTGTCGGTGAATGTAGTGGGGCGGTTCACTGCGAAAAACGGTAACTTGCTGATAATCTGGCGGTAAAGTGAATTGGTTGGGTAGTAAAGCACGGTGTACTCCGGGTCAAAAGGTTACACACCATAGAGCGGTTGCGGGTTTCACTGTTCATTCAGGATTTAGATTGTAATACCGGTTCCTCTGTTTGAACGTGTTCTTTACGCCTGTGAGTTGGTTATGTCTGCAATGAGCGAGCTGCGGAAGTAAATGCTCAGATGCAAACTTAAAAGGTGGCCACCGGAGATGAAGCTTTTTGTTCCCATCATCTATATTTGAGAGGTCTGTCTACTGTTTCATAAAATAAGGGATGACTATGATGATGACTCGCTGGACCAAAAAGTTTCGGCTTGCCTTGATAACTCTGACTTTTTCGGGTATTTGCCTGGCCAGCAATACGCAATCCCAAATAGCGTATGAATCTGGAAACCTTGCCACTAAATGGCTCACTGGTGGCCCTGAGTGTGCTAAATTCAAAGATGACTTTCAGGTTCATAAATATAACAAAAACTTTTATATCCTGCGCGAATCAGGTTGTGTACATACCGAAAAGCCTTTTATTTACCTCTTGTTTGGGAACGAAAAAGCTATTCTTTTTGATACTGGAGCAGGCAAAGATACCGATGCAACGACAGGTAGAGTTCCCGATGTTGTCGGTACCGTCAATGGCGTAATCAATCAGTGGTTAAAAGAGAATAGTCGCTCGTCAATCCACCTGATTGTTACTCACCTTCATTCGCATTTCGACCATATATGGGGGGATTATCAATTTACTCAACGCACTGATACGACCTTTGTTAAGCCGGGGGATGTTGAGACATTAAAAGCATTTTTTGGTATAAAAAGTTGGCCTGAAGAAACAGGACAGTATGATCTTGGTGGACGGGTGCTGGATATCATTCCGGCACCTGGCCATGATGCCACCAGCATTGCCGTATATGATCGTAATACTGCCGTTCTGCTAACAGGAGATGTACTTTATCCTGGTCGGCTTTATATCAACGAACCTAATCCCGATCTCATGCAGGCAAGTATTCAGCGGTTGGTTGATTTTACCCGTACTCGTCCCGTTGCCCAGATACTGGGAACGCATATAGAAAGACGCGCGCCTTACTATGATTATCCGCGAGGCACTCACTTTGCGCCTGATGAATTCCCATTGCAAATGGGGCGCGCCGATTTGCTTGAATTACTGGAGGCAACGAAACTACGTACCCGCGAGAGTTCAGGCAACACTATTACCCAGAAAGCCTACCGGAATTTTACCCTCTGCGGCGCTTATCCGACGTGTAAACCCGTTAATGCGCCCGACAGTACAGTGTTGATTAACGACCTCTAATTTTTACTGGGAATAAGTCGTCAGGGATGATACTGTTTGCTTGTTCGCCTTCAACGATATTTAAACTCATATCGTTAAACCTTTTTCGCTGATACATTCGTAGTAATGTAGCAGCACACAGATTTATAAGTATGAATGGCTATATATGGCACTTAACAGCCTAAAAAATACTGGTTACCAATAGCCTCAATCCTGCACGCGGTGGTGCGCATCTCTCGTTGAAGGGGCTGAATCTATCTGGTTGCGTAGACCTTCGGGAAGATGTCTTCCATCGTCGAATTACCCTGAGTCACTCCGTGGCCTGCTGCAGTGTTAGTAGGGCATATCCCTCTTGTGTCGATAGCGTGCAGGCCAACGCTTGTTCAGATAATGCTGCCTGTACGGCCTGCGAGTCACATTATCTATAGAAAGAGGCAGAGAGTGAATTTCTCTGCCTCTTTCTCATCAAAACTTATACTTCACGCCTAAGTACGTATTCACTTCATGGTCAATATCGTGACCAAACTCGCTATTCACGCTGGCATTGGCTGACCAGTGGTCATTAATATCGACATCCATTCCCACGCCGGCGTTGCCGCCGTCCAGGTTTTGCCCGGCAAAGTGGTAATCGCTGGTGCCAAACTTGGTTTCTGAACCAAATTGCCCCACCCATGAAAGTTCAACATATGGCCGTAGTTTGGCATGGCCTGCGTTGATTTCAGTGCCTGCTTTAGTGCCGACGCCGACAAAGCCGCCGTCCAGGCGCCCGGAACCTACGTCGCTATAACCATCGCTGAAGTGCTCAGTATGAATATTATCGTAGCCAAGGGTGACATACGGCTGCAGCCAGAACTGCTGCGGTAGCAGGGCCTTCGCTCCGAGTCGCGCCTGGATCAGTGCGCTATCGCCATCATAGTTAGCTCCGGCCAAGAGTCTGCCATCCTTACCATAGCTGCCATAAGACATATCGCCGTAGGTGGCAACCAGGTCTGCGAACCAGCCCCAGCGTTTGGTATCGGAAAGTAGTTGATTCCAGTGGGTATACAGGCTGTAGTAGGTGCCGTCGATGTCGTTGTAGCCGTGACCATTATTCAAATCGAGATCGTTATGCAGGTAACCCAATGCTGCACCGGTATGTATCACGCTGTTATTGTTAAGCGCGATGGCGTAATCCCCCCCAATCTGGAAACCCGAAATATTGTTGTTATAGTCGGTCGCGCCGGCAGTACGATCGCCGCTGGCATAGATCCCCTGTAACCACAGATGGCTGCCGGTATCAGCGCCGGTCTGCATATCTAACTGATGGGTAATACCGTTGGCGATACGATGAATCATATCTTCACTGGCCAGCAGGCCCGCTTTTGCCGCCTGCAGATCGGAGGCCACGTTATCGCTATCCGGCTGCGGAGGGGGTGGATCTGGCGTTGGATCCGGGTCAGGTGTAGGGTCCGGATCCGGCGGAACCGGTTTATCGGTATGGAAAGTCACGTCCCAGGTCGAACCGGTATCGGCGGTGCCTGCTTGATCGCTCACGTTTTCGGCATCATAGACGATATCATCCATGATATATGCCCCGCTACGGATTGGCGCCAGGGTACCGGTCGCCAGACTGCTGTTTACCAGCACGGATTCATCGGTATTAAAATAGAAATAGGATTCTTTTCCGGTGTCGACCAAAGAGGGATCAAGGTAATTGACATTGAAGTTGACTGTATCATAACCGGTGACGCTCATCGGATCATCAAGCGACTGACCGCCGACGATGGCACCGCTATTGACGTTCACCGTCAGGTCGCCTTCATTATCCGCCGAGGTGATATCTCCGCCCCAGGAAGTGTTACTGATGTTAACTACAGTCGAGGATGGGCCATCAGCTCCAGAGTATGCACTGGTGGTGATATTTCCATTCAGAGAAGAATTATCAATATTCACCAGCATATTGCCACCGATGAGATTTATATTACCGTTAACGGTAGAGTTATCCGCAATATCAACAGTGGAAGTTGCATCCCCCCAGGACTGAGCGCTGACATCACCATAGACCGCAGAATTATCGATAAAAACGCCAGCATTTCCCTGCCCTATGCTGCTACGTGCAGATTGTGCAACCAGTGCGTAAGGAATATCGCCCGCGGTATCTACAGTACCCACCTGACTGTCTGCGATGGCTATAGTAGTGTCCATTCCTCTGGTATACGTGCTGACACCATTTTGAATTGAGGAGTGATTTATTGTGACAATGCTGGTACCGCCATCAGAAGAGATCACTTCCAGGTCAGGTGCCTGGGCTGGGGCTGAGTCATCGGTTAACCCAATAGTACTGTCTTCAATGGCGACATACGTCCCTTTATCTCCCTCAACGTGAATAAGCGGAAAATGTACTGATTCTGTAGTGGTTCCACTAATATCACTGTTTGTTATGGATAATGTGGTTATGCCATTACCCACTGCACGGATGCCATTGGTAACCTCACTCCCCTCAACGATAACACTGGCATCCTTATAAGCATCAACATCAATACGTCCTTTAACCTCCGAACCGATGATTTGTGTACTGATACTGCCTTCATCTGACTCAATCCGGAGAGCGTTAAGCACCGTGTAGGAATCAGGGAAGGAGTAGGAGTCAATGTAGCTGTCATTGATTATGGCGGAAACATCATCATCAGCATGAAGCCTGGTTGTACCTCCAGCCGTTTTCATGTTATTGGCAGTGAAGTCTATACTACCAGTAGTGGCATCAATCCAGAAAGCCTCTGGCCCGGGGTTCGTCTCCAGCTCGAAGGTGCTGTCTGTGACCGACATTGTGATATCACCGTAACTGGTTTTAAAATAGTAGTTATCGTTCGTAACTACGCGGTTATCAATCACGACATTTTGATCGCCAGTGGTGCTGGTGTGATTTTCATTTGCCGCAGCACGAATACTGACAATCAGCGGGCAAACGATGGCTAAGGTAATAGGGGATATTTTCCATTTTCTCATAGAAACAATTATCCCCGTTACTGCTGTTGTTTTGCTAAAACCTTGGTGTTTAAAAATAAATTATCAGGTTATGGTGATGTGTTATTTTTAAAATAGGAACAGAGGTGCGCCATATTGTTATTAGAACATTGCTGTTAGTTGTTGTAATAAGGGGGCAGCAGGCCAGATAGTATTATGCGGTCACAGGCCACCTGGTTTGGGCAGCCCCGCATTCTTTTATTTTCGGTCAATTAAAGGTGTGGAGTGTGTCATAGCATATGGGGCTGAAGCATTGCCATGCTTTGTAACAAAAGCAGGCTACCAGCAGAGACTTAATTTGGGGCAATACTGATTAGAACGCGCGCGAGGATATATGACTGAGGGCATTTTTACTATCAAGGGCGAACTGGACGACACCACAGGTAAATATGATGCAGTAGAGGGGCATGCCGAACTTCGCGGAGAGAGCATGCTGGTGATTAGCGTCAGGGGGCAGGTGGGTTTTGATGATCACGACCTGTACTGCGATCTCCGTGAACCGAAAAATTGCAAAACGGTGATTTGTCAGGATGGTGCGGAGACAACCTGGCAGACCCGGCATCATGATCTTGTTATTGATGAAACCTCCGGATACGTCGAATTTTGCTGGTTTGAAGGCGATGATGAGTGGTTTGTTTACGGAACGCTTCCTGCATTACGCTCCGGTCAACGGTAAGTTTGACGGCAGCATCAGCAGCAACCTGCACTTACCGTGTTGAACCTGATGATCGCGCTGGCCCCTGATGCAATATAGAGGCCCAAAGGCCGGTGTGCGTGTACCTGCGTGCTGTAAGACGTGCCCACCTTCATTCGTTGGGTTCCAGGTGTGGGCCAACTGCGTCAGACACTACAGCTACAAGGATGGATCGCTCGGGTTGGCACCCTGCTGTACGCCACGAGACGAACAGCTCTGCAAGCCAGTACTCTCGCCAGCCTGCGAAAGCCACTGAGAAACGCCCTGAGCAGGAGCGTGAGCTTGTCGGTTAATGTGGTAGGGCAGGCCACTACGGGAAACGGTAACTCGCTGATAATCTGGCGGTAAAATGCATCGGTCAGGTAGTAAAGCATGGTGTGCTCCAGGTGAAAAGGCACCATACAGCGGTTGCGCGTTTCACTGACTACCATAGGATTTAGATTGTCTCATGGCGTGAAGCGGAAGTTATGCGCGCTGTGGTTGTTGCAATCCGATAACAAACACTTTACTTATTAACGCGAATTCGGCAAACGTAACAGGGACCAGATAATGATCACCCATTACCAAATTCAAATTTCTGATTGCATGACGGATCGCCAGCTTCTCCCCATCGAGGCTGGTTTAAATGACTTTAATGATCAAATACCGTAAACCTTTATCAGTCATCGTCAGATGCAAGGAAACAGGCAAGGTTCTTGGTGGTATGCAGAGCTGTACATTTTTGAGTTTGTTGTTTATCGACCTTTTTTATCTTCCTCCTGCACTGCGTAATAATGGATTAGGAACAACCGTCCTGGCTCAATTTGAAAGCAAAGGCCGCAAACGAGGTTGTGTTGCAGGTTTTTTATACACTATCACTTTTCAGGCTCCTGACTTTTACAAAAAGCATGGCTGGGTGGAATTTGGGCGAATAGATTGCTTACCTGAGGGGACAAGTCGCATTTTTATGAAAAAGTCGTTTTCATAAATGATTATGGGTGTTTCTCAAGCGTAAGGAGCGACCCGTTTAACTCACAGCGAAAACAGGACGTTCGAAATGTATGCGGGCATTGAGGAGTTTTGCGTTATGGGGAACAGTTCACCCCTTACCCATTAGCTTATATTTCACCGATAGTTTGATGCTCTTCAAATTTTTGCACATCGCAACGTCGACGATACAGCCCCTCCACGCACAGCGTCGTTAGCCTGCATCTGGCATATGTGTGACACATCTCGCCAAAATCCGTCTTTAACACCTCATTGAGCCCAATTTTTTGTCAGCATCCTGGGGGCAAATTGGTTTTTTTACTGTGGTTTTTCCGTAATAGCCTGTGTTCAGACAGACGCAAAGGACACCAGCGATGACGAATGAAATTATTGCCAGAGCGAATATTGAGTTAAGAGTCAGGGCGCAAGACTGGCGACACGCCATGCAACTTGCCGGTAATTTGCTGACGAAAAATGGCTACACAACAGAAGCATACACCCACGAGATGATCCACGCGGTGGAAACACTCGGTCCCTATATCGTGGTAGCGCCGGGTATCGCGCTGGCACATTCCCGACCGGCTCCCAGTGTCATTAAAACTGGTCTGAGTCTGACGACACTTGTGGAGCCTGTTAACTTCGGCAGCGAGGAGAACGATCCGGTTGAGATTGTGTTCGGCCTTTGTGCCACCGACAGCAATAACCACATCCAGATCATCTCACGCCTGGTTGAGTTTCTCGACGACGAAGAAAACCTTGAATTTTTAAAGCATAGCATTGACGTGAATGACGTCTGGCTCGCCATTAATCGCGTTGAAGAAGGAGTCTGAAGATGAAAATTGTATGTGTATGCGGCATGGGTCTTGGATCGAGTGTGATTGCCAAAATGAACATAGAACAAGTGCTGAAAAAAATGAATCTCTCCGCCACCGTAGAAACCTGTGACTTGGGCAGCGTGCGCAGCGTGCCTGCCGATCTGTATGTCACCACCCGTGAATTAGCTGTCAGCATGCCTGCTAAAGTGCAGAGCAAAACTATCGTGCTGACTAACTTTGTGCGTAAAGTCGAAATCGAAAGCAGCATCGGCGATTACCTCAAAAATATGGCGTAAAGACCTGCTACAAAAAGGGGACCACGATGAAAGATATTGTCGGTTTTATTATTTTCCAGCTTCTCGATAAGGCACCGCTGTTCCTCGGCCTTATCGCGATGACAGGACTGATACTTCAGGGAAGAAAAACCAGTGAGGTCATTGATGGTACGGTAAAAACTATCATTGGCCTGCTGGTTATCACCATCGGTTCAGGCACACTGCTGAAATCGCTCACTCCGATCATGGGGAAGCTGAACAGCACGCTCGGTATCCAGGGCGTATTGCCTGCTAACGAAGCTGCGTTTGGTGTGGCGATGCTGCATTTTGCCAATGATGTCACCATGACGTTCATTCTCGGCTTCCTGATTCACCTGTTATTCGTCTGGGCTATCCCGTTCAAACGCTGCAAAAACGTGTACCTGACGGTACATATCCAGTTGTTCCTGGCGACCTTTATGGTGGTGTCACTGCCTGGCGCACTGGGATTATCCGGCTTCCCGCTGATCATCACTGGCGCAGTGCTCTGTGCGCTGTACTGGACGCTAACCCCTGCCATTACCCGTACGCTGGCTCAGCACTTTGTGGGGGATGACCTGACGCTGGGTCATAACCAGCAGGTTGGTGCGTGGGTGGCAAGCCGTATCGCGAAAGTATGCGGTAATCCTGAGCAGGATGCGGAAGAGATGAAGCTGCCTGGTTTTCTGGCCATGTTCCGCGACAACACCATTTCGCTCTCCTTCCTGATGCCGCTGATTTTTCTGGGTATTGGTCTGGCTGTCGGCGCGGATGGCATCGGTCAACTGAGCGGCAAAACCAACTGGATTGTCTGGCTGATTATGGAAGGGCTGACCTTTACCGCAGGCGTTGTGATCCTGCTGGTGGGTGTACGCATGTTTATCGGTTCGATTGTGCCGGCGTTTAAAGGCATTTCCGACCGACTGCTGCCAGACGCGGTTCCCGCTCTGGATTGCCCGGCGTTCTTCCCGTACTCACCTACTGGCGCAATGCTCGGTTTTATCGCTTCGGTTGCGGGCGCGCTGGTGGTGATGAGCGTAACCATCGCCTTTAACTGCCCAATTATTGTCTTCCCAAGCCCGATCATCATGTTCTTCGATGGCTGCACCATGGGCGTGTTTGGTAACAAATACGGTGGTTATAAAGGTGCGCTGGCCGCAGGTTTTGTCACCAGCATTATCGCTCACGCCGGCGTCATCCTGCTCTACCCAATGATGGGCTCACTGTCTGGTTCCGGACTGATGTTCTCCAACATCGACTTCACTCTGGTCTGGCTACCCTTGTTGTATCTGCTGAAATTTGTTGGCACCGTATTTGGTCTGGTGCTGTAACTGTCATGGAGATAGCTATGAAAATCCAACTGGCGCTCGATTTACTCGACCGTGAACAGGCGCTCGATGTGGTGCGCAAAGCGGGGCCTTATGTCGATATTATCGAAGTGGGCACCTCACTTCTGAAGCTGTGCGGTATCCGGATTGCTGCTGATATTCGCGCAATCTGCCCGGATAAACCGCTGTTTCTCGACATGAAAATCATTGATGGCCCGGAGCGTGAAGCAACGCTGATGAGCAAATGCTCCCCGGAGAACTATTCCATGCTGGCGGTTGCCAGCGACACGGCGGTGAAAAAAGTGCTGGCTATCGCCAGGGAAAAAAACACCACCGTGGTGTTTGATTTGCAGTCTGTCATCAATCCGGTGCAGCGAGCAAAAGAGCTCAAAGCACTTGGGGCAACACAGCTCTGCGTGCACAAAAACGCAGACTGTGGCGACAACCCGGAAGAAGCCTTCCGTGAATTCCTGGATATCCGTGAAGTGACCGGGCTGACGATTTCACTGGCAGGTGGTATCAATCTTAAGACACTCCCAATCATCAAAAAACAACTTAATCCGGCTGTCGCTATCGTAGGCGGTGCCATTCTGAATGCGCCTGACTGCCGTGAAGCGGCTATCGCCTTCCAGAAAATTGCCCGTTCCAGCGACGTTTAAGGAGAGCACCATGAGTCATGTAAATGAAATTACCCGCGAAACCTGGGTGCAGAATACCTTCCCGGAATGGGGAACCTGGCTGAATGATGAAATCAGCGCTGAGCAAGTAGCCCCCAATTCCGTCGCGATGTGGTGGCTGGGTTGCGTCGGCATGTGGATAAAAACGCCGGGCAACGCCAACATCAGCATCGACTTCTGGTGCGGTACTGGTAAGCGCAAAAAGAATCTGCCGGACATGAAACCGGGCCACCAGATGGCGCGTATGAGCGGCGCGCGTATCGCACAGCCAAACCTGCGCAGCACCACGTTTGTGCTCGATCCATTCTCAATTAAAGAGATTGATGCCGTCCTGTCGACGCACTATCACGCGGACCATATCGACATCAACGTAGCGGCGGCTGTACTGAAGAATTGTGCACCCGATGTGCCGTTTATCGGTCCGCAGGCGTGCGTGGATTTATGGATGCAGTGGGGCGTACCGGCGGAGCGTTGCCGGGTCGTGAAACCGGGTGATGTCATCAAAATCAAAGATATGGAAATCGTCGTACTGGAGTCTTCTGATCGTACGATCCTTATTACTGAACCACCAAAGCCGCTGGCCGATGACGGCGCGGCAATCCCGGATATGGATCTGCGTTCGGTGAACTACCTGCTGAAAACGCCGGGTGGCAACATCTACCATTCAGGCGATTCTCACTATTCCAACATGTACGCTCAACATGGCAGGCAGCATAATATCGACGTAGCGCTGGGTTCATTTGGTGAAAACCCGATTGGCATTACCGACAAAATGACCTCAGTGGATATTTTGCGAATGGGCGAAGCGCTGCGCACGGATGTGATGATCCCGTTCCACCACGATATCTGGTGCAATATGCTTGCGGATACCAGTGAAATTCTGACGCTGTTCGAAATGCGCCGTCACCGTCTGCAATACCAGTTTGTACCGTTCATCTGGCAGCCTGGCGGAAAATTTACCTATCCGCAGGATCGCAACCGACGCGTCTATCATCATCCACGTGGCTTCCCGGATATTTTCGAAGCAGAAACGGACCTGCCGTACCCGTCCTTCCTGTAAACCACTGAGATTAAAAGCTGGCACCTGGGGTGTCAGCGTTTTCAGGAGACGAACATGCAGCTCGACCACCTGGCGGTAGAAATCCTGAAAAAGGTCGCTACTGAACCGGGAATGTCCCTCAACGTTCTCTGTGAACGCATCGGTCTGCCGCAGCGTAATTTCTACTATCGCCGCACGCGGATTAACGACTGGCTTTCGGCGCACGGTTTTGCGCCACTGATTTGTGATGCGCGGCGCGGCGTTCGTGTTGCTGACGATGAAGCAGCCGGGATAATGCAACAGCTCGGCGTGATTAACGCCCGGAGCTACAGGCTCAGCGCTGACGAACGGCGTGTCAATCTGCTCCTTCATCTTGCCTGCCGTATCCAGCCAGCCTTTACCCGACATCTCAGTGAACGTAACCGCGTCAGTCGCAACACCACACTCGACGATATCGCGCAGCTCAGGCAACAACTTCAACATCAACAGTTGATGCTCAGTGTGGATAAAAAGCAGGGTTATCGGCTTGAA
>Ga0209281_1001484_pt1 | contig 13515 bp, 12 predicted proteins | sample MedtruBG_FD_187514 | JGI IMG/M metagenome (GOLD analysis project Ga0209281, IMG submission 187514) | Root nodule microbial communities of legume samples collected from California, USA - Medicago truncatula BG (SPAdes) (version 2) | ecosystem: Host-associated > Plants > Roots > Nodule | place... | reverse complement strand
GCTGGTGAGCTCAAGCCTTAGTTCGTTTGAGCGCGATTCCGTCAATGATCTTCTCCACAAGCTGTTACAAATTGAGATCGAGGATGCAACCTGCAGATATTTCGGTCGGAAGGAAGGCAGTGTACGCGAAAGGCGAACTTATCGACAGGTTCTGCCGCGTCCCTTTCTCGATACCACGGCATCAGCGCCTGTATATCTTTGGTTGGGCTGTAAGTGGCTGCCATTATCGCCCCTCGTCGCGTTGCGGTGAAAAGGCCGGGAGGTCGTCGTCCTCCAGAGGCCTTGTGGTGAGCGGATTGAGCGCCATGCGGCTTTAGCGAACAGAGTTCGCTGAAGGAGCTTTGAGCGCTGCTCCTCTTGGCCTTGTATGGATTCGAATGAAGGAATCTGCGGGGGGTAGATATTTCGCCGAGATCTCTGAGGCGGGCATTTAGGCATGGGGGCGGCGCGCCGCAAGCAGAGGAGGCGCACCGGCTCCATGGCGCAAAGATTCAGGCGGGTTTGCGATGAGTGCTGAAGGAAGCCAATATCTGTGCACACATGTACGCGTTTCGCGCGCCATCCGACGCTTCTGCACGCTGCCAGGCCGGTCAGAACAATCTCCAACGTAAGAACGGCCAAGTCTAGACCAGCGAAACAGGCGTCACTCAAACGGAGCCTCTCGAAGGGACGCGCTAGGAAAGGCCAACCGAAGGCACATAGATGAAGCGACCTCGGTCCTTCCGCAGCAAACAACTCTTTGGCACCCGAGTTGGCGCCGGAGCTGTTCGCGCTGGTAGCGATCCATGGGTGGCCTTCGCTCTTTAAGCTGCCGATGAAGTGGAGGGCCCTGCATGTCAAGGAGATTAGGTCTGCAGAAAAGTGGTTCTTCCTGAAATCGCGGAAGTGGATCTAACGAAAGGGCCAATCCTCCCCTAAAGCTGTTCCAGCAACATTTGAATCGGGAAGGAACGCGAGGTGGAAAAGTGTATGCCAAGCGGATTCCCACCGACACTGAATTGGTCTGATCGGCGCCCGCTCCATTGGTGGAAGTCAAGCTTGGACCATATCCTCGCTGCGGGTCGCGGAGTCATGGAACGCCGATAACCGCTCCGAAGCGGACATAGCGTCCGCAACTACGAGGAGGAAGTCGCTTCGGGGTACGGGATCTCGATGAAGGCGGAAGACCCACCATTTGGAAGGAACTCTTTGATGTCTATCAAAATTGCAATCAACCCGATCACTTGGACAAATGACGACGTGCCAGAACTCGGTGGCGATACGCCGCTTGAACAGTGCCTCTCCGAAATGCGCCAGGCGGGGTACGCCGGGACCGAGTTGGGCGGGAAATACCCGCGCCAGAGCGCAGCATTGAAGAGGGTGCTCGACCTTTATGGGCTTGAACTCGCCTCCGGCTGGTGGGACGGGCGCTTATACGAGCGGGATGTGGATGCAGAATTTGAGGCTATCCTGCCGCATTTGACGCTGCTCAGGGATCTGGGTGCTAGGCATGTCGTCTACGCCGACACCTCAATGGGCCGCCATGACGGCATTCGTCAGCCTATTTCCAAACGGCCACGGCTGAGAGGTGAGGAATGGGAAGCGTATGGCCGCAAGCTCACCGACCTTGCAGAACGCATGGCGGAGTTCGGCGTCGGCTTGGCCTTCCACCACCATATGGGCACCATCGTCGAGACGGATGAGGAGGTTGATCGGCTTATGTCCGTGACAGGAGAACGCGTTGGTCTCCTGTTCGATAGCGGGCACAGTGCCTTCAGCGGCGGGGATCCTGTGGCTCTGTGTGTCCGCCATGCCAAACGCATCGTCCACGTGCATTGTAAGGATGTGCGCGGTGATGTTCTGCGCGCAGCCCGAGAAGGGGATCTCAGCTTCATGGACGCCGTTCTGGAGGGCATCTTTACCGTTCCCGGCGACGGGGGTGTCGATTTTCCCTCAATCCTTGAAAACCTCGCCAAAACCGGTTATCGCGGCTGGCTCGTCGTAGAAGCAGAGCAGGATCCAAATCAGGCCCACCCGCTGACCTATGCCAAGATGGGTCACGAAAATCTCGCGCGCATGGCTGCGGCGGCCGGCTTCCGATTATCTTCGGCAGATGCGTTTGATTGGATTGACACCAGGCAAAACGTTTAACCCGCAGCGGCTTAACCCTCCCAAGGCCGGCGGGTTGGGGCGACACGTTAACGAGCGTGTCGCCCCCTTAGAAACGGAAACGTTAAGTGGGGAGAAGCAGTAGGATTCGCCGGTATCACTCACGCGTGGGGCTCGACGTATGCCCACTCGTCGTACCGTGATAGACGTGATTGTGGCTTTCGCGTCGATGGCTTCGGAAATGAAAAGCGGGCTGTCTGGAGGAGAGATAGGTCCTCAACAGGCGCGGGGCTGTTTGAAGCCCTTGGCGCGAGCTCGCTCGATCCACGCCGCTACCGACATAGCCCGCCTCGGAACTTTGCTAGATGAAGTTGAGCATGGCCGCGCCTGCCGGGGGCCGTACCTGCTCGCACAGGAGGAAGCCTCATGGACTTAGTGCGCTTTGGAATTATTGGTACGGCCGCAATCGCCGTTGAGAAGGTTATACCGTCGATGCTGAGCGCCGAAGGGCTGGAGGTAGTCGCGATCGCCTCACGCGATCTGGACAGGGCGCGGGCTGCGGCGACCCGTTTCGGCATCGCACGGAGTTACGGATCGTACGACGAGATTCTGGCAGACCCGGAAATCGAGGCGGTCTATATCCCCCTGCCGAACCACCTCCATGTGCACTGGGCGATCCGAGCCGCCGAAGCGGGCAAACATGTTTTGTGCGAGAAGCCGTTGGCTTTGGACGTCGAGGAACTGAGCCGCCTTATCGACTGCCGGGATCGAACGGGCCGGCGGATCCAGGAGGCGGTGATGATCCGGGCGCATCCGCAGTGGGACGAAATTTTCGACATCGTCGCTTCCGGGGAGATCGGTGAAGTGCGCGCGATACAAGGCGTATTCACCGAAGTCAATCTCGATCCGAAGAGCATCGTGAATGATGCCTCGATTGGCGGCGGGGCGCTTTATGACCTCGGCGTTTACCCAATCGCTGCGGCCCGGATGGTCTTCGCTGCCGAGCCGGAACGCGTTTTTGCCGTTAGTGACCTCGACCCGGTTTTCGGTATCGACAGGCTGACGAGCGCCGTCCTGCTCTTCCCCGGAGGTCGTCAGGCTACGCTTGTGGTCTCCACCCAACTTGCTCTGCGTCACAATGTCGAGATCTTTGGCACCCGGAAGTCGATCAGCCTTAAGAATCCGTTCAACCCCACGCCGGATGACCACTGCAGGATCGTCTTGGACAACGGCAGCAAGCTAGCGGCGGCTGCGGCCGAGACGAGGCGGGTGGCCCCGGCCGATCAATATCGCCTTCAGGCGGAGCGGTTCAGCGCCGCGATACGTTCCGGTAGCCCGTTGCCGATCGAACTCGAATGGTCGCTGGGAACCATGAAGGTGCTCAATGCGATCCAGCGTTCGGCTGAACGCGGCAACTGGGAAACCGTCTAGCGGAAGGGCTAGTGTTTGGGTCCGCAAATCGCCAACGCGGGCAGATAGAGTTGCGCTGGCTCTTTGGGATGGCGCAAATGCTTCAGGCCGGCCGAACGCTGAAATCCGAAACAGGCATCGAGGCGGTCTGCTGCGAACTCCAGCGCAACACGCCGCTGCTGCCGACCAATTCGACGGAGCGTCGATGATTGCCACGTCAGGTCCCGCAGGAACCGACCCCGGTCTCCGTTCCTCAAATTCATGGCAGACCAATTACCTGTGGCGGCGCGCCTGCTGCAGCGCGCTCTGTTGGGCGCGGCGGACAGTGACGCTCGGTCGGAGCTGAACTGATTGCGCTGCCATATGTTCGGCGCTTCGTTAAGCGGCAGAACGCGCCCGACACCGAGGGCGATCGTGGTCGCCGCCGAGCAACCAGAGATGCGTTTTTGGGAACTCAAATCGGAATGGCAGCAAGTCGAGCCGGTGCTGGCTCGTGAATGTCTCCTCCATGAACGCACCAAGCTCGTCAATGCTCTGTATGCAGTGCTGTACATACCGTTACATCATCCTGCAGGGCAGGTAATCTCGATCGAAGCGAAAACCAAAGAAGATCGAGGAACGTGGCGGCCGAAAGGAATATGGCGCGGCGGTTGCGGACGGTGCGGGAACCGGCCCGATAATTACGCTTGCGGTGAAGGCTGTAACGAAGACAATCTTCACGTCGTCCAGCGTTTTAGTTTGCGCTGGGGCAGCCTACGCGCCGCTGAGAGGAATCGCGATTGCCAAGAGTCCAGCCGGGATGATCACTACGGACTTCGCATTCACTGGCATCAGGGGCAGAATTTCTCATCACCGACTTGTCGCCCTAGCGTCCCGCAATGATCCACGCCGAAGGGACAGGCTATCCGCCCAGTCCAGAAATGACGGGTCTTTCAAAAGCTCATATTCGTCGATACGAATTTGCGCGGAATCAGGTTCAATAGCCTCTATCTCTCCTGCCGCATTTGCGTGCAGGCAAAGAAAATTCAGGCCAGGTTCGATTTGATGATACAGATCCTGGTACCGCTCGAGTGCAGGTTGGTTCCTGTGCCATGGCGTCTCAAGGGCTTTAGTTGCAAGTTTTTCGCCAGCATTTAGGAGACGCTCGGCTGCGCTCGCGTAAGAGTCTTGGTCAACTGCTCCCAGATTGTGTTTAGGCCCGTATGCTTCGATGGTTGCTGGGAACAGCGTGGGTAGTTTGAACTCAAGCGAAAGTGCGACATATCGGTCAACAAACTCGGGAGCAAAGACGCCGCCCATGTGGCCATCGACATGCGAAGGGATCAGGCCTGCCGCGAGGAAGGTCTCGATCTGAGCACGCATCTCGGCTTCGACCGCATCTGGATGGGCGTTGCGTCGGAGCTCGGCTACACTCCGCCACATAAAGCCGTCGCTATCGATGAGGCCCGATGCAGGTGTAGCTTTTGTTAGAGGGCGCCACCTGTAGTGGCGTTTCTCAGATGTGAGTGTGAGATGGATACCGACATTGAGATCGGGTTTCAGCGCGCCTGCCTCGGCGATTTCCGGAAACCATGGGCAGGGGACCATGACAGATCCTGAATCCACCGCTCCAAGCCGGCGCAGCTCTAGGTAAGCTTTATTAGCCCCGTGACACATGCCGACGTCGTCGATATTGACCACAACGAACGGGGTTCCGCACTCTCCGCTGTCGCTTTTCTCAACACTAGTCATCCTTATAGTCTCCCCCGACCGTGTAGCCGGTTTCCTCAGTCAATTATTTGTGGCGGCCCCGGGAGGCCGTCTAATGAATGTGCATTTTGACGGATCTTCTTCAGCTTCGACGACCACTCAACACACCGGGATGTTGAAGAGCTCCGAACGAAGTGAGTGCGGCAATCATCGCACATTGTTACCTTCCGCCTTATTTAGGTCCCGCGACAGTAGTTCGGTGGCTGCTTCGGCGATGGTGAGCGCGGCAACAGCGTCTGAAGCGGTCGCGCCTCGCGGCGCTCCTCCCCGGGCAGCCTGAACAAAATCTTCGAGCTGTGCCTGTAGGGCATTCAGGAAGACTGCTTCTCCATCCGGGGGCCAGAAGAAGCGAGCTTCGGCAAAGCCCGAGGTGCCGAAGACCTGAGTCCAGCACGCATCCCCTGGCGGAAATCTCCGTCCTAGCGAAACGAGGCCGCTGCTACCGTCTGACAAATCGCACAGCAGCTGAACAGCGTCGGGATCACCTTTCACCGCTCCTGCAAAAGTAGTTTTCGAGGTGGCAACGCGAAAGTTGGTCGGTTCCTGACCCGTGAGCCAGCGCATCTGATCAAATTCATGAACGCCCATGTCGATGAACGCACCGCCCCCAGTAGCTCGGAATGAATTCGCTGGGGGTGCCTCGTCCCATTGGAAGCAGGAAACGAGGTAAAGGTTGCCAAGCAGTCCAGCGCGGATGTCATCTCGCAGTTGCTTCAGCTCAGGAACGAACCGTCGCCAGTATCCTATCTGCAAGTGCACTTTATACCGTTCTGCCACGTCGGCTGCTTTGCGAGCTTCTTCGGCAGTGACCCCGCAGGGCTTTTCGCAGAGAATAGGCAAGCCGCGTGCCGCTATGTCTGCGACTGTATCCACATGCGTATTGCTGGGGGTTGCGATAAGTACTCCATCAACTTCGCCTGCTTCTATCATGTCACCGGCGGTTTCATACGTTTTGATCCCATTGCCCGCCAAATTAAGGCGACTAGCGGCTATCGGATCCGCGACAGCAGCGATCTCGACGAGCGAGCTTTCAGCAGCGGCACGAACATGAACCTGGCCCATTCGGCCAGCGCCCACTAAACCAAGACGGAATCTGGTCATCGTAAATCCAACGGTTAGAGTTTTATAGCTGATAGTTCAAAGCAGCCTGACTTTGCCGCAGGCCAACACTGCCACACACACACGGCAGGGTATGTACCGGTGAGGGCCAAAGCCGACGACGTGTAAGCGTTTGATCGTCCTTATTTTGGTAGCCCGGTTTCGGTCGAGCCCACACGGTGCGGAATGTGTCATCTCGTTGCCCACTCACAGGTCCGTCGGAACTCGCATTGGAGGGGAGCGCGGCGACACCGCGCCCCAGATCAGATCAGTTCTTTCCCTGAAACTCGGCGAGATTCGCCTTCGTGACGAGCTCGAAGGGGATATAGATTTTTCTTTCCACAGCTTCGCCCTTGGAGAGCTTGAGTGCGGCGTCAATTGAACCTTTGCCCTGGCCGACAGCGTCCTGGAATACGCTGACGTCCAATTCGCCAGCTGCCATCGCAGCAAGCGCGTCATCGGTGGCATCGATGCCGCCGATGACAACCGAATCCATGGAGCGCCCAGCGGCTTTCAACGCCTGGATGGCGCCGATCGCCATTTCGTCGTTGTTTGCGATGACGGCATCGAATTCGATGCCTGCGGAGAGCCAGTTGGTCATCAGGTCGGCGCCCTGGGTGCGCTGCCAGTTGGCGGTCTGCTCCTGGACGATCTCGATGCCTTTGCATTGGTCGGTTGCGAGAACATCATGAATATCTTTTGTGCGCATGCGGGCTGCCTGGTTCGACAGCTCGCCCATGATGACAACCGCCTTTCCCTTGCCGTCGAGCAGCTTGCAGATTTCCCGGGTCTGTAGCGTGCCGGAATCGACCTCATTCGAGGCGACGAAGGCTTGCTTTTCCGGAAGTGTGTCGATGTTCACCGGCTCGCGGTTGACGTAGACGAGCGGAATGCCGGCATCTGCCGCGAGCTTCGACATGACGGTCGTCGCATCGGTGTCGACCGGCTGGACGATGATGGCGTCCACTCCGGCTGCAATGAAGTTCTGGATCTGGCTCTGCTGCTTGGCCACGTCATTGAGTGCGTCTTCGATCTGTAGGTCCACGCCGTCGAGCGTCTTAGCGTAGTCCTCCATGCCGTTGCGTAGCAGGGTTCCGAACTTGTCGTCGAACACCGCCATAGAGGCGCCAATGGTCTGCGCATGCGCAGCCGTCGACACTAGGACAGCCGCCGCGATGCCTATGATGAATTTTTTCATTTCTTTCTCCTCCACTCTTCAGTGCCGGCGCAATCCAACACTTGAAGAGGCCAACGATTGAAGGAATACTGGCTCACTGAAAAGAGCAGCTTTCAACGATTTTGAAGGAGCCAATTTGGTCAAGCGACGCACCCGCTTCCCCTCGGATATGCTTGTTCTCGATAGAGATGCAGATGTGCCCATGCACCGGCAGCTCTATGAAAAGCTGCGTGCAGAAATACTCGCCGGGCATCTCAAGGCTGACACACGGCTCCCTCCCACCCGTATGATGGCCGAGGATCTCGGCGTCAGCCGCAACACGGTGATCACCACTTACGACGCACTTCTCGCGGAAGGTTATCTGGAATCACGTTCAGGGTCGGGCACCTGGGTGGCAACGCTGCCCGCGGACGCCGTCACTGCGCGGAACTCGGTCGGCAGGGCCGGTGCGCCGTCTCTCTCATCCCGCGGTATGAGAATGGCCGCTCAGCCGCGAGACCGGACGATCCCTGACCGCATCGCCTTCCATCCTGGCTACCCGGAGATCAAAGCGTTTCCCTTCTCTACGTGGGCACGGCTGCTCAAACGGCATGCGCGATATTCCCATGAGGACCTCTACGGCTATCATTGGGTTACGGGGCACCCGCGGCTGAAGGCGGCGATAGCGGAATACCTGCGGGCTTCACGGGGCGTGGAGTGCGCCCCCGAGCAGGTGATTGTGGTCAACGGCACGCAGGCCGCCCTCGATATTCTTGCTCGGATGCTCGTCGACGAAGGCGATATTTGCTGGATGGAGGAGCCCGGTTACATCGGCGCACAGAACTCGCTGCTAAGCGCCGGCGCAAAACTCGTGCCACTGCCCGTCGAACGGGACGGCTGGTCGCTGGAAGACGAGACCCGGCCGTCGCCACGTCTGATTTTCGTCACGCCATCCTGCCAATGGCCGCTAGGCTGCTTGATGCGCATGGAAGACAGGCTGCGGCTTCTTCAGATTGGAGAGAGGCATGACGCCTGGATTGTCGAGGACGACTACGACAGCGAGTATCGCTTCCGCGGAAGGCCGGTTCCTGCGATGCAGGGCTTGGACAAGTCCGGCCGCGTCATCTACATGGGTACCTTTGCGAAGACGCTCTTCCCCTCGCTGAGGATCGGCTTCATCGTCGTGCCGCCGCAGCTCGCCGACGGGTTCAAGCGGGTTGTTAGCAACACCGGCCACTATCCCTCCCTTCTGCTGCAAGCTGCACTTGCGGACTTCATCAGCGAAGGCTACTTCGCCACACATCTTCGTCGGATGCGCCGCCTTTATGCTGAGCGGCAGAAGGTGTTCGTAGCTTTGTGCCGACGCCATCTCGCTGACTGGCTCACAATAGACGAAAACGACGCGGGCATGCAGCTTGTCGCGCGCTTCACACGGGCGCTTGAGGATGAGGTTCTATGGCGGGCGGCACAGGGGCAGGGCGTGAATTTCTCGCCACTGTCACGACAGTTCTTCCATAGCCCGCCCCAGCAGGGCGCCATACTAGGTTACGCTGGCATCGACCCGAAGACCATGCGCGAGGGGATTAATTCTTTGCGTTCAGCCTTCCTGGCTTTGGAGAGCAGCGGCGCTCTCCCTCTCGACCGTGCCACGGCTGCTCCACGTGGTTGCTGAGCAGTCGAGCAAGCACGTGGACAGCCCGGCGAAACAAAGCGGTTCTCTCCAAAAACTAGAAAGCGGTTCTAACGAAGGGACCAATCATGCGTTAGCATCCACTGGGATTATGAACGGGAGGGGAACCAATGGTTCCGACGAAACGAGATTACAGTCTGCTTGGTCGCGATGCCGAGGCAGCGGTCGCGAGCGGGCTTGCCGCGGCCGAGTGGTATCATACCGACATTCCACGCAAGCAGATTAAGGAGCTGATGAAACGCAAGGATGGCCCAGCCATCCGCGACACCGCGATCTGGCTCGGCAGCATGGTTCTTCTCGGCGGCCTCGGCATCTATTTCTGGGGGAGTTGGTGGGCGCTGCCTTTTTTCCTGGCCTATGGCGTCCTTTACGGTTCCGCCTCCGACAGCCGCTGGCATGAATGCGGTCACGGCACGGCCTTTAAGACGAGGTGGATGAACGACATCGTGTACCAGATTGCCTGCTTCATGATCATGCGCAATCCGGTCACTTGGCGCTGGAGCCATACCCGCCACCATACCGATACCGTCATCGTCGGCCGTGACCCGGAAATCGCCGTCATGCGGCCGCCGGATCTCATCCGCCTAGTTCTCAACTTCTTCGGCATCATCGACGTCTGGTATGCCGCCATCGACATGGTGCGCAACGCCGTTGGCGTCGTCAGCGCCGAGGAGAAGACCTTCATTCCGGAAATGGAGCAGTCGAAGGCGATCCGCGTGGCGCGGATGTGGGTGGCGAGCTATGCGGGAACGATCGGGCTTTCGCTCTATCTCGGCTCGATCCTGCCTTTGATGCTCATTGGCCTGCCGCGGCTATACGGCGCGTGGCATGCCGTGATGACCGGGCTCCTGCAGCATGGCGGCCTTGCCGACAACGTCACCGATCACCGGCTGAACAGCCGCACCGTCTACATGAATCCGGTCAGCCGTTTCATCTACTGGAACATGAACTATCATGTGGAGCACCACATGTTCCCGATGGTGCCTTATCACGCGCTGCCGAGGCTGCACGCCATGATCAAGCACGACCTGCCGGCAGCGAACCCTTCGATCCTTCGCGGCTACCGGGAAATGATCCCAGCCTTTCTAAGGCAGTTGCGCAACGAGGACTACTTCCTGAAACGCGAGCTGCCGCCGACGGCAAAGCCCTATCGCGAAGAGTTCCACAATGACCGCGTCGTTCACGCCGCCGCGTGACGCGTGAACCGGCGCGCCAATCAAAACAAATTAGCGAATGGAGGAAACACGATGAGCTCGAACTGGGTCGAGGTTTGTGCGGCCGATGAAATCGATGAGGAAGACGTCATTCGCTTCGATCACGAGGGTCGCACCTTCGCCGTCTATCGCAGCCCTGACGACGAGTACTTCGCCACCGACGGGCTCTGCACGCACGAGCAGATCCATCTCGCCGATGGCCTTGTTATGGACGACATCATCGAATGCCCGAAGCACAACGGCCGCTTCAATTACAAAACCGGCCAGGCCAACGGTGCACCCGTCTGCGTGAACCTTCGGACCTATCCCGTGAAGGTGGAGGCGGGCAGCGTCTTCCTGGCGATTTCCTGAAGCCGCTGTTTGGAGCGCCGGGAGCGAAGAGGGAGGAGAGCATGAGCCGTATTGTGATCGTTGGCGCGGGCGAATGCGGCGCACGGGCGGCCTTCGCCCTCAGGGAAAAGGACTTCGACGGCGGCATCACTTTGATCGGCGCCGAGCCGGACCTTCCCTATGAGCGGCCGCCGCTTTCGAAGGAGGGGTTGGCCGCTGCCGCGCCCCCGAAATATCTGGCGGATGCCATGCGGTACCAGGAGGCCCGAATCACGGTCTTGACCAACGCACCGGTCGCAAGGATCGACCGCGACGAAAAGGCGGTGGAGCTCGCCGATGGCCGGTCCGTTGCCTATGACCGGCTGCTTCTTGCAACCGGTGCTCGGCCGCGGGTCTTTCCCGGCGCACCTGAAAACTCCGAACGCATTCGCATGCTGAGGACGCATGCCGACGCCTTGGCGATCCGCGCCGCGCTCGCGCCCGGCCGGAAGCTCGCCGTCATCGGTGGTGGCTTCATCGGCCTCGAGCTCGCAGCGACCGCCCGCAAGCTCGGCGCCGAGGTCGGCGTCATCGAGGGCCTGCCGCGTATCCTTTCGCGCGGAGTGCCGAAGGAGATTGCCGCGATCGTCGACGAACGGCACCGGCGCGAGGGCGTCAAAATCCTCTGCGGCGCGCGGATTGCGACGATAGGGCATCAGGGCGATGGCGCGAATATACTTCTTGCTGATGGCGGCAGCATCGCCGCCGATCTCCTCGTCGTCGGCATCGGCGCTACTCCGAACACGGAACTTGCCGAAGCCGCGGGGCTTGCAGTCGAAGATGGCATCGCCGTCGACGAGACGCTCCGCACATCCGATCCAGACATCTTTGCCGCGGGCGACTGCTGTTCTTTTCCCCTCTCGCATTATCACGGCCGGAGGGTGCGGCTTGAAGCTTGGCGCAATGCTCAGGAGCAGGGAACGCTGGTCGCGGCCAACCTGATGGGCGCGGCCAAGCTTGTCGCAAGCGTACCGTGGTTCTGGTCGGATCAATACGAGCTAACTCTCCAGATCGCCGGCCTGGCCGACGATGCTGCGGTGACGGTCAGGCGCGATCTCTCGGATGACGCTTTCATTCTCTTCCACCTCGACGGTGAGGGCCGGCTGATCGCTGCGAGCGCGATCGGCCCGGGCAACGCCGTCGCTCGCGATATCCGGCTGGCCGAAATGCTGATCGCCACAGGCAGTCGGCCAGACCCGGCAGCACTCGCCTCGCCCGAGACCAAGCTCAAGAAACTCTTGGGGGTCTGAACGCCGCCAGGCTCGCCATTAACCCTCACAAGTGCCGGAGATTTCCATGAAACATCGCCCGACCGTCGCCGATCTGTTGTCTATGAAGGGTAAGAGGCAGCTCATCATGCTGCGCGTCGTCACGCTCGAGGAAGCGGAAGCGGCCGAAAAGGCGGGCATCGACCTCGTCTCCGTTCCGCCGGCGCTGCTCGGGTCGGAATTCCGCGAGGCGGCACCTACTGTCTTTGCCTTTCCGGGGCTAGACGATTTCGTAACGGCTGAGGACTATCTTCGCGCAGCCTTCCAGGCGATGCGTGCCGGCGGCGACGCCGTCTATTGCGCCGCGGGGCTTTCGACGGTCCGGCGGCTGCGCGAGGAGGGAATTCCGGTCTGCGGTCATGTCGGGCTGATCCCATCGAAAGCCACCTGGACCGGCGGCTTCCGCGCCGTCGGCAAGACGGCGGAAAGCGCCCTCGAGATCTGGCGCCAGGTGAAGGACTCGAAGAGGCAGGCGCCTTCGCGGCCGAGATCGAGGTTGTGCCAGGAGAAGTCGCCGCCGCGATCTCGCAGCGAACCTCGCTGCTGATGCTCTCCATGGGCGCGGGTACTGGATGCGACGCCCAATACCTCTTTGCCGAGGACGTGCTCGGGCAAAACCGCGGCCACTATCCGCGCCATGCCAAGGTCTATCGCAACTTCACCTCCGAGTTGGACCGGCTGCAGCAGGAGCGCATTTCAGCCTTCCGTGAGTATGCCGAGGATGTGCGATCCGGCGCCTATCCGGGAAAGGCGCACCTCGTAGGCATAGCGCCGGAGGAGCTTGACTCTTTTCTGAGCTGGATTGAGCCACAGGAACAAGCTGATTTTCGTGCACGGTGACTGTGGCTCACAGCTTCGAGGCGGCAAAGCAAGGACAAACCATGCACAAGTATGTTTTGACGATAACCAGCAAATCAACGCGCGGCATAGTCGCCGACATCTCCGGCTATCTCGCCGAAAAGGGCTGCAACATCGTCGACTCGTCGCAGTTCGACGGCCTCGAGACGGGTCTTTTCTTCATGCGGCTGGCCTTCATCAGCGAGCAAGGCGCAAAGGCCGAGGAGCTCCGCGAAGCGTTCGAACCGGTGGCGAAGCGTTTCGGCATGACGGCGGAAATCCGCGATACCGCAGAGCGCATGAAGGTGCTCTTGATGGTGTCGCGCTTCGGCCATTGCCTGAACGACCTGCTCTATCGCTGGAAGATCGGGGCGCTGCCGATCGACATCGTCGGCGTCGTTTCCAACCATTTCGACTACCAGAAGGTGGTGGTCAATCACGACATTCCCTTCCACCACATCAAGGTGACGAAGGAGAACAAGCCCAAGGCCGAAGCCCAGCTGATGGATGTCGTCGAGCAGACCGGCGCCGAACTGATCGTGCTGGCCCGCTACATGCAGGTGCTTTCGGATGCGCTCTGCAAGAAGATGTCGGGGAAGATCATCAACATCCACCACTCCTTCCTGCCGTCGTTCA
>Ga0209281_1001482_pt1 | contig 13560 bp, 11 predicted proteins | sample MedtruBG_FD_187514 | JGI IMG/M metagenome (GOLD analysis project Ga0209281, IMG submission 187514) | Root nodule microbial communities of legume samples collected from California, USA - Medicago truncatula BG (SPAdes) (version 2) | ecosystem: Host-associated > Plants > Roots > Nodule | place... | reverse complement strand
TGGCGGCTTTAGCGCGGTGGTCCCACCTGACCCCATGCCGAACTCAGAAGTGAAACGCCGTAGCGCCGATGGTAGTGTGGGGTCTCCCCATGTGAGAGTAGGGAACTGCCAGACATCAAATAAGTGAGAAGGCCATCCGAAAGGATGGCCTTTTTGCGTTTCTACGCTACACAAACTGTAGGCCGGGTAAGGCGAAGCCGCCACCCGGCATAACAAACAATTAATGAATCACCTGCGATAAAAATGCCCGCGTGCGTTCTGACTTCGGATGCGCAAAGAACTCATCCGGGGGTGCCTGTTCGACAATCTCTCCACGATCCATAAAGATCACCCTGTCAGCGACAGTTCTGGCAAACCCCATCTCATGCGTCACGCACAGCATCGTCATCCCGGATTGCGCCAGCCCAATCATGGTATCCAGCACCTCTTTCACCATTTCTGGATCCAAGGCTGATGTAGGCTCATCAAATAACATTATCTTAGGTTTCATGCACAGGGAACGGGCGATGGCCACACGCTGCTGCTGACCGCCGGATATCTGCCCAGGGAATTTATTGGCATGTTCAGCAATGCGCACACGCTCCAGATAATGCATTGCCAACGCTTCGGCCTCTTTTTTCGGCATCTTTTGAACCCAAATGGGGGCCAGCGTGCAGTTTTGCAAAACGGTCAGATGCGGGAACAGATTGAAGTGCTGGAACACCATCCCCACTTCCTGTCGTACACGGTCGATATTGCGAATATCTTCATTCAACTCGATACCATCAACCACAATACGCCCCTGCTGATGTTCTTCAAGATGGTTAATACAGCGAATAGTTGTGGATTTCCCTGAACCGGAAGGACCACAAAGTACGATACGTTCGCCCTGCTTCACCTTGAGATTGATATCCTTCAGGACATGAAATTGTCCGTACCATTTATTGACGTTTTCCAGCGTAATCATCGCGTCGGCAGGTGTCATAGTAATCTGGCTCATAATTTCCTCAGTGCGGTGTACGCCCGGTGTTAAAGCGCTTTTCCAGATGCTGGCTATAGCGCGACATGCTAAAACAGAAGATCCAGTAGATCAGAGCAGCGAAGACATATCCCTCGGTGGACATACCCAGCCAGACAGGGTCAACGGTAGCCTGCTGCACGCTGCTAAAGAGATCGAACAATCCGATGATGATCACCAGGCTGGTATCTTTGAAGAGGGCAATGATCGTGTTGACCAGACCAGGAATGACCAGCTTGAGTGCTTGCGGGAGAATGACCAGACCCTGCGTTTTCCAGTAACCGAGTGCCAGGGATTCAGCGGCTTCGTACTGGCCTTTAGGCAATGCCTGCAGACCACCACGCACAACCTCAGCAACGTAGGCTGACTGAAACAGAATCACCCCGACCAGGGCGCGGATCAGTTTGTCTATCGTTGTGCCTTCTGCCATAAACAGCGGCAGCATGACCGACGACATAAACAGAACGGTGATAAGCGGTACGCCACGCCAGAACTCTATGAAAATAACGGAGAGAACGCGTACGACCGGCATTTTTGAACGCCGTCCCAGAGCCAGTAAAATCCCCCACGGCAGAGCGCCAGCGATCCCCACAGAAGCAATAATGAGCGTCAGCGTCAGTCCGCCCCACTGACGGGTTTCAACACGCTCGAGCCCCAGAAAACCGCCATACAACAACACCCAAACAATAATCGGATAAACAACAGCCCAGCTCGCAATGTATCGGCCACGGTGAGGAAGCTTTTTCCAGAACATTACGGCGATGGAGAGCAGACCGATAACCAGCGCCAGATTAATCCGCCAGCGCTGTTCATGTGGGTACAATCCATACATGAACTGACCAAAACGTTCGTGGATAAAGACCCAGCATGCACCCGCTTTCGTACAATCCGCGCGTGTGGAGCCCACCCAGTTCGCCTGCAGGAAAGCCCAGTTAAGCAGCGGCGGGATCAGTTCCCAGATTAACCACAGGCACACAATGGTCAGCAGGCTGTTACTCCAGCTGGAGAACAGGTTCTTACGTGCCCAGATAATGAAGCGCCCACCTGTTGTGCTGGCAGGACGCGAGGAGTGCGACAATATCGCTTTTGTCATCATGGATCCTTAGCGCTCAACCAGTGCTATACGGCGGTTATAAAGGTTCATCAATAATGAAATCATCAGACTGATGATCAGATAAACAGACATGGTAATGGCAATGGTTTCAATCGCTTGCCCGGTTTGGTTAAGCACGGTCCCAGCGAACAGTGACACCATATCGGGGTAGCCGATGGCTGCGGCCAGTGATGAGTTTTTGACAATATTGAGGTACTGGCTGGTCAGTGGCGGGATGATGACCCGTAAAGCCTGCGGAATAATGACCTGGCGAAGCGTCACGGTATTTGGCAAGCCCAGTGAGCGCGCCGCCTCGTGCTGTCCGTAAGGGACAGCCTGGATCCCGGAGCGGATGATTTCCGCAATAAATGCGGAGGTATAAATCGAGAGCGCCAGCGTCAGTGCGGCCAGTTCCGGAATTAACACCATACCGCCCTGGAAGTTAAAACCACGCAGATGCGGAATATCCCAGTGCAAGGCTGCGCCAAATAACCAGTGGGCGACTGACGGCAGGCCAATAATCAGTGCAGCGCCAACCGGCCATGTTTTACGCAACTGCCCGGTTTTGATCTGATGCTTACGGTTATAGCGGAACACGCCGACAGAAATCGCGAGTGCGATAATTATTGCGATGATGAAGGCATAAAGCCCTTCGGCGACCTGCGGAGAGGGTATGTATAACCCGCGGTTGCTCAGAAAAAGAAGATCGAAAGCATCCACGGCCTGGCGTGGACCGGGAAGGTTACGCAGGACAGCGAAATACCAGAAGAAAATCTGCAGCAGTGGCGGGATATTACGAAAGGTTTCGATATAAATGGTCGACAGTTTCCGCAGCAGCCAGTTTTCAGAAAGTCGGGCCAGACCAAGGAAAAAGCCGAGTACGGAAGCGAACACAATACAGAGCGCTGACACCAGCAGCGTATTCAGCAGACCTACGATGAATACGCGTCCATACGTATCGCCTTCCTGATAATCAACAAGATGCTGAACAATGCCAAAACCCGCGCTGCGATCCAGAAACGCAAAACCCGAGGTGATGCCTCGGTTATTCAGGTTGGTAACGGTGTTGTGGATTAAATAAATGGCGATAACCACAACCACGACAACAGCAATAATCTGGAAAAGCCAGGCGCGGACCGCGGGATGAGAAAAGGACAGCGATCCTTTTACGGCTAAGCGGCGATGGGACATAAAAAACCTCGGTAACCATGACTCTGGACTGGGCACTGCGCTTGCAGTGCCCGTTACAGCAAAGACTTAACGTACAGGCGGTGCGTACTGAATACCGCCGTTATTCCAGAGATTGTTCTGGCCGCGTTTGATCTTCAGCGGGCTTTCCGAACCCACGTTGCGCTCAAAGATCTCGGCATAGTTACCGACCTGTTTAATGATGTTATAAGCCCACTTGTTATCCAGCTTCAGGTCCTTGCCGAAATCACCCTCTTTGCCCAGAAGATGTGCCATATCCGGCGTGGACGGATTAGCGGTTTTCTCATCGACGTTTTTCGAGCTGATGCCCATCTCTTCGGCGTTCAGCATGGCAAACAATGTCCAGCGAACGATGGAGAACCAGTCCTCATCGCCGCGGCGAACGACGGGGCCAAGAGGCTCTTTGGAGATCACTTCAGGCAGGACAATCCACTCGGCAGGGTTGCTCAATTTGATGCGTAATGCGTAGAGCTGTGACTGGTCAGACGCCAGGGTATCGCAACGGCCCGACTCCAGCGCCTTAGCCGACTCATCGGAGCGATCAAAGGTGACTGGGGTGTACTTCATTTTATTGGATTTGAAGTAGTCCGCGACGTTAAGCTCTGTGTCAGTACCCGCCTGGATGCACACGGTCGCACCATCCAGCTCTTTAGCGCTTTTCAGACCGGCTTTATTGTGAGTAAGGAAGCCGATGCCGTCGTAATAGGTGACGCCGGTAAATGACATGCCCATTCCCGCGTCGCGCGAGGAGGTCCAGGTCGTATTGCGGGAGAGCATATCAACTTCGCCAGACTGTAGCGCAGTGAAACGTTCTTTCGCCGTCAGTGGGGTATATTTTACTTTGCTGTCATCACCGAAAACCGCTGCGGCAACGCCACGGCAGACATCAACGTCAATACCGGTAAACTTGCCGTTCGCGTCGGCATAGGAAAAGCCTGGCAAACCGTCACTGATACCACATTGTACAAAACCTTTCTTTTTAACGGCATCAAGCGTCGTGCCCGCCTGCGCCTGTCCGGCTACAGCAAACAACACGCTCGCGGCGGCCAGGCTGGCTATCATCGTCTTTTTCATAATGGATCCTGTGTGGCGAAATTTATCGTTATAGAGGCGTTTTAAAACGCTTTTACCTGTCTGTGGCTTTGGCCAACGTTTATAAAGCAAACGTAATGCCAGGTTTTGCGCTCAATTAAATAAAGACAAGTGAACGCATAATGCTGAGTGTAGACAGGCTTAAATAAATCGAATGCCCCGAAACGGTGCGAAATTCCAACCTGCGCCACAAATTAGAGCAAAAGTTGGTTGAAGGATAAGGTTAAAGCCAGAGGTAGTTTCAGCCGTGAATATTGGCAGGGTATTAAATGGATTTAATATGTGAATATCATCACGATGGAATTGATAATTCGTCAGGATAAGCAATAAAGATGTGACGTAAATCTTATAAAAAATACCAGGCGTGAATAAAAGAGGGCTCTTTTTTTACTTATATGAAATTAGTGCACTATTTAAAAGCAAAAGCGCGGACAGAGCCGCGCTTTCAGGAATGAGTCATGCCCCAGTGGTTATTTGGTCAGAGCCACGATACCCAGCGTCAGACCCGCTATTGCGGCAGCACCGCCAGCGATAGCACCGGCTGTTTCCCAGTTATCCTGGGTGGTGCCTTTCATGCAGGTGTTGGTATGAACCAGTCGGCCTTGATCGTCGTATACCGGTACACATGGAGAATCGTGCGCGCAACCAGCAAGCAGCGCAGCGAGAAGTGCAACGGAAATGAATCTTTTCATGATGTTACCTCAGTGTTTTCTCACATTCGCCATAAAGCCAAAGCGGCAATTAACGAATTAGTGGCTATTTTACCACCGGTAGAAGTTCGCGTTGCAGGGGGAATAATCTCAAATTATGTGAATTGTAAAAATCATGGAGAAAACTGAGCGACAAAAAGAATTAATGGAGAAAATATGAAGCTGTAAAAATTTAAAACTGTTGTTTACCTTAAATAAAAAGGCACCAGAGGTGCCTTTTAGTAATGGTTATTGTTTATGGTTTGTGAATCGCCGACGGACAACTACAAAGAATACGGGTACGAAGAAGATAGCCAAAAGCGTTGCAGATAGCATGCCTCCCATTACACCCGTCCCGACAGCGTTTTGCGCGCCGCTCCCGGCACCGCTGCTCATTACCAACGGCATGACACCCAAAATAAAGGCCAGAGAAGTCATCAGGATAGGACGAAGGCGCATCCGGGAGGCTTCCAGCGTCGCTTCAATTATCCCTTTGCCCTCCTTCTCCATCAGGTCTTTGGCAAACTCGACAATCAGGATGGCATTTTTGGCCGATAATCCAATTGTTGTCAGAAGGCCGACCTGGAAATAGACGTCATTGTTCAGTCCTCGCAATGATGCTGCGAGAAGCGCACCAATTACCCCCAATGGCACAACCAGCATGACGGAGAATGGAATAGACCAACTCTCATACAGCGCAGCCAGGCATAAGAACACCACTATCAGTGAGATAGCATACAACGCTGGTGCCTGGTTGCCTGAAAGTCGTTCCTGAAATGACATACCCGTCCAGTCGTAGCCGATGCCAGAAGGCAGTTTTGAGGCGAGGCTCTCCATCATGACCATTGCTTCACCGGTACTTTTTCCCGGTGCGGATTCACCGAGGATCTCCATTGATGGCATGCCGTTGTAGCGTTCAAGGCGAGGAGAACCATACACCCAGTGGGCGTTGCTAAAGGCTGAGAACGGTACCATTTCGCCATTTGCGCTACGCACGTAAAGGTTGCTGATGTCTCCCGGCAACATGCGGAAGCGGGCATCGGCCTGAACGTACACTTTTTTCACGCGGCCATGATCGATAAAGTCATTTACGTAAGTGCCCCCTAATGCCGTCGAGATCGTCTGGTTGACATCAGAGAGGCTGATGCCCAGGGCCTGTGCTTTCTCCTGATCGACATCCAGTTTGAACTGAGGGGTATCTTCCAGACCGTTAGGTCGCACTCGAACCAGCAGGTCGGGGTGCTCCTTTACCATGCCGAGCAGTTTGTTACGCGCCTGAGTTAACTGCGCATGTCCCAGGTTGGCCTGATCGATCAGTTCGAAATCGAATCCCGTTGCAGTACCTAACTCGATAATTGCAGGCAGGTTAAAGGGAAATACGAGGCCATCTTTTATCTGGCTGAACGCTTTCGTCGCGCGACCCACAATGGCTTCAACGCTATTCTTCTCACCCGGGCGTTCTTCCCAGGGTTTCAGGCTGACGAAGGCGATACCGGAGTTTTGCCCCTGGCCGCTAAAGCTAAAACCATTAACGGTAAAGACGGACTCAACATTCGCTTTCTCTTTGGTCAGGTAGTAGTCCTGAACCTGATCGAGAACTTGCTGCGTACGTGTCTGGGTTGCTCCGGCAGGAAGCTGAACCATCGTCATAAACACCCCCTGATCCTCTTCAGGCAGAAAGGAGGTCGGCAAGCGCAGGAACAGTACCGCCATGCCGCCGACGATAAGCACGTACACCACCAGGTAGCGTCCGGTCTTGCGAAGAATACCGCTCACGCTGTTACTGTAGTGTTCCACACTCTTATCAAAGAGGGTATTGAACCAGCCAAAGAAGCCACCTTTCTTCTCGTGATGTTCACTGGACGCGGGCTTGAGCAATGTGGCGCAAAGGGCAGGGGTGAGGATCAGTGCAACCAGTACGGACAGCGCCATCGCAGAGACAATGGTGAGCGAGAACTGGCGATAGATGGCCCCCGTCGAGCCGCCAAAAAAGGCCATCGGGATGAATACTGCCGAAAGCACCATGGCGATACCGACCAGTGCGCCCTGGATCTGCTCCATCGACTTCTGTGTTGCCTCTTTTGGCGGCAGCTTGTCCTCAACCATGACGCGTTCGACGTTCTCAACAACCACAATCGCATCATCGACCAAAAGGCCTATCGCCAGCACCATCCCAAACATCGTCAGGGTATTGATGGAGAAACCGAATGCCGCCAGAACCGCGAAGGTCCCCAACAGAACGACCGGAACCGCAATCGTAGGAATGAGCGTTGCCCGCAGGTTTTGCAGGAACAAATACATGACGAGGAAGACGAGAACAATCGCCTCGAACAGGGTTTTCACCACTTCGTGAATGGAGATTTTCACGAACGGCGTGGTGTCATAGGGATAGACAACCTTCATTCCCTGCGGAAAGAATTGCTGCAGCTGTGCCAGCTTACTCTTAATTGCTGCCGCCGTATCCAGCGCGTTTGCCCCGGTTGCCAGCTTGATCCCGAGACCCGTAGCCGCCTGCCCGTTGATCCTGGTGACCATGTTGTAGTTTTCGCCGCCCAGCTCAATGCGAGCCACATCCTTCAGGTGCACCATGGAGCCGTCCTGGTTTACCTTCAGCGTCACGCGGCCAAACTCTTCCGGCGATTTTAGGCGGGTTTGCGCGATGATAGAGGCGTTCAATTGCTGGCCCGGAACAGATGGCGTTCCACCTAGCTGACCGGCCGCAATCTGGTCATTCTGCGTTTTCAGTTGATTGATAATATCCAGAGGCGTCAGCTGGTATTTATTCATCGCATTGCTGTCAAGCCAGATACGCATCGCATATTGCGCACCGAACAGCTGCACATCACCAACACCCGTTGTGCGACTAATCGCATCTTTCACATTCGAAGCGACGTAGTCAGAGATATCATCCTGAGTCAGGTTTTTATTGTCCGACACAAAGCCCGCAACCAGCAGGAAGCTACTGCTGGATTTTTCAACGCCAATCCCTTGCTGCTGTACTTCTTGTGGCAGCAGCGGCATGGCGAGCTGAAGTTTGTTTTGAACCTGAACCTGCGCGATGTCCGGGTCTGTACCCGACTCAAAGGTCAGAGTGATGGTGACGTTACCCGCAGAATCGCTGGTGGACGACATATACATCAGATTATCGATGCCGTTCATGTTCTGCTCGATAACCTGCGTCACGGTATCCTGCACCGTCTGGGCGTCAGCGCCAGGGTAGGTTGCTGTGATGGCAACAGCAGGAGGGGCGATGGTCGGATACTGCGCAACGGGCAGTTTCAGAATAGCCAGCCCGCCCGCAATCATCAAAATAATAGCGAGTACCCAGGCGAAAACCGGCCTTTGAATAAAGAAATTAGCCATGTCGTTGTCCTTAACTGGCTGGCGTGGCAGCGGTATCAGGTGTCGCCACGACGGTGACGCCAGGACGGACTTTTTGCAGGCCGCTGACAATCACGCGGTCGCCATTTTTCAGCCCTTCCGTCACCAGCCAGCGGTCGCCAATCGCCTGAGGTGCAACGACGGTACGCGATTCAACCTGGTTTTTATCGTTAACCACCATCACCGTTGCGTCACCGCGCGGTGTACGGGTGACGCCCTGCTGCGGAACCAAAATGGCATCCGGCTGTGTGCCTTCATCAATGCGCGCGCGGACAAACATACCGGGTAAGAGTTGATGCTGAGGATTCGGGAAGATCGCGCGCAGGGTAATCGAACCGGTGCTTTCGTCGACCGTCACATCCGAAAACTGCAGCATACCCTTCTGCGGGTATGGCTGACCGTTTTCCATCAACAGCTCAACGGTGCTGGTAGCGTCCCCTTTTTCCAGGCTGGTCTGTTTCAGGCGCATAAAATCATTGCTGGACTGAGTCACATCGACGTAGATGGGATCAAGCTGCTGTACCGTTGCCAGGGCGGTAGCCTGCCCGTTAGTGACGAGAGCCCCTTCGGTGACGCTGGATTTGCCGATACGTCCGTTGATGGGTGATGTTACTTTGGTATAGGCAAGATTGATGCGCGCGCTTTCAACACCGGCCTTCGCGGCAACGACGCTGGCATCGGCCTGTTGCGCCGTCGCCACTGCCTGATCGTATTCCTGCTTGCTGACATACTGGGTGCCGACCAGCGGGACATAGCGTTTCACCGTCAGATGCGCAATATTCGCTGCCGCCTGCGCTTTCGCCAGTTCGCCTTTCGCACTGTCATAGGCCGCCTGATACGTTGCAGGATCGATTTGATAAAGGGAGTCGCCTGCCTTCACATCACTGCCTTCTGTGAAGTTACGGCGCAGAATGATGCCGCTAACCTGAGGACGAACCTCCGCAACGCGATACGCATCTGTCCTGCCAGGAAGTTCCGTTGTGACTGCCAGTGGCGCGCTTTTCACAATGTGTACACTCACCTGAGGGGCTTGTGGATGTTGTTGCTGGTTTTCCTGCCCATCGCATCCGGTGAGCAGTGCGGCGCAGACAATAAAACCGGCTAAGGGTAAGAGTCTGAAATGATTCGTCATTACTGTTCCTTTAACTACCCATTAACCGATATTTGCCATAAATCGGTGACAGGGGTAGGGTACAAATACAAAAATGTAGCTGCATATAATAATGAGGGTATTTAATGTTTTTTAATTTATAAGTGCGAATGAAGAGGGGGGAAGACAAAAATCAGAATCAGACCGGGTCCATTAGACGATATACTTACTCATGAATAATCAAGTAAATGGGATTTAATGGTCTCATTCATATCTAGGGTGAATTTAATTGCTTTCATTCATTCACCTTAATTATAAATTAAGAGGATTGACTTTTTTTGTGCAAAATTAAAACCGTTTTTAGGGAATACTTTGTTACCTGACTCCAAAATTAAGTCTTCAACGTGTAAATAACGAGTAACTGTCTATGGCGCGTAAAAAGAAAGAAGATGCCCAGAAAACCCGGCAATTGCTGATCGAGGCGGCAATCGCTGAGTTTGCTACCCGTGGCGTAGCCAACACGACGCTTACGGACATCGCTGATGCCGCAAAGGTTACGCGCGGCGCAGTATACTGGCATTTTTCCAGTAAAGCCGAAATATTTAATGCCATTTGGGAGCAGCAGATCCCCCTGCGTGAAATTATTCGTGACAGGCTTTCTCTCACCGAAAATGATGACCCGTTGTTAATGCTCCGTGAGCAATTTATCACAGCGTTGCAATATATCGCGCGTGAACCACGGCAGTGTGCGCTTTTACAAATTCTGTATCATAAATGTGAATTTAAAAATGATATGATTTCAGAATGTGAAATTCGTAATCGTATTGGTTTTAACAATGATTATCTGCGCGCGACGCTGGAGAATTGCATTTCACGGAAAGTGATTTCACCGCAGGTTAATGTTGATTTGACGCTGATCGTTCTCCATGGCTTTTTTAGCGGGATAATTAAAAACTGGTTAATGAATAGCGACAGTTTTAATCTTTATCAGCAGGCCCCCGCTCTGGTCGACAACATCCTGGGGACACTCCCTGTGATACGGGTGTCGCCGCAGGATGACGTTTATACTTCCGCGCCGGGCAACATCTCCCCATGTTCACAAAGTGCCTCAATGGTTTGAGCACTGACCGGCTTACCTAACAGATAACCCTGGAGCGTGTGACAGCCCAGCTCTGTCAAAAACGTTTGCTGTGCTTCGGTTTCCACACCCTCCGCCACCACTTTTAGATTGAGCGTTTTTGCCAGCGCCACGATGGCTGAGACAATGGTGGCATCTTCACTTTCCCCACTCAATTCCTGCACAAAAGCACGATCAATTTTCAGTTCACTGGCGGGTAGGCGCTTAAGGTATAGCAGGCTTGAATACCCGGTTCCGAAGTCATCAATGGAGGCTTTCACCCCGGCATTGGTCAGTTCTGTCAGTACCCGCACGCTTTCGTCAGGGTTGCTCATCGCTGTGGTTTCGGTCACTTCGAGGATCAGCATTTCCGGAGGGACGTCGTGACGGGTCAGGCAGTCGAGCACCGTTTTTACCAGTGAAGGTTGTTCAAACTGCAGCGTCGACAGGTTCACCGCCATCGACCAGTTACGGTGCCCCTGTAGGTGCCACTCACGCAACTGGCGACAGGCTTCATTGATAACCCAGTTACCGATGGGAATAATCAGACCCGTTTTTTCTGCCAGCGGCAGGAAGAGTTCGGGCGTCAATAATCCCTGCTTCGGATGCTGCCAGCGTAGTAGTGCTTCAAAACCGAGGAGGGGGCCTGCAGGTGCATGGAACTTAGGCTGATAGAGCAAACGAAGCTCATCGCGATCGATGGCCAGCCACAGATCGTTCATCAACTGCAGATGGGTCTGCGCCAGCGTATTCATGGAGGGCTGGAAAAAATGATACCCGTTCCGGCCCATATGTTTTGTGTGGTACATCGCCGCATCGGCATTGAACATCAGCTCGCGATCGGTTTTGCCGTCATGCGGGTAAAGCGCGATCCCAATGCTGAGGGTCACCACCAGTTCATAAGGTTCCAGGTTGAACGGGTTATCTATAGCGCGAACCAGCGAATTGGCCAGCGAGGCCGCATCATCCGGGCCTTCACTCTCCGCCAGCAGAACAAATTCATCGCCACCGATACGGGCGAGAGTGAACTGGCCCTTCAGTGGCAGCAATAAACGCTCCGTCACGGCGACCAGGAGTTTATCGCCGACATCATGCCCGTAGGCGTCATTGATGGTTTTAAACCCGTCGAGATCCATGAACATCAGCGCAAAGTGCGTACCCTCGCGGTCTGCTTTACTGATAGCCTGATCGAGTCTGTCTTCCAGCAGGATACGGTTGGGCAAACGTGTCAGGGTATCGTGCAGCGCCAGTTGCGCGAGTTCCCGGTTCGCTTCTGCAAGCGACGAGGCCAGAAGGGCAGTACGTGCCTGAAGGCGGGCATCCAGCATCGACACCAGCAGGGTGATCCCAAGAATAGAGAGTGCGACGACGCTGACCAGCACCGCCAGCCAGCTCCCGTTGATACCTTCATGGTGAACCATTGTGGACATCGGAAACTGCGCCGCTTTCATGCCTGCATAGTGCATCCCGGCAATTGCAATTCCCATCGTGATGGCGGCCCCCATGCGCATCAGCACGACCTGTGCGGCTTCGTGACGCAGGCGGAAGGTCAGCCATAATGCCGCGAGTGAAGCGGCAAGCGCAATCGCGACCGAAATGGCCACCCAGACCTTGTCCCAGATAATCCCGGGCATCACTTCCAGCGCCGCCATGCCGGTGTAATGCATGGCAACAATACCGCTTCCCATCACCAGCGCGCCGGGCAACAGTCGGCGCAAGCGTAATTGCTCGCAGCTCACGAGCCATAGCGCAAAAAGCGACGAACCCACGGCGATAATCATGGATAACACCGTCAGGGTGGCGTTGTAGCTCATGCTCATGGAGAGGTCCATCGCCAGCATGCCGATAAAATGCATGGCCCACACGCCAATACCCATTGCAATACCGCCGCCAGCCAGCCAGACGCGGGCAGCGACGCCCTGGCTCCCGGCAACGCGTGCAGCCATGTTCAGCGCGGTATACGCAGCAAGGATGGCAACAACAAAGGAGAGGACTACCAGGATATGATTGTATTGGCTGACCAGCATGGACGGTTCTACTCGAGTGTGAGGTTACGCAAGAGCGGTTGGGAAGGGCGAGACATTATCACCGTAAGGTAATGACTCAAAGGGATTTAAATCCCCGTTTTTACTGTGTGATTACCGTGTTTTTGGCGATGTTCGCAGGCTAGTCGAGCTCAGAGCAATTGACCAGTTTTAGAGGATTCACGGAATTCATATTGCGACACTTATCGGTTTCGGTGCTCATCAGTTCAATCCACTGCATCAGCAGCGCATCGAAAATGAAAACAGAGACAGCAAAAACAACCAGCCACCAGTATTTACGAATCATTGTGCCATTCCGCAGGAAAGAACCAGTAAGGTGCTGGAAATATACACGAAAAGTCGCGCTTTAAAAGCGGGAGAGGTGAAGGTTTACAAAGCGTTGACGGTTGCCATTATGGGCAATAAAAAAGGCGCTTCCCCATGCCGAAGAGCGCCTTTTTAAACAAGCATTTAACTGATTAGTATCAGTTCATGCCGTATTTTTTCAATTTCTTACGCAGAGTACCACGGTTGATACCCATCATCAGCGCAGCGCGGGTCTGGTTACCGCGGGTGTATTGCATCACCATGTCCAACAGTGGCTGTTCAACTTCAGCCAGTACCAGCTCATACAGGTCATTAACATCCTGACCGTTCAGTTGAGCAAAATAGTTCTTCAGTGCCTGTTTAACCGAGTCACGCAGGGGCTTTTGAGTTACCTGGTCCTGAGAGTTAACGGTAGAAACGGTCAGTACGTCAGAATTTACGCGTTGTTCGAACATAGTTCTGTCAGCTCTTTATTTCATTACGCAAGATTTTCGAAGTATGCCTCCAACGCCTCCAGCTGTACGCTGGCATCCTCTATGGC
>Ga0209281_1001480_pt1 | contig 13607 bp, 22 predicted proteins | sample MedtruBG_FD_187514 | JGI IMG/M metagenome (GOLD analysis project Ga0209281, IMG submission 187514) | Root nodule microbial communities of legume samples collected from California, USA - Medicago truncatula BG (SPAdes) (version 2) | ecosystem: Host-associated > Plants > Roots > Nodule | place... | reverse complement strand
GTTAGTGCCAATATAGTAAGTGGTAAAAGTATATTGGGATTAGGTGGAACAGCTACATTATCAAGTTTAGGAGGTATACAATATACAGAGGTTGTTGTTAATCATGTAAGTGGAACTATGCAAGATATAAATCTACCATTTTTACCGACACTATTAGTATGCAGTAATTATGTTTGTATGCCAGCATATAGTTCTAATATTTACAGATTAGGTAGTACAGCTACCTCAAATTATTATGAACTAATGAATAGTGGATCTGGAGGTTACGTAATTAGAATAGCGGGTACTTATGCTACAGGAACCTTAGTTTTTAAGTTATATAAATAATAAAATTAAAGGATGGATTCATAAATGAAAACAATGATAATATATGATGATACTGGTTATATTTATTTACAGATATCAGGAAATTATAGAACTCCACAAAAAGGGATTCAGTATTTGGAGGTAGAGATACCAGAAGGTAAAATGGTAAAAAGCATAGATACTACAACAATTCCCAATGCACCAATATATGATTCTGCACCACTAACAAATATGGATATGGTAAGCAATCAATTAGCTGTAGTATTAAAGTCAATAATACAATAAAGGAGATAATAAAGTTATGGATAATAAGACAAGAATTTCAATGCTATACTCTATGAATCAGATAAATAAAGAAGCTATTTTTGATTATGTGTGTAGTGGAAAAATAACAACCGTAGATTATAAAACAATAACATTAGAAGAATGTCCTGGATTACCATTAGAGGTAGCTAAGAAATTAAAGAAAGATGAAATTTCTTTAGCCTGTAAAAATGTAATATATGGAGGATTCACTTCTACAGCACATTATAGTGTTGAGAAAACTTTTGGAAGTAATTCTGAAGATCAAGCAAATATAACTGGAAATGCTCAGTCTGCAATATCTAAGGTAGCTGGGGTTGCTGAATGTCAAGCAGATAAATTTTATTACCATGCAAGCGGAGAGCCTTTTGAAGAATGGAGTGCTTCAGAGTGTATTGATCTTGGTAGAGATTTTAAGAGTTTCAAGGAAACCCAATTGATGAAATCAAAGAGGATACAAGATTATATTGATACTTTAACAACTTTAGCAGCTACATTAAGTATAACTTGGAATACAGAAATAACAACATCTTGAGGAGGGATACCATGAGACTTAGAATATATAAAGATTTAGTTTTAATATTTGTCATGGGTATGTTTTATATGGTCCTAGAAGGTTTTTGGAGAGGGTGGACAAACATTAGCATGCTTTTAGTAGGAGGCATTTGTGCTTTCCTAATTGGAAGGCTTAACGAACAAAATATTTTTTCTAACATGAAGATGTGGCAGCAATGCTTTGTTGGAACCATAATTACTTTAATTATAGAATTCATAAGTGGTTTAATTCTTAATGTGTGGTTAGGCTTTCAAATTTGGGATTATAGTAATACCTGGGGAAATGTTTATGGTCAGATTTGTATTCCATATTCTATTCTATGGTTTCTATTAATGCCTTTTTGTATATTTGTAGATGATTACTTAAGATATAGATTATTTCAGGAAAAAAAGCCTTTGGGATTATTAAATAATTATAAAAATTTATTTTTAGGTAACTAAGTAGACTTTCATAAGTCTTTTTTATTGCACAAAAATCGAGGTGAATTTAATGTATGGGCAAAATTCATATGGAACTACAACATATTCTACAGACTCTATAACAAATAATGAAGAAATTAAAAAGTATATAGTAGATCTAAACCAATACGTTCCTCCATATATATATACAAAATTTGCAGAGGATTTTCAGGAAATTCAAACACAGTATGACGCACAATCACTGCAAGTTGGATTGTTAAATTATCAAATTGAAGATTCAATAAAGCAAGCATTTATAGATACTGCAACATGGGGATTAGACTTGTGGGAAGAGGAATATGGGCTTGATACAAATAAATTATTATCCTATGAGGAAAGAAGAGAAATTATAAAAGCTAAAAAGCGTGGTAGGGGTACAACAACAATTGAAATGATTGAAACTACTGCAGAAGCTTTTTCGGGTGGAGAAGTAAATGTAATACCTCACAACGACCAATATTCTTTTACTGTAAAAGGTATCCCAAGGAATATGCAAGCATTTAAAGATATGCTAGAAACAATAAAGCCAGCACATTTAGCTTATGACTTTGCATTTACTTATAATACGTATGGAGATATAAGAGATAGTTCATTTAATTATGAGACATTACAAAATTATACTCATGATTTGTTAAGAACAACTGATGATATAGAGAAAGGAATGAATTTATAATGCAACTTACAGGAAATTATGGATTAAAAAAGCCTGATCAAAATGAAGCTTATAATATACAAAATGAAAATGACAATATGGATATTATAGATAAAACTATGGATGAATTGCAAAATGATATAGATGAAGTAGGGAGTAAATTAAACACTATAAATTTAGATGCAGCTAATGTTAGTTTCACAAGTTCAATTTCAGCATTTACACAAAAAAATGTAAAATTAGCGCTAGATTATCTTTTTCAATTAGCCAATAATGGAAAACAATACTGGGTAGACGTTGTTGGCATACCGCTATTGGTTACAGATACATTTGCTACCCTAAAGGCCAAAACACAAACTATTAAAAATACTATAGCTGCTAATATAGTAAGTAAAGGTATAGCCGCTAATAATACAGATACTTTAACCAGTTTAGCAGATGCAATTAGTAGAATTAGTATAGAAAGTTTAGGTGGGTTAAGATATAAAAGAATAGAGTATTCACCTAGTGATATTATTATACAAGATAGTGGTAATGGAATAGAAGGCACAGCTTTACAAAAAACACTCCCTATATCATTCACTCCTAAATTTATGATAGTAAATATTCAAAGTATACAAGTTTGTATAAATTTTGTTGAAAATTCTATATTTGCAAATATGTATGACGATCATACAGAAACAAAGGTAGTATTGGATAGTAGCCATAACACTTATATATATTCAGCTAGTATAGCTAGTCGTTTTGTTGAATACAGAGAGCATGAAAAATACCTTAATATCTGGGCGCGTAGTATAACAACACGCATTATGCCTAGCTATGTTGATATAATATATTAAGATTTGTTTATTTATATGTAAAATTGAAATAAGGAAGTGTAACATGAATGAAGAATTAATAAAAGATAAAATCGAAACACATGAAAGGAGAATTAATAAACATGGAGAGATCTTAGATAGATTAGAGCAGGATAATGCCAGTTTCAAAACAGAGTTAAAAAATTTATGTGACAATTTAAAATCATTAACTTCAGTAATGAAGTGGTTTATAGGAATCTGGGTAACAACGTTACTTGGGTTCTTTATTTATTCTATAGAAAATTTAATAAAATAAGAAAAGGGGAATGTAAAATGTTAACTTTAGATTTAAAATCAAGACTTAGAAATAAAGCTTTTATTATATCAATGCTAGGGGCAATAGTATTGCTTGTTCAACAATTAGGATTTAAAGATTTAATCCCTTCCAATTGGTCAGATATAGTAAATACGGTACTTTCAATTTTAGTTATGCTAGGGATCGTTATAGATACTTCAACTCCTGGTGTTTCAGATAAAACTCAACATGTAGAGGAAAATATTTCAGAGATTATTGATCCAGTAGAAGAAAATGTTATTGATACTGAAGCTATATTAAGAGAAAATGAAACCTTAAAGGCAACATTAAGTCAAGTTCAATCAGCTGTTGCAAATAATACCAACCAACAAACTAGTATAGCAGCACAAGTCTAATTTATAGAGTAGCCTTTATGGTTACTCTTATTTTATTAAGGAAGGAAGTAATTAAATGAATATACTTGATAAAAGTTTAAGTTTTGGATCAATGAACATGAATAATAACCCTTGTACATTGATAGTGCATCATTTAGAAGCGGAAGGGGTTAATTGGACAGTTGAACAAATTCATAACATGCATAAAAATGAAAATGGTTGGGCAGGTATAGGATATCATTATTACATTAGATGGGTCTATTTATAAAGGTAGACCAGATAATGCTATTGGAGCACATTGTCAAGGATGCAATAATAATACACTTGGAATATCATTTGAGGGCAATTATGATAACAGAACAGAAATGCCAACAGCTCAATATAATGCTTGGTGTGAGTTGAAAGCATATCTATGTAATAATTATGGTGATATGACTGTATATGGGCATAGAGAAAAAGGTTCAAGTGAATGTCCTGGAGCAAACTTTCCACTAGATAAAGTAAAAGCTGCTAAGGTATCAACTACAGTTTTAGGATGGAATCAAAATAAAACTGGTTGGTGGTATTGCATTGATGTGGATAATAGTTATTACTATAAGGATATTTGGAAGCTTATAAATGATGAATGGTATCTATTTGATAATAACGGATATGCGAAACATGACACTTGGACTAAGTATAAAGACAAATGGTATTACTTACAAGATAATTGTGTAATGGCCAAAAACAAGTGGTTATGGATAGATGGAGAGTGTTATTATTTCGGAGATAAAGAAGGTATGTACCAAAATTGTATTACATCAGATGGCTACAAGGTTGATGAAACTGGTGCTTGGGTTCAGTAATTAAATATAATATCTATTTTAAGCTTAAAAATAGATATTTAACGTATTGTTTTAGAATGCCTGTAATAAGTTTAAAAACATAGAAGAAATACTGTTTGATCCTTATTTTTTATTTCAATCACACAAAACATATGTCTTTTAATGATAAAAAACATATGTTTTACGAAAAAGATATTGTAAAATTTTGCGATTTATCATATCATTTTTTAAAAGTATTTAATTATATAAGGAGGAATTATTAATGAACAAAAAAAATATATCAATGTTAGTTTCTTTAATATTCGTTAGTGGAATTATTGCATCTACAGTGGCACCAATTAGTGCATCTGCGGAAATTAATCCAGAAGTAAACATTTCAATGTATTATTCTGGTGTACCAGATCGAACACCAAGAGGTTTACGTGCAGGTACAGAGAAAGTAAACGGAATTTCTAAAATAAAAAAACAAATTTATGCTGCAGGAGGAGACGATATTGCAGTAGCAGTTGCTATGTTGGAAAGTAAAACTATGGACTCACCTGATAATTCTAAAAGCGGTGATGCTGCTAATTATACAAGGTTTAATATGAATTGGTATGCTATTAGAATAAAACTTTATCATTCTTTAGGTCCAAATGATGCTTATAAAGTAAAAAATAATTTTACAGGTTCAATTGCCAAAGAAACTAAAACTTTTATGAAATACAAGTCTGCTTGGGGAAAAGATTTCTATAAAATTCAGCGCGGAGGGCAAAGTGGATTAAATGGAGGATATGTAAAAGAAATTGCAGACTATCAAGATGCAATTACTTTTATAGCAAAACAATTATCTAATAATCCTCAATTTAAAACAGATAATACACGAGTATGGGTGGATGTACCATATATTTAAAAAATTATATCAAGAATAAATAAATATATATATATGGAGATAGTATCTATGGCTGCTCATTGAGGTGAGCTATTACTATCTCTATTTAATAATTTATTAGGGATTAATAATATTATGTTTTCGTTATTGATTATTGACACATTATAGTTTAATTGCTAATTTTCAAGCTTGGTCAAATGGTGGAGGAAGAAGAATAGAAGGCCTTTACAGAAGAAGGACTAAAGAAGCAGCAATGTTTTTAAATTCAGACTACACTGGAAATGTATAATATGTTATAATTCATTTGGCTAAATTGCACAATAGCCAATGAATAGAGGGTATGGGAAGCAAATTTCCTGTACCCTTTATTTTTTTGTGAGAATATATTAACAAAAGGTTAACATGATTTGCGGATAATTTACAAAAACTAATGGTAATATATTTATTAGAGAGGGTGCTTAATAATATGATAAAAGAGAATGAAGAATTGGAAATTAGAAAAGAAGTTACAGCAAAAGATAAAAGGATATTAAATAAAGCAGTAGATGGAATAAAGGGATGGAACTTTAATCCTATAGCTGTAGTTACTAATGGCATAGAAGATTATTATTTTATATGCCAAGTGAAAACAATAATAGAAAATATGCAAATGAAAATGGCGAGAATATATATTAAAATACAAGAAGATAATAGACCGAGATTATTAAGTATAGAAGAAATAACATAAGAAAATTTTTAGAGGTAGGTTAGACTTTAAGGTTTAATCTACCTCATTTTTCATTTTGTGGAAAACTTGTCCAAAATGTTGTATTATGTAAATATAATCAAATGAAAAGAACTCACATATGAGAGTGCAATCCCGTGAGTTCAATCTGTAATAGAGTCTATTTAGTATACCTCTATTATAGCATAAATTTGATTAAATATGAACATATCAATGGAGGTATAAAATGAATTTTCAAGATATTGTTGAAAAAAATAATCAGCAATTAGAGGTATTAAATAAATTAGAAATGTTAATAGAAAATGTACAAGTTGCCAAGAGACAATTAGAATTAGGTTATGAAATCCCATATACTGCTAGTATTTCTAACTCATTTACGGGAGTATACGATAAAGTAGTAGCTTCTAATAATACTTTGAGAGAGAACTTAATAGGTATTGAGGAATATAATTTAGGACTTATAATTAATGAGTTTAAACAATTATATAATAATAATATTTTAAATTTATTAATTAATAATATAGAAACTTCATATCAAGAAATTTCAAGAATAAAGAAAATATTTCCTAAAACTAATCCAGCTGCAGAATATAAAAACTGTATTAACACTTTAAATATAATAATTGATAGTTTTGAAAAAACAAAAATAATAATTTCATATATTAATTCTGTTAATATAGATTTATCTAAAGGAATTAAACAACCGTCACTTAAAATAAGGAGTTATGTTGAAGAAATAACAGACGAGGGATTTAACAGTATTATAAGACCAATAAATAAAATTTATGATCAATTATGTATAGCAGCTAATATAAAAGGCGAACCTATTGAAATTGTAAGAGTAGAATCTGGAACTATTACAATAAATTTTAATGGTAATGGTAAGATAAGCGAAGTTATTGAAAAGATTTTAAGCAAATTGTATCAAATCTATATTAGAAATTTTACTTCTCAAGGGAAAAAACTTAATATAGCAGAAAGCGTAGATGCTGTAAAGAGCGAGATTGAAGTAATAGAAATGATGGATGCAGCTGGAATAGATACAACTGAATTAAAAGAATTAAGTAGAGAATCAATGACTATCATAATAAAAGAAACTAATATATTATTAACTGCTAATCCCGATATAAAAATAAACGAAAAAGTTTTAAAAAGAAGTGAAGATATTAAAGCATTAATAAGTAAACCTGTATACTTGAATGAAAAAAAAGATGAAGAAAATATAGAGGAATAGGAATATAATAAGGAGGTGGTGAGTTTAATGTTTGTTAGAAATAAAATAATAAATAATACGATTAAATTAAAGTTAAAAACATTAAAAATAGCTAAATTACTAACTCCATATTATTCTAAAAAATTAGAAAAAAATATCAGTTTAAGCGCAGAGAAAAACTTTTCTAATATTCTTATGAAATTGAATAAATTATAAATTGTAAAGCAGTAGCCAGGAGCAATCCACTACTGCTTATTTTTGTTCAAAATTCATTCACATAATATGTTATAATTAATGGGCAATGGTAGAATAAAGCGAACTATATGTTAAATTAAGAAAGGGGAAAAATATACGATGAAAGCACAAATTAATCTTATTACGATTTGGACAAATGATATAGATAAAATGAAAAATTTCTATAATCAAGTTCTCGGATTTAGAATTGAAAATGACCTTGGTAATTATGTTGAATTTGAAAACGATGGAGCAAGGTTTGCTATTTGTATGAGAGATGTTATGTATGTGTATAGTAGCGAATATAGGAAAGAGTCATTTGGACAAGGCTTTGAACTTGCTTTCCCATGTGAAAATCCTAATGATGTTGATGAATCATTTAAGGAGTTAATCTCTAAAGGAGCAACTTCTGTTCATGAACCACAAGATATGCCTTGGAATCAAAGAACAGCACTATTTGCTGACCCAGATGGAAATATACATGAAATTTTTGCGGAAATTAAATAGTACGTAGTTTTCATAAATCATGAATTATCAACACTATTCATTAACATAGCCAATAAAAAAGGATCACATAAAAATATGATCCAACTTTAAATAGAAATAGTAATGGTAAAAGAACTAGCAATTTACTATTATTATATTAAATATTTTCAAATAAATACCTAAGATTAATAAATTATATTTTAATAGTAATTATAAAAGCAGTAGCTAGAATATAACTACTGCTCATTTTATAAATGAATAATTAATTGTATAGATGATATATTAATAAATAAGTAACTATAATTGGAGTGATGAAAATGAACAATATAATGCAAATTTTAACTTCAAATAGACCAATACTTTTCTTATTAATAGCTTGGTCTATTATTTGGAAAGGTATAGCTCTTTGGCACTCAGCTCGTAACAAACAATTAACATGGTTTATTGCACTTTTAATAGTTAATACACTCGGAATTCTTGAAATAGTATATCTTATTTTCTTTAAAAAGAAACATGAAAATTCTTTGTGATTTTAATATACATATTTATTCTGCAGTCATTAAATTGGCTGCATCTTTTTGTCCAAAATAAAAAGGCAGAGCCGAAGCTCCACCAGTCCATTTTGCAAGTATATTTTAACATATATAAATTCATAAAGAAAGAGATAGTATTTAGGTGATTGAATAAAATACTATCTTTTTCATATAATTAGGATAGAAAAAAATTATGAACACAATAGTATTATTGACAAAACTTACTAATAATATACAATTGTCTTATAGAGAGTTAAGAAGGGGTTAACGATGGAGCTAGTTATAATATTATTTATAGTGGCGGGAATTGTATTATTTGTTGTTTATAGATCTGTTGGAAAAGAGGATGATAAAAAGAAGAAACAGGATGAAAGAAATAAAAGAGATCAAGAGTACATAGCTGAAAATAATGTTCCAGAAAATGCAAGCATGATTTGTTGTACTAATATAATTGTTCAAGAAGTGCCAATAGAAGGTAAGTTTAATGTATTTCTGTGGAAAGAGAATAATATATTAAATTTTTGTGGAACAAGTGTACGAAAAATGGGAATACCAATAGAAAATGTTAAGTATTATACTAGAACAGGTGACTCTAGAATTGAAACAATAACAGAAGGTGGCGGAGCAAACTTTGGAAAAGCTATTTTAGTAGGAATAGGTGGAGCTATTATTGGATATATGATTGGAAGTTTTATAGATATTATAAATTTTAGAATTTTCAGTAGTTCAGGTTTAAGTTCAATTTTAGCTATTGTGTTATTTGTATTAGGAGCGTTATTAGGAGGCAGGAATAAGACAATCACAAAAAATAAAGAAATAGATAATAGAAAAACTTATTTGTATTATTCAGAAGCAAATGAAGATAAAAACATGATATTCACTTCAAAAGCTTATGATGTATTATTAAAATTGATACCAGAAAAAGAAATGAGTTATATTGAAAATAATAAAATTATAAAAGCAGATGACAAAGAAAATGATAATGTATATAAAGATATTGAAAAACTATCTGAGCTAAAAGACAAAGGTATTTTGACAGAAGATGAGTTTAACAGTAAAAAGCAATTATTATTAGATAAGATACAATAGTAAATTAATTTAAGCTAGGATTAAATTTCCTAGCTCTTTTTTTGCCAGTAACAAAAACTATCAAATTCTTTATGTTACAGAAGAATGTGAGCAATACTAATGTCTAAGCTATATTTTTTCTATGTAACAACATTTTTAATTATATATGCCTATCTTTATATAGTATATGTATATATTTCTATCTATATATAATATATATTTATATATTAATGTTACAAGTATATATATATAATATAGACAAAGGCAGTAGTGCCAAGGTTTTAAGTACGTAACAAGAAATAAATGGTAAAAACATATCGAATCTTCTATAGGCAAGTTATACCAATACTTAAAATCTGTCACAAGAATTGTAGTAAAATGGTAACAAGGATTAAAAGTTTATGTGATTTACTTTTTAGAGGAAGCGATAATTACTATATCAATTTTCATTGATTACTTTTTCTAATGCTTTTCTAACAATTTCTTTCCCATAAATCTGTATTTGATAATCAATTAAAAGATTATAGTAATTATCCAAAGCTTCTTCACTAGGTGATCCATGGCAGATTACTTTTAGTTTGTCATAATTAACTCTTGGTCTTTTCATAGTATATCATCCTCATTTCAACGATAGATTTATACATATTAGTATGTCAAATTTTAGATTTATTATTTAATTACTTTAAATTCGGAATAAGTAATATCGGAGATAAAAATTTATAAAGGTTATGCATCTAAAATAATTAAGGCTAGGAGTAAGTAAAATTATTCCTAGCCATTCTGATTAATATGTTATTTTATCATAGCTATAATTAAATTGTATTTTATATTGTTTTATGTCAACATTTTGTCAACGCTAAATAAATTTATTTAAAAGATAATAAAAGCAATTTAGTGTAAATTAATTTTATATAATAGACGAAACCTAGTAAAATCAATATGTTGAAATGTTATATAATTATTTTAAATGTGAACATACTTTCATACCTTTTATATGGGTAACAACCCAATGGTAGGAGCTACTGTTGCAGTTACTGTTGCTGTAGAAGAAGGAATGAGAAAGTAGTAGGGAAATAAAGACTTGAGAGAGTTTTTGAATTTCTAGAATTACTTAATCAAACATAAAATATAAGTTATAAGTCTTTTATAAGACGTAAAATAGAGCACACGTTATTTTAATGAAAATTAGAGTGACGTGTGTTTTATTTTACGTCTTTTTTATTAAGTAAAGTAGGTGGTTAGAAAGTGAAAAAACTCAAAATTAAACAAGAAAATGATATTACTTTTGGACAGGGCTTTGAAGATTTTATTGACAATTGTAATGCTAGAAATTTAAGACTAGCCACAATAAATCACTATAGAGAATCTTTTAAATCTATAAGACGATTTATAGATAAAGAATTAGTTATAAGAAATATTAAACAATTTACAGTAGATAATTTTGTTAGAGATTGTAAGAAAAATTTAGAAGCAAATACTCAAACTATTTATACTTATACAAGAGATTTGAAGACGATATTATATTTCTTTATGAGATTAAATTGGATGGAGCAATTCAAAATTAAATTACCACAAGTAGATAAAAAAGCAGTTGAAGTATATACAGATTCAGAGCTAAAAGCATTATTAAAAAAACCAGATTTAAAGAAAAGTTCATTTGTACAGTAGAGAAATTGGGTTGCAATTAATTTTTTTCTATCAACTGCGGTAAGACTTAATAATTTTATTAATTTAAAGGTGAAAGATTTAGATTTTGAAAATGAAGTTGTTTATGTAAATGTAACTAAGAACAGAAAGCCTTTAATTATTCCATTGAATAAAGATATTATTAAGATTCTAAAAGAATATTTGAAGTTAAGACAATATGAAAGTCAAGATGATTATTTGTTTTGTACTTGTTATGGAAAGCAACTTAATAAGAAAACCCTTAACGGGAGTTTAAACAAATATAACAGAGATAGAAATGTATATCATACAGGAATTCATAGATATCGTCATACTGTGGCAAAGAGATTTATTTTAGCAAATAAAAATCCAGTAATATTACAAAAACTCTTGGGTCATAGCTCATTATTAATTACTGAAAATTATCAATATTTGAATAAAAAATATAAAAACAAAACTAAAATAAATGAAAGAAAGAGGTAAACATTATGATTAAAAAATTATTAACAGCAACATTATTAACCTTAACACTATCAACTACTACAACTCCAGTATTCGCAAGCACAACACCTACTACAGATACAGGTTGGAAATATTACTACAAAGGTCGAATGGCAACTGGAATCGTACAAATTCAAAATAAGATGTATTACTTAAATGAAAGTGGAACTCTTATAACAACAGACTGGATACAATATGGCAATTACAAGATGTATGCAGATGACAACGGTGTGCTTATAACTGGTTGGAGAAAAATTGATGGTAAGTGGTATTATTTTAGCAAATCTAGAATGATGCTTACTGGAACTGTAGAACTGGAAGTTGATTATTTAATCCAATATAGACTTCAAGGTAATAAAGGATTTTTTTATTATGAATATGAATTGTTAGATGAAGCCAATAAAGACTTAGCAACAGAAGTACATGCTACCCAAAATAGAAAAAGTGAGAGTGAAAAGAACCATAACCCTAAAAAGGTAGGTATGGATAAAAATGAAGAAAACCATACCCTTGAAATGGAGGATATGGATAATGGATATAGTGCAGAAGTGGGGGTATATAATAATAAGGACTCTAATAATACTGATTTAAATAATACTAATACTAGTAGTACTAGTAGTAGTAGTAGTAGTAGCGATGATTTTGCAGAAGTATTTGAAAACAATATTTGTGAATTGAAAGAAACAACAAAAATAAAATTTAAAGAATATTGTGATAAGTGTGACCCTAATTTAATAAAAACAATTTTAGAATATTCTGCTGACATAAATATAAAAAGTTTTGCAGGCTTTAAAACTATAATAGATTCTGTAATTGAAAAAGATATAATGACAGCGGAAGAGTTTAAAAAAGATATTGAAACTTATAGAGCAGATAAAAAGAAAAAGACAAGCAGTAAGAAGAATAATTCTAAAAATACAGCTAATAAACGTGAATCTAAGGAACTAAGATTTAATAATTTTGAACCAAGGCAGTATGATTATAATAGCTTGGAAAAGAAACTTTTGGGGTGGGAATAGCATGTGTAAAAATAAAAAGGATAGCCTGCTAGGTACAACAAGCTATCCTGAATACTGGTTAATTTATTATTTAAGGGGTAAATAATAATGTTTAACTACTTTATGTTTTTATTATAATGGAGAATTGTGACAGAAATATGGCAAGTTGAAAGCATATGAATAATATGCTAATAGACTCATAAAATACTTATAAATTATAAATAGTAGGTGATTTTATGAGTTGTGATTGTAAAGAGTTATGGGGAAAGAAATGTTATCCTAGAAGTAATTCTTTTTTATTAAATGATTATTTTTTATATTCAGATAAGGAATTTGGTGTTAAATCTGAATAGATTAGATATACATATATGTATAGTCCTTATGTTAAGTTTAGTAAAAAAGATGAAACTTTAACAAAATATTTGATGAGAAAATATCATGGAGATTTCTGTTATTTAAAAATTGCAAACTGGGTGGTTGAAAAAACGAAAGTTCGCAACAAAATAGATGATGAAGAAGATTTAATAGATTGTATAATGAGTTATTTATATTGGGCATATGGTGATCCATTTGATGAATATAATATTCTTAAAGTAATGATAGATATAATAACTTTAAGAAAGAAAAATAAAAAAAAGAAAAGTCCTTATAGATAATGAAGATAGTGGTTATACAGACAAGACTAAAAATACTCTAAAGAATAGCAGTGATATTGTTCAATTAAATTA
>Ga0209281_1001479_pt1 | contig 13619 bp, 8 predicted proteins | sample MedtruBG_FD_187514 | JGI IMG/M metagenome (GOLD analysis project Ga0209281, IMG submission 187514) | Root nodule microbial communities of legume samples collected from California, USA - Medicago truncatula BG (SPAdes) (version 2) | ecosystem: Host-associated > Plants > Roots > Nodule | place... | reverse complement strand
GCCTTCGCGGCTGGTCCAGACGTTTTTACAGGTGACTGAGCAGGTATGACAGCCGATGCATTTATCCAGATTCAGCACCATGCCGACTTGTGAACGAATTTTCATTTTACGCTCTCCTGTACCTGGTCATTACCTTCGCCGTCTAACCAGTTAATATTCTTCATCTTACGTACTACCACGAACTCATCGCGGTTAGATCCTACGGTGCCGTAGTAGTTAAAGCCGTAGGCCAGCTGCGCATAGCCGCCAATCATGTGGGTCGGCTTCGGCGTAATACGGGTGACCGAGTTATGAATACCGCCGCGCTGCTCGGTGATTTCTGAGCCAGGAATGTTCACGATACGTTCCTGCGCGTGGTACATCATGGTCATCCCCGCCGGCACGCGCTGGCTCACTACCGCACGCGCGGTTAACGAACCGTTGGTGTTGAACACTTCAATCCAGTCGTTGTCCACAATGCCCAGATCTTTCGCATCCGCTTCGCTCATCCACACAATCGGACCACCGCGACCCAGCGTCAGCATCAGCAGGTTGTCGCTGTAGGTGGAGTGGATACCCCACTTCTGGTGTGGCGTCAGGAAGTTCAGCGCTTTCTCAGGGTTACCGTTGGACTTCTCGCCCATTACCGCTTTCACCGAACGGGTGTCGATCGGCGGACGATAGACCAGCAGGCTTTCACCGAAGTCACGCATCCACTGGTGATCCTGATAAAGCGACTGACGACCGGTCAGGGTGCGCCACGGGATCAGCTCGTGAACGTTGGTGTAGCCCGCGTTATAGGACACGTGCTCGTCTTCAAGCCCTGACCAGGTCGGGCTGGAGATGATTTTGCGCGGCTGGGCCTGAATGTCGCGGAAGCGGATCTTCTCGTCTTCTTTATTCAGCGCCAGGTGCTTGTGGTCGCGCCCTGTGAATTCACTCAGCGCTGCCCAGGCCTTCACGGCTACCTGGCCGTTGGTTTCCGGTGCCAGGGTGAGGATCATCTCAGCGGCATCAATGGCGGTATTCAGCATCGGCTGGCCTTTGGCCGGGCCGTCTGCTTTGGTGTAATTGAGCTTACGCAGCAGGTCCATTTCGCTCTGGGTGTTCCAGGCAATCCCTTTACCGCCGTTACCGATTTTCTCCATCAGCGGGCCGATAGAGGTAAAGCGTTCGTAGGTTGCCGGGTAGTCGCGCTCAACCGGAATGATGTGCGGCGCGGTTACGCCTGGGATCAGGTCGCATTCACCTTTTTTCCAGTCCTTCACGTCCAGCGGCTGCGCCAGCTCGGCTGCGGAGTCGTGCTGGATTGGCAGCGTGACAACGTCGGTCTCTTTGCCCAGATGCCCTACGCAGACTTCGGAGAATTTCTCGGCGATGCCTTTGTAGATTTCCCAGTCGCTTTTCGATTCCCACGCCGGGTCAACGGCAGCAGAGAGCGGATGAATAAACGGATGCATATCCGAGGTATTCATATCGTCTTTTTCGTACCAGGTTGCCGTTGGCAGAACGATATCGGAATACAGGCAGGTGCTCGACAGACGGAAGTCCAGCGTCACCACCAGATCCAGCTTGCCGTCCAGGCCGTTGTCTTTCCATTCCACTTCTTCAGGCTTCACGCCGCCCTGCTTGCCGAGATCTTTACCCTGGATACCGTGGTCGGTCCCGAGCAGATACTTCAGCATGAACTCGTGGCCCTTACCGGAAGAACCGAGCAGGTTGGAACGCCAGATGAACAGGTTGCGCGGGTGGTTTTTACCGTTTTCAGGCTGTTCAGCCGCGAAGCGGATAGAACCTTCCTTAAGGGATTTAACGGTGTAATCCACCGGGGTCATGCCTGCTTTCTTCGCCTCTTCGGCAATGCGCAGCGGGTTGGTACCCAGCTGTGGTGCGGACGGCAGCCAGCCCATACGTTCAGCACGCACGTTGAAGTCAACCAGGTGTCCGCTGTAGCGGGATTTATCCGCCATCGGTGACAGCAATTCCTGCGCGGTAACCGTCTCGTAGCGCCACTGGCTGGAGTGGTTATAGAAGTAGGAGGTACTGTTCATGTGACGCGCCGGGCGCTGCCAGTCGAGGGCAAACGCCAGCGGCTGCCAGCCGGTCTGCGGACGCAGTTTTTCCTGGCCCACATAGTGCGCCCAGCCGCCGCCGCTCTGGCCGACGCAGCCGCAGAAGATCAGCATGTTGATCAGGCCGCGATAGTTCATATCGAGGTGATACCAGTGGTTCAGACCGGCACCGACGATAATCATCGAACGACCGTGCGTTTTATCAGCGTTCTCTGCAAATTCACGCGCGATGCGGGTGATCTGCGCCGCCGGGACGCCGGTGATCTGCTCAGCCCATGCCGGGGTGTACGCTTTTACGTCGTCGTAGCCGGTTGCGCAGTTTTCATCGTTCAGACCGCGCTCCAGGCCGTAGTTGGCCATGGTCAGATCGTACACGGTGGTGACCAGCGCGGTAGAGCCGTCGGCCAGCTGCAGGCGTTTCACCGGCAGCTTATGCATCAGGACGTTTTGCAGCTCAACTTTATTGACGTGCTCGGTGCCTTCACCGCCGAAGTACGGGAAACCGACGTCGGCGATTTCGTCCTGGCTGCCCAGCATGCTGAGGCGCAGATCGGTCTCTTCACCGGACGTGCCGTCACGCTGTTCCAGGTTCCACTTGCCTTTTTCGCCCCAGCGGAAGCCGATAGAGCCGTTTGGCGCGATCAGTTCGCCGCTGCTGTTACAGGCAACGGTTTTCCACTGCGGGTTGTTTTCCTGACCGAGCGCATCCACCAGGTCAGCGGCGCGCAGCATACGGCCTGCGGCATAATAGCCGTCGCGCTCTTCCAGCATCACCAGCATCGGCATGTCGGTATAGCGACGCACGTAGTCGGTGAAGTATTGGCTTGGGTTATCAAGGTGGAACTCACGCAGCATTACGTGGCCCATCGCCAGCGCCATTGCCGCATCGGTACCCTGCTTCGGTGCCAGCCACAGGTCGCAGAGTTTGGCGATTTCGGCGTAGTCAGGGGTAATCGCAACGGTTTTGGTGCCCTTGTAGCGCACTTCGGTAAAGAAGTGGGCGTCCGGGGTACGGGTCTGCGGAACGTTGGAGCCCCATGCCAGGATGTAGCTGGAGTTATACCAGTCGGCGGATTCAGGCACGTCGGTCTGCTCGCCCCAGGTCTGCGGAGACGCAGGCGGCAGGTCACAGTACCAGTCGTAGAAGCTCAGGCAGGTACCGCCAATCAGGGAGAGGTAGCGCGCGCCGGAGGCATAAGAGACCATCGACATCGCCGGGATTGGCGAGAAGCCCGCTACGCGGTCAGGACCGTAGGTTTTTACGGTATAGACGTTAGAGGCGGCAATCAGCTCGTTGACTTCTTTCCAGGAGGAGCGGACAAAGCCACCGCGACCGCGCGCCTGCTTGAAGCTTTTCGCTTTGTCGGCGTCTTCGATAATGGATGCCCATGCCTCTACCGGATCGCTGTGCTGAACTTTAGCTTCACGCCACATTTTCATCAGGCGTTTGCGCATCAACGGGTATTTCAGGCGGTTAGCGCTGTAGAGATACCAGGAGTAGCTTGCGCCGCGCGGGCAGCCGCGAGGCTCATGATTTGGCAGGTCCGGGCGCGTGCGCGGATAGTCCGTCTGCTGCACTTCCCAGGTCACCAGGCCGTTTTTAACGAAAATCTTCCAGCTACATGAGCCAGTGCAGTTTACGCCGTGGGTAGAACGGACGACTTTGTCATGCTGCCAGCGCTGGCGGTAACCGTCTTCCCAGTCCCGGTTGGTCTCCAGAACCTGGCCGTGCCCATCGGCAAAAGTTTCACCCTTCTGTTTGAAGTAGCGAAACCGGTCCAAAAATTTGCTCATCGGGTATCTCCTGTATGGAGCCTGTGGCTCTCTAAATCGACATTGCTGATTTGCAGCGAAGGTAACGCTATGAAAGATGGTGAGAATTGATAACGATCAAGGCGAGCGGGGTCTGATGAGGGAGGTATTACATCGCATACCACCAAAGCGGTAGATTTTTTAATTTTTTATATTCATGATTTATATGGATATTTTTTATTTATCGTACAAAAAGCAGGGCTAAATTTAACATCTTAGGTATTAAGGGGTAGAAACCGCTGCAAAGCGATGGCGGTCACAGTGTTACGCGCTGCGACATGGCGCAGACATGATAAGTATGTTGTAACTAATGAAGTCATAAAAAAAGCGCGGCACTGAGGCCGCGCAAACGGATAATCAATCTTACTTATTTTTCTTGGTATTACGGCCATACACCAGCCACGTAATCACTACGCAGGCGATGTAGAAGACGAGGAACACTTTCATTGCCCCTGCCGGGGAGCCGGTCAGGTCCAGCGAGATCCCGAACGCTTTTGGGATAAAGAAGCCGCCAATGGCGCCGATAGCGGAGATAAAGCCCAGTGCCGCCGCGGTATCTGTCGCCGCTTCACGCATAGCCTGCTCTTCCGTTCCACCCTGCGCCTTCACGCGATCCATGGTCAGCTTGCGGAAAATAACGGAGATCATCTGGAAAGTAGAGGCACTGCCCAGCCCGGCCGTCAGGAACAGCACCATAAACACGCCGAAGAAGGCGAAGAAATTACCGCCCTGCCCGTCGACCGGCAGCGTCAGGAACAGCAGCGCGCAGAAGATAGCCATCACCACGAAGTTCACCAGGGTAACGCGGGTTCCGCCCAGACGGTCAGAAATCATCCCGCCCAGAGAACGCGCCAGCGCGCCGATAAACGGACCAAAGAACGCAAAGTGCAGGATCTGAATTTCCGGGAACTGGGTTTTCGACAGCATGGCAAAGCCTGCCGAGAAGCCGATGAACGAGCCGAAGGTTGCCAGATAGAGCAGCGCCATCACCCACAGGTGACCACGTTTAAGGACCGGAAGCTGCTCGCTCAGGGAGGCTTTAGACGCAGACAGGTCGTTCATAAAGAACCAGGATGCCAGCGTAAATATCACCAGGAACGGAACCCAAATCCAGGCCGCGTTCTGCAGGAACAGAGAGGAACCGTCCGGCTGCGTCACGCCACCGCCGCCAAAGGCAGCGAAGATGGATACAGAGATCGCCAGCGGTGCAATCAGCTGCATCACGCTCACGCCCATGTTGCCCAGGCCGCCGTTGATACCCAGCGCTCCGCCCTGCTTCGCTTTCGGGAAGAAGAAGCTGATGTTCGCCATGCTCGACGCAAAGTTTGCACCCGCAAAACCGCACAGCAGAGAGATAATCACGAACACGCTAAACGGCGTAGAGGTATCCTGCACCGCAAAACCTAACCACACGCAAGGAACGATCATGATCCCGGTGCTGAACGCCGTCCAGCGGCGGCCGCCAAAGACCGGCACCATAAAGGCGTAAGGCACGCGCAAAAGCGCTCCCGACAATGACGGCAGCGCGGTCAGCATAAACAGCTGATCGGTGGTAAAGGTAAAGCCAACTTTTGGCAGATTTACCGCAACAGCACTAAACAACATCCATACGCAAAACGCTAACAGCAAACACGGGACGGAAATCCACAGGTTACGGCTGGCAACGCGATGGCCGCGCTGTTGCCAGAATGCCGGATCCTCCGGACGCCATTCTGTAATAACGGAACCACTTTCCTTTTCGGGAGCGGATGAGTGACTCATAGACACCTCTGATTCTTGAAAGATGCTGCAAACATTAGGGTTTTAGCGCGGCGGTAAGTTGATATAAATCAAAGGAAAAGTGGGAGGAATTGCGGTCAAAATAAAAGCATCACTCTAAATGAGTAGGTATTTCCGGCAAAAAAGATGTGGTTTATCACAGTGCTGAGGGTGACGTGCTACTCCCTCCCCCCAACCATTACCCCACTGGCAATTTAGAGGTAATCCTTTATTGGTATGGGTATACTCCAGGGTATGCACGAGAATAGCGCCATTCCTGCAACAGGTCACGTCAGGAGCCCGGCCCCCCTATGTTAAAAAGATGTCTTTCCCCGCTCACGCTGGTTAACCAGCTCGCGCTTATCGTTCTGCTGTCCACCGCTATCGGCGTGACCGGCATGGCTATTTCCGGCTGGCTGGTACAGGGCGTACAGGGTAATGCGCATGCCATTAACGAGGCAGGGTCGCTACGTATGCAGAGTTACCGCCTGCTGGCGGCAGTGCCGCTGACGCAGGACGACCAGCCGCTGATCGACGAAATGGAGCGTACCGCCTTCAGCCCGGAGCTGGAAAGAGCGGCTCACCGCGACGGTCAGGAATCCCAGCTTAAGGCGCTCCAGGGCTACTGGCACACGCAGCTTCAGCCGGGGTTAAAACAGGCGAAAAGCGCTGATACCGTTGCTCATGACGTTGCCGGCTTTGTTGCGCGCATTGATGCGCTGGTCTCCTCGTTCGATCAAACGACCGAAATGCGCATCGATCGCGTGGTGATGGTTCACCGGGCAATGGCGCTCTTTATGGGCCTGCTGCTGATCTTTACCATCATCTGGCTGCGCGCGCGGCTGCTGAATCCGTGGAAACAGCTGCTGGCGATGGCGCGGGCCGTTACGAACAGAGATTTCACCCAGCGCACGCACATCAGCGGGCGTAACGAGATGGCGATGCTGGGCCAGGCGCTCAACACCATGTCGGAAGAGCTTTCCGAGAGCTATGCGGTACTGGAACAACGCGTTCAGGAAAAAACCGCCGGGCTTGAGCAGAAAAACGAAATCCTCTCTTTCCTCTGGCAGGCTAACCGACGTCTGCATATGCAGGTTCCGCTGTGCGAGCGCCTCTCGCCGGTGCTGAACGGTCTGCAAAATCTGACGCTGCTGCACGATCTGGAGCTGCGCGTTTACGACGTTGAAGACGAAGAAAATCACCAGGAGTTCACCTGCCAGTCGGACATGTCCTGCGACGATAAAGGCTGCCACCTCTGCCCGCGCGGAATGCCACCGCTGACAACCGGCGGCACTACGCTGAAGTGGCGCCTGACGGACAGCCATACCCAGTACGGTATTTTGCTGGCGACGCTGCCTATCGGTCGTCATCTCAGCCATGACCAGCAGCAGCTGGTCGATACGCTGGTTGAGCAACTTACGGCCACGCTGGCGCTTGACCGGCATCAGGAGAAACAGCAGCAGCTGATCGTTATGGAGGAGCGTGCCACCATCGCCCGCGAACTTCACGACTCTATCGCGCAGTCCCTCTCCTGTATGAAAATGCAGGTGAGCTGCCTGCAGATGCAGGACGCGGGCATGCCGGAAAACAGCAAGCAGCTGCTTAGCCAGATCCGCAACGAACTCAATACGTCCTGGATCCAGCTTCGCGAGCTGCTGACCACTTTCCGCCTGCAGCTGACCGAGCCGGGCCTGCGCCCAGCCCTGGAGTCCAGCTGCCATGAATTCAGTGCCCGGCTGGGGTTCCCGGTGAAGCTTGATTACCAGCTTCCGCCGCGTTTTGTTCCCTCCCATCAGGCCATTCATTTACTGCAAATCGCCCGTGAAGCCCTGAGCAACGTGCTCAAGCATTCCGGCGCGACGGCGGTAACCGTGACCGTAAGCGCCCACGATAATCAGGTGAAGCTCACGGTTCAGGATAACGGCTGCGGCGTGCCGGAAAATGCCGAAAGAACGAACCACTATGGTTTAATCATCATGCGAGATCGCGCGCAGAGCCTGCGCGGTGATTGCCAGGTTCGCCAGGGAGAGTCAGGTGGCACCGACGTCGTCGTCACCTTCATTCCCGAAAAGCCCCTTACAACTGCTCAAGGAGAAAACCATGACTAATCAGGAACCGGCATCTATCCTGTTGATCGATGACCATCCGATGCTGCGCACCGGCGTTAAGCAACTTGTCAGCATGGCGCCAGATATCACCGTCGTCGGTGAAGCCAGCAACGGCGAACAGGGCATTGAACTTGCCGAATCGCTCGATCCTGATTTGATCCTGCTCGATCTCAATATGCCGGGCATGAACGGCCTGGAGACGCTGGACAAGCTTCGCGAAAAATCCCTTTCCGGGCGCGTGGTGGTGTTTAGCGTCTCAAATCATGAGGAAGACGTGGTCACGGCGCTGAAACGCGGCGCGGACGGCTATCTGCTGAAAGATATGGAGCCAGAGGATCTGCTCAAGGCACTGCAGCAGGCCGCCGCCGGTGAGATGGTGCTAAGTGAAGCCTTAACGCCCGTACTGGCCGCCAGCCTGCGCGCAAACCGCGCAACCTCAGACCGTGACGTCAGCCAGCTGACCCCGCGTGAGCGCGATATTCTGAAGCTGATTGCCCAGGGCCTGCCTAATAAAATGATCGCCCGCCGTCTGGATATCACTGAAAGTACGGTGAAAGTGCATGTGAAACACATGCTGAAGAAAATGAAGTTAAAATCCCGCGTCGAAGCCGCCGTGTGGGTGCATCAGGACCGCATTTTTTAACTTACTCCTCCGGCAGCAACTTCCACCGTGGATCGTCGTTCGGCAATGCAACGAGCGGCTGCACCACGGTAAGCGTGATCTCATTGGAAGAGACACGCTGCCCATTCTCATCTTCCACCACTGCCGACAGGCGCCACTGGTTTTTCGCACCGTCACCGTCATTCCAGGCAGGCATGATCGCGCTCCAGCCCTCGCTGCTGTTGCTTTTCGCCGGTGACGTCAGGCTCAGTGCCTGCGTATCGCCCTGCCAGTGGATCTGACGGATGCCGTGCGTGCTGCGAATTTGCAGCTTCAGCATCACGGTCTCCCCGCCCTTCAGGTCCCACGGCGGCGTGGCAAGATAAACGGATAGCGTTTTGCGCTGACGAAACTCCATAACCGGAAGGTTATCCCGCTCTGGTGAATCATAGCGGCTACCGCGCAGCGAGCGCGTTGCCGCCACCTCGCTGGCAGAGAGCTGTTTCGCCAGCGGAACGCCGAAGCGATAGTTTAGCTTCAGCCCCAGGTTATTCTGGCTGACGCCACTTTCGCCCTGTTTGTGCGCGGCAGAAAGCGTGACCAGCGGAACGGGCGTATAATCCAGCCCCAGGTTGACCGCCATCGGGTTGTGATACCCGGTCCCGCTGTTAAACAGATCGACGCTGTCGCCAAAATACTGCTCAAAGCTGACGCTGGTATTCAGATGATGGAACCAGGGCAGCCAGGCTTTGGCGGTGACATCGTATCCGCGGGCCATACGCTGCTCCTGAACGTCCGAGCTGTCTTGCCAGCTGGCAAACGGCTGGTAATAGTTGGCAGAGAGGCGGAGATTTTCTCCCCACGCTTCGGCACCCAGCCCGGCACGCTGGAGGTTTTCATCCAGCAAATTGTCGTAAAACGTGTTGTAGCCCAGCAGCCAGCGTCCGGCGATCCAGCGCTGCCCTATTCCGGCATTACTGACCAGTCCGTCCTTTTGCTGGGTCAGGCCAAGCTGGCTCCAGCTCAGATAGCGATTATTATCACTCCACGGAATAAACCAGCTTCCGCTGCTGCCGTTGAATCTCCCCTCGTCATCCACCAGCAGATTCACGCTGGCCTTACCCAGCGGCGAGAGCCAGGATTCAATGCGATCGTTAACTTCCCCGCTCACCACGTCACGGACCTGACCAAACGCGAACTGACGCGCCTGCTCGCCCGTCGTCAGGCCGTTATCGGTCATACTGGCCTCGCCAAAGGCTTTTGCCATTTCGGCCAGGTGTTTCTCGCCTTCAGCTGTAGGTTTCGCCATGCCGAGATCCGGCAGGTTATCACCATTATTATCAAACGGATTTTGCGCCTGCTGCATGAAGGAATTCGGCGCACCGTAAACGGCTCCAGCCGAAATAAGGGGGAGTAAGAACAGCGAACGAATGCGGGACCAAACAGCCATCAAGGTCGTAAATCTAAGCCTGTGTAAATGAATAAACTCTTATTATGTTAACGCCATCACGCGCGAATTGCAGTCTGATTGGAAATTTCAGGAATAACCTGAAAACTACTGTCGGGTGGCGGCTGCGCCTTACCCGCCCTACGGGGTCGGCACGATTATGCAGTTCGGGTAAGCGTAAGTGCCACCAGCTCTTTGCCCTGCATCAGGCTGTAAAGTGCAACAAAACGGCCCGCGATTTGCGGATCGTCAATGCTGTCACTGAGCTGAGGGACGATACTGAGCATATGCACTAGCGCGCCGGGCGATTAGCCTGCCACTATCGTCATTTTGTCTCCTCCGGATCGGTACACTTCGGGGAGTTAAGCATTATCCGCGCCTTTTAACAGAACAGGAGTCATCATGCAGAAGATTGTCATCATCGCCAACGGCGCAGCCTACGGCAGCGAATCACTTTTTAACAGCCTGCGGCTGGCCATTGCCCTGTGCGATCGAGACAGTGCGCCCGAACTGCGCCTCTTTTTGATGTCTGACGCCGTCACGGCGGGACTGAAGGGGCAGAAACCGGCCGAGGGCTACAATATTCAGCAGATGCTCGAGATCCTGACGGCGCAGGATGTCCCGGTCAAACTGTGTAAAACCTGCACGGACGGGCGCGGCATTACCGCTCTTCCGCTGATTGAGGGCGTGGAAATTGGCACGCTTGTCGAGCTGGCTGAATGGACTCTTACCGCTGATAAAGTATTAACTTTTTAATAATAAACCCGTAAAAATATTATTTTCTTATGGACGCGGTTTCAGCATCAAGTTTACCTGCGCGCCTGCCGATAGGCATGGAAACAACACAGCAGGTATTTCACTTATGTTCAGGTCCATTCGTGCTCGCATCATCGCCGCGACGACAGGCTGTCTGATCGTCGCCCTTCTTCTTAATACCGTTATTAACTTCCAGGTCACGCGTCAGGATAACCAGCAGTCACAGCGCGATATCCTGAACAGCACCAGCGCCAGCCACAACATGGCGATTGCCGACTGGGTAGGCAGCAAAATGGCGGTAATCGCCTCAGCCCAGCCCATTGCCCTGAGCGACGATCCGGTTCCCGTCTTTAAACAGCTTGCTCAGGCGGGCGGGTTCACTAACGTCTACGTGGGCTATGCCGGTAAAACGGCAAAATTCTCCGATCCTGCCGGCGTGCCCGCGGATTACGACCCAACCGTTCGCCCGTGGTATCAGCAGGCGGCCAGCGCCGGCGCGCCCGTCGTTACCGCGCCGTATGTCGATGCCGGTACCGGCAAGCTGGTGGTCACCTTCGCATTGCCGGTGAAAGAGAACGGCGAGCTGAAGGCGGTCGTCGCGGGGGATGTGGCGATGGACAGCGTGGTCGCTAACGTGCGCGGCATCCACCCGACACCGGCCAGCAGCGGCCTACTGATCGACAGCGATGGCACTATTATTGCCGCCAACGATCCGGCGCTCACGCTGAAGCCCTTTAGTGAAGCCATCAAGGGCGTCGACCTGGCGGCGCTGAAAAGCGGAAACCCGGTCAACGGCACGTTCAGCGGGGTGGAAAAAACCTTTGCCGCCACGGCGGTGCCGGGCACCACGTGGATGCTGATCGTCGCGCTCGATAACAACGATGCTACTTCCGGCATGCGTTCTTTACTGAAAGCCTCGGCCCTCTCGCTGGTGATCCTGGCCTTGCTGAGCGGCGCCATCGTTCATTTCCTGATTGCCCGCCTGCTGAAACGTCTGTCGGAAATCCGCGACGCCATGCATAGCATCGCCAACGGCACCAACGATCTGTCCCGGCGCCTGCCCGACAGCGGCGAGGATGAAGTGGCGCAGATCGCGCAGGCGTTTAACGCCTTCAGCGACAAGCTTGCGGTGGTCATGGTGCAGCTGCGCGACGCCAGCGACTCGGTGAAAAACGCGGCGCGGGAAATTGCGGCAGGTAATCAGGATCTCTCCGGGCGTACCGAGCAGGCGGCCTCCAGCCTGCGCGAAACCGCCAGCGCCGTTGAAGAAATTACCGCCTCGGTGACGCAGTCGAACGCGTCCGCGGCGCAGGCCAACGATCAGGCGGGCATTGCCTCCGCGGCCGCGTCGCGCGGCGACGACGTGGTCTCACAGGCCATCAGCACCATGCAGTCGATTGAAGTGGCGTCAGCCAAAATCGGTGATATCACCAGCGTTATTGACGGTATTGCCTTCCAGACCAATATTCTGGCGCTGAACGCCTCGGTAGAAGCGGCGCGTGCCGGTGAACAGGGGCGCGGCTTTGCGGTGGTGGCCGGCGAAGTGCGTAACCTCGCCAGCCGGAGCGCCCAGGCGGCCAGGGAGATCAAGACGCTTATCGACTCCACGACCCACAGCGTGGCTACCGGTTCTCGCTACGTTCACCTGGCGGGCGAAAGCATGGATGAGATCCGCTCAAGCATCGTCAGCGTGACCGGCATCATGCGCGAAATCTCTATCGCCACCAGCGAGCAGATGAAAGGCATTCACGAAATCAACCATGCGGTGACGCACCTCGACCGTATGGTTCAGCAGAATGCCGAGCTGGTGGTGCAGTCCGCTGCGGCAGCCAGCGCCCTGCAGAGCCAGGCGGGTGACCTTGCTGAAACGGCCGGGCATTTCCGCATTTAATTTTCTTCCCGCGCGCGTTTCGCAGGCGAAACGCGCGTAAGCTGAATGCTTTCAGGGATTTTGTCATTTTTGTTTAAACGTTATGCCATTTTTTGATCAAAATCAGCATCCGTCAGCCTCCCCTTTGGTGTTATGCAGTGAGTAATTTGTGAACAACATCACGCTCAGAAAGCGCATTAACGACGGGGTAAAACATGGCACGGGTGAAAACAAGTTTGAAATTGTTTGGCGGGGATACGGTAGTGGTACGCTGCTCAGAGCGTTGCCGTATTCATCTGATGAGTTCTACGACGCAAACGCAGTCGCAGGCGGACATTCTGACGGTGCAGGATGACAAGGCGTGGCTGACCGTGCCCTATACCGGCACGTGGGACGTCCTGATTGACAGCCACAGCCAGTCGCTGGAGCATTCCGTCAGCTACGTTGCCGCATAAAAACAGACGCCCGGCCAGCCGGGCGTTTTTTCAGGCAAACCCCGGACGCAGCGGGTTATTCAGCGAGTTTCCTTCGAGCAGCGTTTTTACCTTCATCACCAGCTCATTCAGGCTGTCGTCCCTCATGCCGAGGCGAGTCAGCTCCTGATCGAGTGAGAAGAGATACTGCGCGTTGGTCCCCAGCGGCCCGCTGGCGGCGGCAATTAGCGGAGCAATCACCTGCGTGCGGGTATCCGCTTCATACAGCGGGTGGCGCGGGTCCATGATAAACACCAGCGCGTTGACGAGGCGACCGTCGTCAAGTTCCAGCCTGCACCAGCTCGGCATGTAGCAGCCGGTGATCATTTCACGCTTCCAGAGCAGCGTTAGCTCATCTTCCAGCGTCACATCCGGCAGGCGGTAGGCGACGCCCGTGGTGCGTCCGCCCTCTTTCAGTGCAAGCATCCGTCCCGGCTGACATGCGCTGCCGCGTCCGGCCGTCAGGCGCAGACAGAATGCGCGATGCCAGCCCGGGAGCGTACCCGTTGCCGATTCGACAAACTCCAGAGCCGGGTTCCACATCAGTGAACCGTAGCCAAAAATCCATACCGGGCCGTCATCCGGACGGCACGACAGCGTCGCAGCAAGCGACGCCGCACGTTGTTCAGCCGACCAGAGAAGCGATTCCTCAATAGCACCAAATGCCGTCTTACAATCTGCCTTCATTAAGAAATCACGCGTTAACACTTTCCACCTCCGCCACTGCATGCTTCCTTGCGACA
>Ga0209281_1001473_pt1 | contig 13668 bp, 8 predicted proteins | sample MedtruBG_FD_187514 | JGI IMG/M metagenome (GOLD analysis project Ga0209281, IMG submission 187514) | Root nodule microbial communities of legume samples collected from California, USA - Medicago truncatula BG (SPAdes) (version 2) | ecosystem: Host-associated > Plants > Roots > Nodule | place... | reverse complement strand
GTAAACTCCGGTGGAAAAAGGCTCTCCACGGTCAGCCTGGCGGGAACAGGCGCAACCTGGCTGAGGAGGAACAGCAGCACCGTCATCGCGTACGCGAAGGCCCACAGCGTTGACAGCGCGTACTCCATAAACAGCGGCCACATGCGGTGATGCTCCCAGCGCACAATCCTGCGCAGGTTGACCAGAAACACCTCCGCGCCTCCCTGGGCCCAGCGCAGACGCTGTTTCCACAGGCCCTTCAGCGTCTCCGGCATCAGGATCCAGCACAGCGCCCGCGGCTCGAAAAAGATATCCCAGTGGCGCAGCTGGAGCTTCCAGCTGATGTCGATGTCTTCGGTGATCATGTCCGGGCTCCAGTACCCGACGTCCGCCAGCGCCTGTCGGCGAAAGGCGGCGATGACGCCGGAGACGGTAAAGACCCGGCCATAGATCCGCTGCGTCCGCTTAATAAGCCCAATGATGGAGGAGAACTCGCCCACCTGAATGCGGCCAATCAGCGTGGAGCGCGTGCGAATGCGCGGGTTTCCGGTGACCGCGCCGACGTGGGGGTACTGAATCAGCGGGGCCACCAGATAAGCGGCGGTGTCGCGATCGAGCAGGGCGTCGCCGTCAATGCAGACCAGCAGATCGCCCCGGGCCGCCGCCGCCCCGGCTTTGAGCGCCAGCGCTTTCCCCTGGTTCTCCGCGAGGTTAATCACCCGCAGGCGCGGCTGTTCCTGCGCCATCGCCTGCAATACCTCCGCCGTGTTGTCAGACGAGCCGTCGTTGATGGCGATCACTTCTATATTTTCATACCGCTGATCCAGCGCGGCGCTGATGGTCTCCCGGGCATTTCGTCCCTCGTTGAAGCAGGGGATAAGAATGGAGATGAGCGGCTCGCCGGCGAGCGTCGGGGCGGGCGTGTCTTTATCCCACGACCAGTGGCGTTCAAGCTGAAACCAGAAATAGAGGCCGCCGGTTATCCAGAGCACCGACATGAACAGCGGCCAGAAGAACACAAAATCCAGAATCAGTTCGCCGGTAAAGAGGGCGGCCACGCCTAACGGCAACCCGAATACCAGACATAAAATAGAGAATGCGATAATCCGATCAGTCATTGTCAGGGTACCAGTACGAAGAAAATTCAGGCCTGATGCGTGAGATATCAGGTTGGTTGTTGAGGAAGTCGTCGGGGTAGTAACCGTAATTTTTGACGCCGTTCAGCTGGAGCACGCGCATCCACTGCGCAAGCTGGCTATCGGACACGGCGCGCTGCGGTTTCTGGTCCCAGTCCCTGGCCTGCAGCTCGAAAATGGTTTTTTCGAGCGCGCCGGGGCGCGTGGCGACCGCGTTAACCAGGCGCGTAAGCCAGGCATCGCTCTCGTCTGCCGGAACGGACTCCATCAGCGGCATGGCCATTGGCACCGTCCAGTCATACTCCGCCAGAAAATCATCAAGATTCTGCGCGAACCACGCCTCGCTTTCGGGCTGCAGAATGGGTAAGGCGAACATGTTGCGGGCGGTTTTTATCTGCGGGCCACGGATATGCTTTACCGCCAGGCTCAGGGCGTGGGTAAACCCGATAAGCCGTTGGCTTTTCTGGCGCGTGGTGTCCTGTCCGGCATCGTCCACGTCCGTCAGCACCGCATCGTCATGGAACAAAATCCCATTGAAGCTGGCATACCGGGCCAGATCTTCATAGATATCCGTTACCTGCTGGTGCACCTGCGGGTCCCACGGGGAAAGCCGGATATAGGGCTCGGTGGCTTCGCGCAGCTGGCCGGTTTGACGATCCCGGCGCTGCACGCGCGGCAGGGAAGGATCGAGATCGAACGAGAGCACCGGCATCCACGCGAAGACTTTTACCCCCGCGCGGGTTTGTAGCTGCCAGGCGACAAAATTAAAGAGATCGGCCCGAACCGGCAAACGACGGTTCGGGAAATAGAGCGCCGTGATCCTGCCGTCGCCCTGCGGGTCGGCAAACGCCTGCAGGAAAACATGGCTGATCTTCATGTCGTAGACCCGCTGGATCAACCTGTTGATGTTTTGGGTCTGCTGGGCCGGATCGGGATCGTAAACGTAGTCGAGATCGACGTGCATGACGCGCACGGGATCGTGCTCCTGAACCTGGCTGACCGTACTGGCAAACGCCTTGAGCGAGGGATTTCCGGCGATCAGCAGGCGGGGGATGTTGCCCAGATCCTGCACATTTCCCAGCCCGTCCTCAAGGGTAAAGGCCAGCTGATAACCCTGCTGTCTGGCGATAGCGAGCGAGGTACCGCTGGCGGCGCCGTAAGGCCAGACCCAGGCGCGCGGCGCTTTGCCCGTCACCTGCGTGATTTTTTCAGTCACTTTGCGAACGTCATCGCCGATCCGCTGGTTGAACTGCTGGTCGGTTTCATAGCGTCCCGTTGCTTTGTCATAAAAGCGGTTGGCGATCGCCGGTTCGCGGCTGCCCTGCGGGTTTGCCGGAATGCCGTAATGCGAGGCCCAGGTATGCGATCCGATCTCAATCAGCGGTGACTGGCTGAGCTCGCGCACCATGTCCCACGTTGCGAAGCGATCGCGGGGCGTCATCAGGCCGCCAAAATTCACCTTCTGATTAGCTGGCGTATCGACCCAGCTGCCCACCGGCGCCCACAGCGCAGGGACGTTCCACGCCTGAAGCAGCGGCCAGACGCGGGTGTAGAAGCTGCTGTAACCGTCGTCAAAGCTGAGCAGAACGGCCTTTGGCGGCAGCGTTTTTTTCCCGTCATGCGCATCGAGAATGTCCTGCACGCTGATGGCGTGATAGCCGTTGTGCAGAAGCCAGCTTATCTGCTCGTTTAACGCGCTGGTGCGAACGGAGAGGTAGCGCTGGTCGGCGGCATCATCTTCTACGTCGTGATAGGCCAGGACCAGAAACTGGTTCTTCGGCCAGGGTTTACTTGCCTCCAGCTGCGGCCGCGCTTTGGGCGCAATGAACGAGATCGCCTGCGCGCAGACGCTCGCGCTGAGGCAGAGCCAGCCGAGGAGTATCAGGCTCACGGAAAAACGTGTGTTCAGCATATTCATCCTTAAAAGCGTAAAGTCGCGTCAAACGTGACGGAGAGGTTGCTCTCGCGTTTGCCGTCGTAAGGGCGCTTATCCCAGTTCAGCATCACGCCGGTATCGATAACGTTGTTCCACTGAACGCGTTGTCCGTAACCCAGCAGGGCGATGGCGCCAGCGGACTGATTTTTCTGCCAGTAGCTGCCGCCTCCCGCCACGACCTGCTGGCTCCAGAGGGTGTCGTAATGGCGATACATCTCATGGTCAACGGCCAGGGCAGCCGTCACGGACAGATCCCGCGCCGGGTTGTAATAGAGCGTGTCCCGCTGGCTGTTTTTACTGGCGGCGATCCCCGGTTCGAGATCCAGCGTCAGGGACGGGGTCTGCCAGAGACGCTCCTTACCCGTGAGGGTGTATTCCTGGCGACGGTTATGATCGGAGAAGCGGCTGAGGGCGGCGCTGAACTGGTACTCACGCCGCTCGTTTTGGTACCAGCGCACCCCGCCTTCACCCCGGTTGGCGCTAATTCCGTTGCGTAACGCCCGAAGGGGCGTAGTGCGCGACAGGCGCTCAAGGCTGCCGCTGACCTGCCAGCGATCGGTCGCAAAGTACGTCGTTGAGAGGCGAGCGCCCGGCTTGTTTTCACCGTGATAGCGGTTGCTGGAGAGTTCGGCCTCGAGCTGCAAGTCGCGTGGCCGCCATTCGACGCCGCCCAAAAGGTGACGGCTGGCACCTTTGCCCTCATCGAAATGACTCTGCGCGTAGCGGGCACCTGCAAACAGCCGCCAGCTATCCGCTACGGGTGGGCCATAGAGCGTGGCGTCCCAGTTCAGGTCGTGTGTCCCGCTGACGGGGTTATCTGAGTGCAAGCCCTTGCCCGCGTTGAGGCGCAGTTCGGACATGTGGTGGACCGTTCGGAGCCTGTCGAGACGCCTGGCGCTGCGGTCGGCGGGCGCGCGCGCCAGCACGTCGTCGGCCAGTAAATCCATCTGTCGCCACGCCTGCAGGTCCATCGCGAGGTAGGCCTGCTGTTGCTCTAGCTCTGTATTGGACGGCTCCAGCGCCTCCGCCGTTTTCAGCTTTTGCTCGGCCGCGCGCGGCAGGCCCCGCGCCTGAAGCAGGGTGGCGTAGTCAATCTGTAGCCCCTGATTGCCCGGCGCCGTTGTCGCCAGACGGTGCGCCAGCGTTTCGGCTTCCGGCAGGGCATTCGTCGCCAGCAAATAGTTAAAACGGAGCGACTGCCCGGTAAGCCACCGATCGTTCGGCTGAGGGGTAGGGGAGCCAAAGTCGTAACGGGTCCAGGGGACGTCGCGGGTCTGGCGCTCAACGTACTGGCGGGCGGCCTCGTACTCTCCCGTATCCAGCCAGGCGTAAAAAAGCGCGTGCTCCTCATCCTGCGGGTCGGAAGCATATTGCGGATAGCGTTGCAGAAGCGCGAAGGCGGCGGTCGCGTTTTTCTCCTGCAGATACGCGGAGATGACCCAGCCAATTGCCCAGCCCGGCACCGGATGCTGGGCTGCCGTAAGATCCTGATATTCGCTTATCACCTTTGGGTAATCAGCATGGGCGTACAGCGCGCCAAGCCTGTCGATACGCGCAAGGACGACGTCTTCCGCCGCCTGCGGCTCGTTTTGCCAGCGAGCAAGCAGGGTGTCGTAACGATTCAGCGCGGATTGCGCAAGCTGCAGGCGCTCCTTTTCTGTTCTGCCTGGCACATCGGCAAGGCGAACCCGTTCGGCGGCGGCATTACGCTCAAGACGTCGACGCTCCGCGGGAGACAGCGTCACGCTTTGTGAAAGCTGGAGCGCGGGGGTATTCACCCGGTTATCCGTAAGCGCGTCGATCAGCTCGCTGAGGAGCGCTTTATTCTCAGGTGCGATATTCAGCGCGCGCGTGTCTGCCAGCAGCCGATCCCAGCTTTTCCCCTGGCGTAACCAGACATAGGAGAGCGTCTGAAGATGCGCTTGAGAGGGATTTTCCGCCACCAGCCGTTGGGCTTCCTGCAGGGCAAGCGTATCTATGCGGGCATCGGCCAGGGTTTTTATATAGCCGATACGATAATCGTCGTTATCCGGCGCAAGGCTACGCGCCTCTTTCCAGAGCGCCAGGGCTGGCTGCCACGCTTTTTGATTTCGCCTGGATTGCGCGACGGCAGCAACGCCGCGGGCAGGCAGCGGCATATAAATGCCATAACGCTGCCAGACCTGAATAACCTCGTCATCATGACCCGCCCAGGCTGCCACCTGTAACCAGTCCGCAACGTGTTCAGGTGTCAGGGCATGCTGCTGCTGATAACGCTGAAGATAATCGAGAAACGGCGTGTAATTACCGTTACGCGCCTGTTGAATCTGTTGCTCATAAACGGATTCAGTCGCCTGAGCCAGAACAGGAAAGAGGAATAACAGAAACAATAATGTTGGGGCGCGATAAAAGAATAACGTATTGAAGCGAAGCGATCTTTCCATATCTATTTGCCATTTGTTTATCATGAATCCATTACATAACACGGCCGCCTTTAAACTCACGGTTAAAGGCCATAAATGAGAACATTAAAACTGAATGCAGTGATGTTACGAGGTACTTACCTAAAGGTAATTATGGATCCTTATCTCAGTGGACTGGGTGAAAGCTAATGTACACCTGATATGTTGCCGGATAAATATGTTGAAAAGCGGCTGTGTCGTTTTGAGATAATTCTGGATTGAGCGCTTGGTGATGATTATTTTGAATTGGTGAGTTATTTGTAACCCATTGAAAATAATGTTTTTTATTTTTATTGTGACAGTTTTTTATATATTTTCAATGCTGCTTATCTGTGTCAATTAAAGTACTTTCTGGTGCATGTTTGGGAAGTTTCATGACAAAAATTCTTAATGTTTAGAGAAGTGACTTTTCTGCGATTGTTTTTTATTTATAATTAATGGCAGCCATTGAATGATAGTCTACAGGAAGTCTTCCTCATCAATGTCTGTATTGAGGGATGTCCAAAGCCAGAATACATTTATCGTTAATATAACAGCGCTATAAAACGAAGGCGGCCTTCTTTCCGAGGGATCGTTCTTGCTTTAATCTAAAAGGGATGGTTAGTGGCAACTTCAATAGTGTTAGTGACTCAGGATCGCTACCTTGTCAGGGGGATGCGGATATTTTTTCCGGATATTATCCTGCTCGACTCGATTGACAGAAACATATTTGATAACGGTGCAGATGAATATTCTGTATTGATTGATAGTCGTTCTCCGCTCCGTTTATATGATTACCTGATACGCCATCCGGCCCGAACGAAAAAAACAATCTGCTGCGTTATGCTTGATATGCGGCACCGCGAGGAGAATCTGCTCAGCATGAAGCTCTTTATGAACACGCCGCTCACCGCGCCGGATATGGCGTCGCTATTTAATCTGGTTCTCAATATGAAGGGCAGGCGTCTGACCACGAAGTGGCTGCTTAACATACGGCTTAGCACGCACGAAGCGATCATGCTGCGGCTGCTGAGGGCAGGGATGTCGATGGAAGCCATTGCCGATGAGCTGAATACGTCGGTGAAAAGTCTCTATCGTAAACGCACGGCGCTCTCGGAACGCCTGGGGGCAGAGAACTTCAACGAGGCGTGTTTGTTCATTTTTAAAAACAAACTGCTGAACGCGGGTGGGAACGATCCCTAGGTTGGGATGAATCCAAAAGCATAAAACTGACTTGCGGGCGGTATTCTGAGTTCTAAGAAAACTGGAAGCGGACAACATCCTTGTTTTAGCTATCGATTTACTCTGGCTCAAAACGAGAGAAAGGACGTTGTAATGGACACGGTTGAAGAGACTGGTTGGAAACTTTCTGATGCTACATGATGAGCAAGAATTGTTAGATTACCTCACTGAGAATTACAGTGACCGTAGATCTCCGGCAAAGAAAGAATGGACCTTTCAGGAGCATTTCAATCTCATACCTGAGTTCGACGGTTTCCATAGGGTTTTCGTTAGGGTTAATGAAAAACGAATAGTATCTTCTGCGCTTTAACCCCGTTTATGAACTGCCAGAGGCTAAGCCATGTGTTTTATCCTGGGCGGGTGATACCAGAAGGAGACTCCTGGAAGTGATTGAAAAATATAAAGGGACGTCAGAAATGAATAAAATATCTGTCTGGTCTGTGTGTTGTTTCTTTTTTTATTTTTATTCAATAGGTTACGCGCACTCTGCGGGTCTAAATAAAGTTCAGGTTAGTATCGACCCCCACATCTCTACTAGAGGATATATCCCGGTAATTTCTGGTGCAGATGAAATCGAGTCTTCTGATTTCAGGGAGTCGGATCTAAAGGAGATGCAGGATAGCCTGAGGAAGATGAAGTCCGACAACAGCAAAGTCGATGAGCTAACTCAGAAGGTTTTACAGCTTGAGAGAAAGAATTCTGAGCAGGAGAGTAAGATCGAGCGATTGCAAAGAAGCCTTGATGACATGAAGCGGAGCAACGACAACCTTTCAAATCAGGTCAGCAATTTATCCGGCAAAATTAAGTGATAAAAAAGAGCCACCGCCTGTATTAACTTACCGGGCTATTAGCGTAAGCGTGCCTGCATTAAAGCCACGCTTATCAGCGCCCAGAAATCGGCCGTAGCCATATAGCAAAAACCCAGCCGTAGGCTGGGTTTTCTAAATAGTGGTGCCCGGACTCGGAATCGAACCAAGGACACGGGGATTTTCAATCCCCTGCTCTACCGACTGAGCTATCCGGGCAACGGGGCGCATTAAACCCGATTCGCTCTCCGTCGTCAACGAAAAATGTTGTTTTCGTTACGGACTGCACACTCTCTCACCAGTTCGCTGCACTCTTATGCGAAAAAATGCGTCCAGAGCGCAGAAAGCGGCATGGCGAGCAGCAGGGCAGGCAGCATATTCACCACCGCAAACATCTTGATTCCACAGATGCGTAGCCCTGTTGCCAGCAGCAGCAGGCCGCCGACGGCGGTAAAGTCTGCCATCATCGCCGGCGTGGTCAGCGGCAGGATCAGCGTGGCGCAGGTGGCAAGCGCCAGCTGAATCAGCAGCATGGGAACGGAAATCGCGGCGACGGCGATACCGAGCGTGGTGGCGAAAATAGTGGCGGTAAAGAAATCGAGAAATGCTTTGGCAATCAATATGCTGGGGTCACCGGTCATCCCTTCCTGCATGGAACCAAAAATCCCGGTGCCGCTCGCGCAAAACAGAATAATGATGGCAACATAGTTTTGGATAAACGATTCGTGCGTGCCGTTTTTCGCCTTGCCCGGGCGGGCAATCAAATTTTTGGCTTTGCCTACCGCGCTGTTGATGCCTTTTTCCAGGTAGCAGAACTCGCCGATCAGCGCGCCCAGCAGGGTCGCCAGCACCATCACCGGCAGGTTGGCGCATTTAATCACTAAAAGAATACCGATACCCAGTGATGCCAGCCCAAATATCGACGGCATAGAAGAGCGAATACGCTCCGGTAACCGCTGGCTTAATACTGCGCCCAGTACGCCGCCCAGTAATACGGCACCGGCGTTAATAAATGGCCCGATAACCACAGTTAACTCCTGTTATTTAATCATTGATATTGCATTATTATGGCACGCCAGCGCTGCGCAGAGCTTAGCTTTGGGTGGTTTTGTGCATACTGATTCTTTCTTGCACCTCAAAATAAAAGGTGACATGATTGCGCGAATTTTCTCCTCCCTGTCTCACCGTTCGGTGAGGGTAACTGCGCTTATGAAAACCATGAAAATTGCCGTCAGCCGCGAGCTGGTCTCCATTGTGTCCACGCACCGGGAAAAAGTGACGCTGGACAGCACCGATTTTACCGATGTGGCGGCAGTCGTCATTACGGTCGCTGAAAGCTGTAGCGGCATTCTCGCGCTGCTGAAACGCACGGGCTTTCAGCTACCGGTGTTTATGTTCTCGCAAGAGCCAGAAGCCGTTCCTGATGGTGTCACGGCGGTTATTTCGGGTAAAGCACAGGAATTCCTGGAATTAGAATCCGCGGCCTGCCGGTACGAAGAGAATCTTCTGCCGCCTTTTTTTGACACGCTGAGTCAGTATGTGGCGATGGGCAACAGTACGTTTGCCTGTCCGGGACACCAGCACGGCGCATTCTTCAAAAAACACCCGGCCGGGCGGCAGTTCTATGATTTTTTCGGTGAGAACGTCTTTCGCGCCGATATGTGCAATGCCGACGTGAAGCTCGGAGATTTATTGATCCACGAGGGTTCTGCCAAGCACGCGCAAAAGTTCGCGGCAAAAGTCTTCAATGCGGATAAAACCTACTTCGTGCTTAACGGCACGTCTGCCGCCAATAAAGTGGTCACCAATGCGCTGCTGACCCGCGGTGACCTGGTCCTGTTCGATCGTAACAACCATAAATCAAACCACCACGGCGCGCTCGTCCAGGCCGGCGCAACCCCGGTCTACCTTGAGGCCGCGCGTAACCCGTTCGGCTTTATCGGCGGGATCGACGCGCACTGTTTTGATGATGCGTACCTGCGAGAGCGGATCCGCGAGGTCGCGCCGGAGAAAGCCGCGGACGCGCGTCCGTTCCGCCTGGCGGTTATTCAGCTTGGCACTTATGACGGTACGATCTACAACGCTCGCCAGGTGATCGACAAGATCGGCCACCTTTGCGATTACATCCTCTTTGACTCTGCCTGGGTGGGCTACGAGCAGTTTATTCCGATGATGGCGGAGACGTCCCCGCTGTTGCTGGAACTGAACGAGAACGATCCGGGGATTTTCGTGACCCAGTCGGTGCATAAGCAGCAGGCCGGGTTCTCGCAAACCTCGCAGATCCATAAAAAAGATAATCACCTTCGCGGTCAGGCGCGTTTCTGCCCGCACAAGCGGCTGAACAATGCTTTTATGCTGCATGCCTCCACCAGTCCGTTTTATCCGCTGTTTGCGGCGCTGGACGTGAACGCCAAAATTCACGAAGGGGAAAGCGGGCGCAGGCTATGGGCGGAGTGCGTCGAGCTGGGCATTGAGGCGCGTAAGGCGATCATCGCTAACTGTCATATGATCAAGCCCTTTGTTCCACCGGTGGTGGCGGGGCGGCCGTGGCAGGATCATGCCACTCAGGCCATTGCCAGCGAGCTTCGCTTCTTCAGCTTTGAGCCGGGCGCGAAATGGCACGGCTTCGAGGGCTATGCGCCTGAGCAGTATTTTGTCGATCCCTGCAAGCTGCTGCTGACCACGCCGGGCATCGATGCGGAAACCGGCCACTACACAGGGTTCGGCATTCCGGCGACGATTCTTGCGCACTACCTGCGTGAAAACGGCATCGTGCCGGAGAAGTGCGACCTAAACTCGATTCTGTTCCTGCTGACGCCTGCCGAAAGCAGCGAGAAGCTGGCGCAGCTGGTGGCGATGCTCGGCCAGTTTGAGCAGCATATTGAAGACGACACCCCGCTGGCGGACGTGCTGCCGACCATTTACCAGAAATACCCGGTGCGTTATCGAGATTACACCCTTCGCCAGCTGTGTCAGGAGATGCACGATCTGTACGTCAGCTTTAACGTAAAAGATCTGCAAAAAGCGATGTTCCGCCGGGAGAGCCTGCCTGCGGTAGTGATGAACCCGCAGGACGCCAACCGGGAGTATATTCGCGGGAACGTAGAGTTAGTGCGCATTCGGGATGCCGAAGGGCGCATTGCCGCAGAAGGCGCGTTGCCGTATCCCCCTGGCGTGCTGTGCGTGGTACCGGGTGAAGTTTGGGGCGGGGCGGTTCAGCGTTACTTCCTGGCGCTGGAGGAGGGCATCAACATGCTGCCGGGCTTCTCGCCGGAACTGCAGGGCGTGTATAGCGAGAAGGACGCGGATGGGATTAAGCGGCTGTATGGGTATGTATTAAAGTAGACCCTCTCTCGAACGTAGGCCCGGTAAGCTTGCGCCACCGGGCAAATCGCCGGGTGGCGCTAACGCTTACCCGGCCTACAAACTAGTCAGGCTTCCGCCCGTCTATACATCCTCCTCGGATGCCCAATCTTCCCGTAGAGCATCTCCACCGTCAGAAACCCCGCCTCCACGCAGTGCTCCAGATAGCGCCGCGTCGTGGTTTTGCTTAAGCCCGTTTCGCTCACCACCTCGTCCACCGAAAAACAGTGCGTCGCCCTGGCGTTAAACAGCGTCTGCACCCGCGCCAGCGTGTTCTCTTCAATGCCTTTGCTGCCGTTGTCCTGGCGGTAGTTTTTTGCCTGCAGCAGATAAAGCGAATCCACGTTCTGCTGGTCGACAATCTTCCAGACGCGCTGCTGCTCGGCAAACTGCACAAACCGCTCCAGCGACTGGCTGAGCCGTTTCCAGGAGACGGGCTTGAGGATGTAGTCAAAAGCGCCGTTGCGGATGGCCTGGCTGCAGGTGTCCATATCGCTGGCGGCGGTGATAAAAATCACCGAGCAGTTGGCGCGGATCAGCATCGGGTTGCTGATAAGCGTGATGCCCTTACCGTCAGGCAGGTAGTTATCCAGCAGCATCAGCTGCGGCCGTTTGCTTTCAAGCTGAAGATGCGCGTCCGCCAGCGACGAGGCAATCCCGACCAGCCTCAGTCGCGGATGTTTACTGATTAACTCCGCGTGCAGTTGCGCCAGCTCGTTCTCGTCTTCAACAATCAATACGTCGATAAGTTCATGTAGCATAATCAGTATCTTCCAGTTCCTGTGCGGGACGCCGGGCGGTTCCCGTGGCGGGAATAAACAGTGAGAAAATGGCGCCGCGCGGCGCGTTATCCGCCACTTCGATGGCGCCGCCCGCCTGCGTGACGTAGCTTTCAATCAGGTACAGGCCAATGCCGTGATCCCCGCGGGTTTTGGTGGTGATGCCGCGTTCAAATATCCGCTCGCGGATCTCCGGTTTGATGCCAATGCCCTGGTCTGCGACTTCAATGATGAGTTCCTGCTCGCCCAGTTTTATCAGCACGTCAACCGGCGCATGCGGGAGCGGAGAGCGCTGCGTCGCTTCAATGGCGTTATCCAGCAGGTTCCCGATAATTGAGATAAGTTCCGATTCAAGCAGCGGCAGGAAAGGTTTATCCATGCGGCAGGCCGGGTCGAAACTCAGCTCCACGCCTTTTTCGCGGGCGCGCGCGGTTTTGCCTAACAGCAGGCCGCAGAGCGTCGGGGAGCTAAAGCGCGACGAGATAAAGTCCAGCAGCTCCTGCGCGTGCTCAGACTGCGCCTGAATAAAGCCGATGGCTTCTTCATAGCGGCCCAAATGCAGCAGGCCGGAAAGGGTAGTCATCCGGTTAAGCTGCTCATGGCGCATGATGCGCAGGTTATCGACATAGCGCTTAACCTGGCTGAGCTGGGCGCTGAGCGAGTCGATCTCGTTGCGATCGCGGAAGGTGATCACCCAGCCCTGGAGCGAATCTTCCAGCATGATCCTTACCCGGCTGGCAATCACGGTGAGGTCGTTGAAGCGGCAGATCTCATCGTGGGTATCTTTCATCAGCATGGTCTGGGCTGTGAAGAACGGAACCGGGTCGATCACCTGGCTAATCAGCTGCCCGCGAAGCTCCCGGGCAGGCTGGCTCAGGCCGAGCAGCTTGCGCGCCGCCTGGTTGATCACCTCAATGCGCAGATCGTCATCAATGGCGATCACCCCTTCGTAGATGGACTCCATCATCGCCTTTTGCTGGCGCACCAGCAGGCCGATTTCGCGCGGCTCAAGGGAGAAGATCTGCTTCTTAATGCTGCGGGTGAAGAACCACGAGAAGATAAACAGGGCGATCAGCAGCAGAACGGCGGCAATCAGAATGTTGACCACCTTGTTGACGGTGATGGTATCCAGATAGCTGGTGAGATACCCCACGGAGACAATCCCCACCACCTGCCCGGCGTCGTTAAAAATGGGCGCTTTGCTGCGCAGCGAAATGCCCAAACCGCCCTTGCGGATAGTGGTGGTGCTTTTGCCGTGCAGAACCTCTTCGTTGTCTCCGCCAACCAGAGTGGTGCCCACCCGGTCGGCAAACACGGAGTGAAACAGATGCAGCCCTTTATTATCGCCAATCACAATAAAGCTGGCGTCGCTGTGCGCGGCTATTTTCTGCATGAAATCATGGATCGCATTGATATCTTTCTGCGCAACTGCATTTTGCAAATTAGGAATAAGCGCAATTTCTTCTGCCTGTATTTTTGCGCGCGTACTCATTTCCTGATAAAGCTGCCTGCCAACGTCAACGTAATAATATCCGCCCAGCAGTGCGAACAGCACCGAGAAAAAGGCAACCAGCGAAACAAACAGCTTGATCTGAAACGATACTTTCATAACTATCACGCGAGGTATCAACAAGTCTGGCTAATATATCATCTTTTTTCATATGGATACCTGCTTTGCCGAAAACTTGTGATCCCTTGCACAGCACGCCCTGTAAAAGAATTTTCCGATCATAACCCGAAAATTTTAAATGTTATTTGTTTGTTCGTTTTAGAAAAGAAACCATAAAAACCACGCCTATAAATAAGCTATAAATCACATTAAATAAAAGAAACCATTAAAACCATAGCTGCCATTAAAACTTCGCTTTTAATATGCCATCCCTCACATAAAGTAAGCCTTTGTGACTCTAAGCTGAACGCACAAAATAACCAAGGGGCTTATTATGAGCACAACTGACGATTCTTTCTCTGTTACCCACGACCCGATTGAAATTCAGCGACCTTCGC
>Ga0209281_1001472_pt1 | contig 13674 bp, 10 predicted proteins | sample MedtruBG_FD_187514 | JGI IMG/M metagenome (GOLD analysis project Ga0209281, IMG submission 187514) | Root nodule microbial communities of legume samples collected from California, USA - Medicago truncatula BG (SPAdes) (version 2) | ecosystem: Host-associated > Plants > Roots > Nodule | place... | reverse complement strand
TTGTTCCAGGTATCATTCTTCTTATAGCTTGAGGCATAAGTACATATCTATATATTTGATAATAATTTAAACCTAAAGCCTTCCCTGATTCAATCTGATGTTTTGGTAATGATTGAAGAGATCCTCTTACTATATCTCCCATTTCTGCTGCTCCCCAAAGACTGAATACAATAACAGAAACAACTTCTCCACTAAGGTTTATATTTAATGCTGTAGTAACCCCAAAGTAGAATACAAATAACCAAACCAACGTTGGTATTATTCTAAAAGCTTCTAGGTAAACTCTGTTAATAAAAAGTATCGCCTTCGATTTTGTAGTCCTACTCAATCCTATAAGTATCCCTAATATAGACCCTATAATAATAGATATAAAAGCAATTTCTGCTGTTACAAACAGGCCTTCAAATAAACGCTTAATATTGTTTGCTTGAAAAATAACACTAATTGCCGAATTCTGCATATCGAACCTTCCTTTCTATCCAAGACATTAGAAATGATAAAGGTAGAATCATAATAAGATAAATCAAAACTAGCAATGATAATGATTCAAAAGTTCTATAGTACATTCCTATTAAATCTTTTGTTAAATTTGTGAGATCCATTATTGATATAGCTCCAAGCACAGAAGTTTCTTTCAATAAAAATATGCAATTTGCACTTATTGAAGGCATACTTACTGAAAAAGCTTGTGGAATTATGACATATCTAATAAGTTGGCCCTTTGAAAGACCAATGCTTATGCCAGATTCAATTTGTGTTTTGCTTACAGCTTCAACTCCGCTTCTAAAAGCTTCAGCCATATAACTACCACCAAGAAATGCTAACCCAATTATAGCACAAGTAGCTTCACCCATTTTAAATCCTAATTTAGGCAAACCAAAATACAGAAAAAATATCTGTACAAGTAGTGGAGTATTTCTCGAAAGCTCAATATAAGCTTGTACGATTTTATCCAAAACTCTTACTTTAAAGTATAGTATTATTCCGCATAGTAATCCTATTACCAATGATAAAAGTATTCCTACAATAGCTAACTTTAATGTGAGCCATGCAGCTTTCTCATACAAAGGCAAATTAGTCACTACGAAATTCCAGTCAATATTCATTTATTTATCACCTTTTAATTCTTTTTTAATTCATACAATTCTTGTAGGAATACTTTTATACTAACAACTATTTCCCAGTTTGTCAATCTTATTAGTTTATATTATTAAATAGTTAATTAATATCAAATTATCTATATATTTTATCTTTTTACAAGTTATTTTATTAATAAAATACTAATAAAATAATTATTTTGTTACTATTTTATTAATTGATTTAGATTTATTTTCCCTTTTTTAAAATAAAAGAAGTGTTTCTAATATAGAAACACTTCTTTTATGCATTATAATGATTGAATATTTACTTTATAAAATTAAGTATCACTAGATTTCTAAATAAGCTTGTCTAAGTCCATCTGAATTAATTGCTTTCCGGATTTAATTATTAAAAATTATTCTTATCAATTATTTTAACACTTATTTAGATTAGTTAAACATTTTCATTCTTCTTTAATTATCGGATTTTCCAAATACCGTAACCTTAACAGTTTTTCTACCCCAATTATCACATTCACTATCGCTATCAAAATAAACATCAATCGAATTTCCTTTTATGGCACTTCCACTGTCCGCAGCTATTGCATATCCGTAACCTTCTATATATAAATATGTTCCAAAAGGAATTACGCTTGGATCGACCGCTACTGTACTTATCCCACTTGCATTTCTCTTTGCTATTTTTCCACTTGCTGTCACACTTCCCGTCCCCGCTGTGTACGCTGTTGTTGAGCAGATTATATCTTTATTTTGTGTCGCAGCCGCCTTAGCTAAATTAGCTGAAAAAGCAGTTCCAATACCTAAATAAATACTCAAAGCCACAAAAAAAACGATTGATTTTTTTGCAACTTTTATCCATTGATAACTTTTTGACATCAAATCTCTCCTTTTCAATTTCCAGAATACGTTTTATATTATACCATAAATTTCATTAGTTGTTAAGTGTAAACGTATTAATTTTATGTCTTTTTTATTACTTTTTAAATTTTTTATATGTTTTTTTATTAAAATTAGTTTTTGTTTTACATAATAATTTTAATATTTTTTATTATATAAAGTATCTAAATCCAATAATTTATGTATATTTTACACAATAAAAAAAGGGCTATATTATGTCTCGCCCTTTTTTAGATATTTTTATTAAGAATTTATTAATACTCTTTAAAATTATGTTCCACAAAAAGTTCGATACGAGCTAAAAGATTTTGGGGGCAATTTTTCATATCCAGTTTGATTCTCAGCATAAGCATAAGGATTAGATAGCACATGTAATAGTTTTTCCATAATTGTGTAATCACCTTTTTCAGCGGCTTCTAATGCTTCCTCAACTCTATAATTACGTGGTATCACAGAAGGATTTGAATTTTTCATTAACTTAATAGAAGACTCTTTAGATTCCTGCTGCCTATTTAACCTTGCATTCCATAATTCATACCATTGCTTGAATTCTTTAGTATTAAATAACTCCATATCATAACTTTTATCTAAAGTTAACGCACTAAATGTATTCGTATAATCTGCTTTAAATTTATGCATAATACTTAGGAGATTTTCTATAAGATCTTCATCTTGAGACTCTTTGTTGAATATTCCAAGTTTGGATCTCATTCCTCTAAGCCAGTTATCGTGATATAAACCTGCAAACTTTGAAAGCTCATTTTGTGCAATTTCTACTGATTTTTCATGATTATTGTGGAGTAATGGCAATAAAGTTTCAGCGAATCTAACTAGATTCCATTCAGCTATAGGAGGCTGATTTTTATATGCATATCTTCCCTCCCTATCAATAGAACTAAATACTGTTTCTGGATCATATGTATCCATAAAAGCACAAGGTCCATAATCTATAGTTTCTCCACTAATGGCCATGTTGTCAGTATTCATAACTCCATGAATAAAACCGACTAACTGCCATTTGGATATTAATGAAGCTTGCAGCTTAATAACTTCTTGAAGCAAGAAAATATAAGGATTCTCTAAATTTTCTCCATCAGAAAAATGACGTTTAATAGTATAATCAGCTAGAGCTTTAAGTTCCTCTATAGTTCCCCACTCTGCAGCATATTGAAAGGTAGCAACTCTAATATGGCTTGAAGCTACCCGAGTTAGAATTGCACCTGATAGCACGTTTTCTCGAATTACAGATTCCCCAGTTGTTACTACTGCCAGACTCCGAGTTGTAGGTATTCCAAGGCCGTGCATTGCTTCACTAATAATGTATTCGCGCAACATTGGTCCAAGCGCTGCTCTCCCATCACCACCTCTAGAGTAAGGTGTTCTACCAGAACCTTTTAGCTGAATATCAAATTTTTCACCACTAGGCATAATTTGTTCACCAAGTAATATAGCTCTTCCATCACCCAACATATTAAAATAGCCAAATTGATGTCCTGCATAAGCTTGGGCAATAGGCAAACTACCTTCTTCTATTTTATTTCCAGCAAATATTGCGACATTATCATTATCTTGAAGAAATTCTGTCTTCAGTCCTAATGATTCTGCAAGCGGCTGATTAAGAATAACTAATTCAGGAGCCGTTACTGGTGTTGGCTTTTGCTTGCTAAAAAGTGTTTTAGGCAAATCAGCATAAGTATTATCTAATTTCCATCCTGCTTCTGATTTTATTTTCATATCTTGCATTATATCTCTCCTTTCTTCTTTTGTTTTTTTATAGATATCCAACTCTAAAACTAAATTTATGTGGTAACTTACCGAAATCATAAATATTTTGTTCCAAAAAGCTATGAAAATATCGCTGAAGCTTCTAAGTAGCAGGTTGTATCCACTTTAGCATGCTCCCACTTTCCTAGGGAAGCTCGACTCATTACATTCGCTGAGGAAGTTCGAGAACCCAAAATAAAATTTTGGACTCTCACTTCACAATCTAAAATGGAACAACCATTAGCAGAAACTCGACTCACATTCGTTTGCTGAGTAAGCGATTCTCACCAAATCAAAGATTTGGGTTCTCTGCTTAAGAACCTTTAACATCTCATTTTCAAATGTTTTCTCCATATTATGACCCTTGTGGTTACAAATATATTCATGATTTCTAGTGAAGATACAAACTTGAAGTCTTAGCAATTTTGTAAAAATGTTCATATAATAAGTCTAATTCTTAAGTTGTTTATCTATATATAAGTAAAAACGATACATAACCAAAAGTATTTCTCTTAATTTCTATCATATTTACATAATTATAACCCTTTTTATTATCTGCTTATGTCCAATTATTATACTCTTGTAAATAATTGCACCAATAATACTTTTCACTTTACAAGTAATTTCCAAATACTACTTTTGCAATATAGATTCAACTTATACTAATTATCCTAATAATTAATAAAGACAGTAAATCTAACTCAATAAATTTACTGTCTAATAGATATTTATATTATCAAAACTTATTTTTTATCATTTCGTATTTCAAATATTTTTATTATTTCTTATATTTATCTTGTTTAAATTGATGTTAAGATTGCGATATAAGACTTCCTGTTACAGAGAATGTTCCATATTTTGTATCAACAGATGCTGACAATAGATTACCATTTAAAATACCTTTAGCAGAATATTTTAACTTAGCCAATAGAATTTTTATTTCTCCAGAAAATTCAAAATTGTTTCCATGAATTCTTCCGTTATTGAATTTGCTTTTAAATCCCGTTCCATCAATTACACCTGTCAAAGATTCACCATTTATTATAAAAGTAATTCTACCTTGCTGACTACCAAATGGAGCATTTAACACAACATCATATATTTTTGTCAATTTAGCTGCACCCCTTTTTCTTATCTAGATTGTTTATTATATATTAGAATATGATAATTATTCATTAAATTCTTCTATATAATAATATAAATTTAAATTTAATTTTTTAAATCAAATTTACAATGTAGTATTGCAGCTAATTATATAAGTATATTTTTCATGCAAAAATATTTTATAAATTTAAAAATTCATATTCTTTCATACAATCTTAGATGCCATGAACAGAAAAGTTGTTAATCTTATACTCCTTTGAATCTTTTAAATCAACTGGTAGATTTTTTTATAGATAATATTCGTTAGATTAAATAAAGAATCTTATAAGTGCTATAAGTTCAAAAAAGCCTAATGGCTTTTTTGAATATCACTGAATATATATAGTTTAGAAGATAAAGTTAGAAACATAGACAAACTTTATATTGCTTTTACTATAGAGATCCGAGTTATATTATATTTTAATTATTCTACAAATTCTTTATACTTTAAATGAACTATGGATCCATTTTCTTCAAATTTGTATTTTGTATTTTCAAGAGGCTGCCTTCCATAAGCTAAATTCATGCCAATAGAATAAAGAGCTTCAGCGAGATCGCTTGGTTCTACAACAACGGTTCCTGACATAAAACCTTTTTTTATGAGATCTTTAGCGGCAGGCATCCCATCAATACCTACAACTGGGATTGTCTTCGATTTACCTCCTTTGTTATATCCATATTTTTGCAAAGCTTCAACTGCCCCTATTGCCATAGCATCGTTATTTGAAACTATTGCTTCAATTTTTTCACCATATTTAAGAAATAACGATTCTACAGCACCTCTAGCACAATCTTCCACCCATTCACAAGATGGAGATGCAAGTTCTTCTGTTTTTATTCCAGCATCATTAATTGCTAAAATGGAATATTTTGTTCTCAATGATGTTAATGGGCTTCCAATTCTACCTTTTAGCATAATATATTGCAACACATCATCATGATTTTTATCTATTGCTATCTTATTAGATTTCCATTCGTTAACAAGAATATTTCCTTCCATTGTACCTGATTGTTCAAAATCTGCACCGACAACAACAAAACGTTTATATGGCCAAACATAATTTATTATATCTTGTACTGGATCAGGATTTAAAATTATAGGAATGTTTTTTTCCATTACTTTGCGCAAAGTACTTTCTACATCCTTTAAATTAGGGGATATTATACTTATAATAAAAAGATTAAAATCTTGTGAAAGAGCTTTTTCAATACTTTCATTTTGTTTACTCTGATTGTCATTAGCATCGAAAAACGTAAACTTGACTTTGCCTTCATTTTCTTTTTCAATACGTTCCAAATTTTGCTTAAGAAGAGAAATATACATGGCACTGGAATTATCAAAAAATACAGCTATTTTAACTGGCGTGTTTTTGCTTAAATTGGGGATAGCATATACATTCTTTGCTGAAGTATCTAGTGATGTAATTATTAATAAAGCTAAAATTATAAATATTATTATTTTTTTTAAAACACTCATTACGATCCTCCATATTTTTTCTCTAAGTATAATAGTCAATTTTATCATGTGTTTTAATATAAAAAATATTCTCATTTTAAAGTGATTAGATTATAATTACACAAAATTAAAAAGCGTAACACCAAAATATATTTTTTAGTGCTACACTTTTTAAATTCTACAAACTTATAATTGCCGTTTATTATACTTCAGTTCTAGGAATTCCTCTTACAGGTTTATGTCTTTTTCTATTTTTTGCTGGCATAGATGTATTTGTCGTATTTGATGAATCATTTTCATTATTATTTGTAATAAATTTATAGTTTGTCATTTTTTCTCACCTCATTTTTTAGTTTATACCTTTTCTAATTTTTATATTCATGATCAAAAGTGAAATGCTGTCTAAATAATATTATTAGAAATATATATCAGAAAATTCAACATTAATAGCATTTGTCAGCCTATTGTCATATCCCTGGAATATTTCACTTTCTTCATTAACAATCTCTTCTTTAATAGGCAATGTTATAGTAAATTTACTTCCAACCCCAACCGCGCTATCTACTTCTATTTTCCCTTCTAATATGATAACTAACATTTTTACAATAGCTAATCCAATACCGCTGCCTTCTGCTAACCTTGAAAGATTATTTTCTACTTGTCCAAATCTATTGAATATCACCTTATGTTTTTCCTTTGGTATTCCAACACCCGTATCAATTACAGATATATCTACTGTTTTATTCTTCTTATTTTCTTTCAGATCAACAGTTATTGAACCTCCTTCGGGTGTAAATTTTATAGCATTTGATAATAAATTTAAAATTACACGTTCATATTTTTCATCATCTATTGAAATATTTTTATTTTCAACATTAGTTTTAAAACAAAGGCTAATTCTCTTTTGATCCGCATAAATTTTTATTGATTCTGTAATTAATTTTGTTAGAAATACAATATCTACATATTTAAAGTTTAATTTGAACTGATCTGATTTTAATTTTGTAATATCTAACAAATTATTTACAAGCCTTAATTGCCTAAATGTATTACGTTTTATACTTCTGATAAGTTTATTCACTGATTCAGGAATTTCATTAATGTAAACATGCTCTATCAATTGTATGGCTGAATAAATAACATTTATTGGCGTTTTAAATTCATGTGTAATTAAAGTTATAAATTCATCCTTCATGGCCAAATCTTTTTCAAGAAGCTCTCTTTGCCTTTTTTCTGATTCATACAACAATTCGTTTTGCTCACTTATCTTTCGATTTTGCCTTCTTAGCAATAGTTCACGCTCTATTGCATCCACTACAGTTGTTAATGTCATTAAAAAAAATGGATTATGGAGTATAACAGCAGTCATGATACATATACTTCCCAGTAAATTACCGTCATCTGAATAATGGAATGGAACTCCATAACATGCACTGTCTTGAAAACATTTATGATAGTGATTGCTACCTATTAATTGTATTGGGTGATTTTGCTTAAGCGTTAAATTAACTACATTTGTACCCATTTCATCTTCTCGAAATTGTATACCTGTTTTGACTCCAAATTGAGACATTGTTTCCCTAAGAGATTTATCCCCAAGAACATCTAGCAAATATCCATCTTCATCCGTAATTGTTATCAACACAGGTGTTCCTTCTAGTAATTTTATCATTTTATTACTAAAAAATTTAACAACTTCTAGAATTTCATCATACATATCTTTTTTTTGACCTAATTCTAATTTAGACAGAACGTTTTCAGGCATTTTAGGCTTATTAGAATCTAACCCTAATTCGATACATTTCTTTTTTGACTCTATAATATAACTTGCTTCTTGTTCGCATTCGCGTTGAAACATAGATTGATACCTCCCTAAAAAGAAAATCAGTAATCCTAATTATTTCAAATACCATCTCACTATCTACAAATTTAAAGATATTCATAAGTTCTAATAATTCATATCATCGTAAAAATATCATAACTAGATATGATATTTTTAGAAATAAGTATTTAAGTTCCATTAAGAATATTTTTTATGAAATATATAAATAAATGTCTTTTCATAAAAAATAACTAGACAAGATATAACAACTAAAACAAGTTTTTTTACCTATTTATTAATTTTAAAAAACTTTATGTACTAGTAATATTAAATATGTATTAGTATTATTAAAATAGAAACTTATCTTTAATTAAATAGTATTTTGATTATAAAGAAATAAAATTCTACGAATTACAACAAATATATAATAAATAAAAGAAATTAATATACATACATGTATATTAATTCACCTTTTTACACAATTTTCTTATACAATTATAACACTAACTTCTTCTAATCGGAATAATAATTTTACCAAAATAGAAAGTATAGTAATTTTATTTTCATTTAATATTTTTATTTCGGAATATTTCAGACTGTCTTTTATCTATCAAAATTATAAAAAGTACAGCATTAAATTTAAATCTAGTGCTGTACTCAAACTATAATATCAATAATCTATACTACATATGTTGCAATTCACAATGCACATTTCACAAGTCACAATTACGGCTAAAATTCTTGCAATATTTTTAGAATTATGATGAAGAATCATTTTTGCAATATACATATTCGTTTTCTAATTATAATAATTTAATATTAAAAGTTTAATAAAGCTATTAAACTTTACACTTCTAAATTCTCAGCTAATAATAAATCATTATATTTTTTCAGATTCAAAAGATTTCCATGGAATATTAACCTTGCCACCTAAATTTATAATCTCATCAATATGAGTTATCATTGGAAAATCACTAAGTTTAACTACGCCTCTCTCTGCTAGACAACGTACGTACTTCGCAGCACGGGTAGCAATAACTACTGATTCTAATGTAACTCCTCTTAACTGTTCCATAGCTTCATCAAATGAAAATCCTTGTCCTAATAATGTTCCTATCCTACGAGTACGTCCACCGAAGACAGTTACATATAAGTCACCGCCAAAATATATAATGTTTTCTTCTCCTCCTCCGACTATTTCGAGAATACGTTTAGCTTCCTTTATGCTTTGTCCAAAAAGTGCAGCCTGAGAATTATAATGCTCATTTCCAGACCCATCAGCTCCAATGGCTAATCCAATAGCTAGTGATACTCCCAAAGCATAAGCGTTCTTTAGAGCTACTGCACATTCAACACCTACAATATCTGTAGATAAGCTAATATGGTAGTATGATGTTTCAAATAAACTCTTAAACTTTCTAAGTAAATTTATGTCATCTCCGCAAAATACAACTTCTGAATTATCTTTATCGGCAAGTTCATAACTAGTACATGGGCCGCCAACAGCGCTAATAGAGAGCTTTTTATTAGAAGGAAGTTTACTTAAAAAGTAGTGAGGATAATTTATCATTTTGCCATCCTCTTCAGTAATCATTCCTTTTGTTATTGAAAGAATAGGAACCTCTTCAGGTATAATAGGTAATATATTGTCTGCAAACCAGTCAACGCCAAAGCTGCTGACACCACAAATAATAAGCTCTGCTCCATTTATTGCTTCATTTACATCTTCAATTTGATAGTATTCGATTCCTGTTTCAGGTAATTGACGTTTTAATGTCGAATGAAAACCTGTAGCTTTTGCAGTATTTATGATTTCTCTATCTAATGGTGTACCCACAAGTCTTATCTTATTATTATTTTCTGTTGCTGGGAATGTTAGTGCAGATGCCATTTGACCTGCTCCAATAATTGTTATAATGCTCATAACATTGCCTCCTAATTTTGAATATTAACTTCTTTTAATTTCTCAAAACTCATAGAATTTAATTATTTTTCATTAATTTCCAATAATCTTTTTAACATACAGCTAATAAATAAATTATTTTAAACATATAATGACTAGCTAAAATTATTATACTCATCCAGGTATTAAACAAAGCTTTCATAAAACTGCTTCAACTCTTCACCAATATATTTAATTGATGAGAATACATAATCTGCATTTATGTCAGATTCTTTATACATGGCTTCTGATGTCTCGCCACTTAATACAAGAATGCTAGTTATTCCTGCATTCACTCCAGTCTTAATGTCAGTGTAAAGTCTGTCTCCTACAATTGCCACTTCTTCTTTTTTGAGGCCATACTTTTCAATAACAGCCTCCACTATATATCCATATGGCTTACCTATTACCACAGGAGAAATACCTGTAGATGCCTCAAACATTCTTATCATAGAGCCAGTATCCGGCATATAGTTGCTATTTTCAATTGGGCAATTGAAATCTGGGTGAGTAGCTATAAATGGCACTCCATCTCTTAGATAATCACAAGCTGTCCATATCTTTTCATAAGTTAGTGTAGTGTCAAACCCGAGAACTACATAATCCGGCTTGTCATTTTTATCTTTAACTAATATAAAGCCTGCCTTTTCAAATTCTTTCATGAGCGGCTCTGTACCCATGAGATATATTTTGTTACCTAAACAGTTTTTCTTCATATACCATATGGTTGCTTCACCAGATGTGTAAACTTGTTCTTCATCAACATAACAGCCAAGTGCTGAAAGCTTCTGCTTATACGTTGACTTGTTTTTCGAGGAGTTATTTGTTAAGAATATAAATTTCTTTTGTTGACTTTTTAAAATATCTAGAAAGTCTAGAGCTCCATCAATAATTGTATTTCCAAGATAGAAAGTCCCGTCCATATCTAATAAAAAACATTTAATATCTTTTAACTCATTCATTTTTACCTCCACATTAAAACACATAATTGTTCTATATGTTATTGGATTTATATAATTTATCAGCAATTAAATTAGCAATTTCATCTGTTAGTCCAAGATCATCAATTAAATGCACAACGCCATATCTTGTTCTTATATCCTTTGCAGCAATAAAAGTCTTAATAAATAAATTCTTATCTATTCCAAGCTCTTCAGGATGCCATACACATCCAGCGTCCTGTAGTATTTTCTTTACGTTCTCAGAACTTGGCACTATAGTACGTCCAATATCAAGAATTTCCTTCCAGTTTGCTGATATCTTTTCAGCATTTTCTTGTCTCTTATCAGGATCCAATTCAATTGCATCCTTTTTATAGTTAATTACATTACCTGCCACTTTACCAAATACGCTTTCAATATTTTGTCTCCATTTATTCATATCGTAGTATCTGAAGCTTTTCTTAGCCATGACACTTTCTATGTCTATATCCTTTAATTCTTCAAATAATATAGACATTACAACCGTACCTACTCCAACAAAGTTTCCATGTACCCATTTTTCTTCACTATTTCTTGTATGAAACATTATTTCCCAGCCATGAGCAATATGATGCTCAGAACCTGATGCAGGTCTTGAAGAACCTGACATTCCTATAGTTATTCCAGACAAGACTAGTGAATCTGTTATATTTTTTACTACTTCATGATTCCTTTCTGGAATCCTTGGTGCAGCAGCAACGCACTTATCTACTGTAGATTGAACCATACCTGCAATAGTCTTACAATAATATTCTCCTGTTAAGAGGTTTGCAATTGACCAGTCTGCAAGAGCAGTATATTTACCTAATACGTCCCCAAGCCCTGAACAAAGTAAATACATTGGAGCATTCTTCATAATGTCAATATCTGCGTATATTCCATAAGCATAGGCTGCTTTATGAGATTCTTTGAATCCATCTGTGATTAATGGCGATACCACAGATGCATAACCATCCATGGATGGGGCAGTACATACTATAGCATAAGGCACATTTGCTCTATAAGCTACATACCTACATATGTCATTTATAACGCCTGAACCTACGCCAAGTATAAGTTCTGTATCATCTTCTATTTCTATTAAAACTCTTCCAAGAGCATATACATCAGGCAATAAGTGTTCCTGTGGAAACACATATTTCTTTAATAAAAAATCACTATTTAATGTTTCCTCAACTCTTTTTCCAGCTACAGCATATGTGTTAACGTCCTGTACAATTAATATTTTCTTATTTTTAAATGCTTTAAGAAACTCTGGAAGTTGTTCTATTATATTACTTCCTATTTTTACAGAATTAATTTCTACACTATGCCTTTTTCCACATTCACACTTAAAATCCATTCCAATAAGTTCTTCTACTTTTAAATTTATTACTTCCACTATAACCATCATCCTTTCCTTGTAAATAGCCAATGGTGTTAAAGAGTACAGATAAGCACTCTTTAACAAATTAGGTTATTTAATCTTATCTGATGTCTAGCCACTGTAACACTCCCATCTTCTATTAAAGTGAGAGATAACAGTGGCACGGACCCTAGATAACTTCAACTAACCTTCAGTGGGAGGTTTACCCTCAAGGGGCACCTAGAAAACTCCCTCTGAAGCTAAGTTTCACTTTATAGACTTCCTGTGAATAATTGGAATATCTTAATTACTATCCAGTTTAAGAAATTACCACCCATATCTAAGCTTGAAATAGTTGATGTTCCTGCTGGCATTGTAAATTGAGCCATTTGAGCCATTTGAGTATGGAATCCAGCAATATTTGTTGCCATTAGTAATCCTAACGCCATAACAATTGTACCTGATATAACTGAATGAACTATATTGCCTTTTGCTGCACCAACTATAAATGCAACATAAAAACATATTGTAGCTAAATCTCCAAAAGGTAAAACTTGATTTCCTGGTAGTATTACTGCTAAGAATAATGTAATAGGAACTAATACAAGTGCTGTTGCAATAACTGCTGGATGTCCAACCGCTACTGCTGCATCTAAACCAATTGTAAGATTTCTATCTTTCCCAAAATCTTTCTTTTGCAAGAATTCTCTAACTGATTCTGAGACAGGAATTAAACCTTCCATAAGTATTCTAACCATTCTAGGCATTAAGAACATAACACCAGCCATTGAAATACCTATTTGTAAAATTTTATCTACACCATAACCTGCAAGAATTCCAAGTACAATACCAAGAACAAGTCCCATCATCATAGGTTCTCCAAAAACGCCAAATCTTTTTTGAATTGTTTCTGGGTCTGCTTTTAAATTTTTTATACCTGGAATTCTTTTTACTATACTAACAATAGGAATTCCTATAAGACCACAAGCCGCAGTTGAACCGGTTGGTAATGATACGCCCTCAAGTCCAAAGAATTCTTGAACCATTGGAGCTGTCCTATCTGCAATCTTGATAACAGCCACTTCATATAAAATACCAGCTAAAATAGCAAGTAACCAGTTACCATTAGTTAATACGTATACACTAGCACCAGCTGCGGTGAAGTGCCAATAATTCCATATATCAATATCAACTACATTTGTTGTCTTTGTAGCTAGCATTATTA
>Ga0209281_1001470_pt1 | contig 13718 bp, 11 predicted proteins | sample MedtruBG_FD_187514 | JGI IMG/M metagenome (GOLD analysis project Ga0209281, IMG submission 187514) | Root nodule microbial communities of legume samples collected from California, USA - Medicago truncatula BG (SPAdes) (version 2) | ecosystem: Host-associated > Plants > Roots > Nodule | place... | reverse complement strand
TACAAGATCAAGACCGCGTGGGGCACGGACGTCCTGTTCTCCCGCGCGCTGGCGAAGCAGCAGGGAGCAATACTGGCTTCGCTCGTGCGTTGGTACACGCCTGCCGAAGCGCTCGTCATGGCGACAGCGACCAATGCCGAACTTCTGGCGCTTTCGGGCCAACGCAACCCCTATCCGGGAAAGCTGGGCGTCATCGAAGAAGACGCTCTCGCGGACCTCCTCCTCGTCGAAGGCAATCCGCTGGAGAATATCGACCTGGTGGCCGATCCTGCCAACAGCTTCAAAATCATCATGAAGGACGGCGTGATCTACAAAAACACACTCACCCCGTGAGGAACGACTGCCTGATGCCCCACCGAAGATTGCTGTCGTCGCATGCTACTGATGAACTGCGGAGATCCTCTGAGAGGTAGGTGCATGCCCGCCGCAAGAATCAAGATAATTTACATTACCCAAATTCTGATCGCGACTCTGCTCCTCCTCGCGATGCTCTCGATGGCAAGTTCGATATTCGCCCCCGTAGCTTTTGCGCTGTTTATCATCGCGCTTGTGTGGCCGACGCAGTGCCGCTTGCAGGCTATGCTCCCTCGCTACTTGGCGCTCATCATCAGCTTCCTCTTGGTCGTTCTCGCCATCGTCGCATTCGGCGGGCTCATAGCGTGGGCATTCGGGCACGTCGGCCGGTGGATCATCGCGGATGCTGCGCGTTTTCAGCAGCTCTACGACCAGGTTCGCCTCTGGCTCGAGGAACACGGCGTAGCGGTTGGCGTGCTTTGGTCGGAGAACTTCGGCGTTGGCTGGGTCTTGCATACCGTGCAGGCCGTCAGCGGCCGGCTTAACAGCACCTTCAGTTTCTGGCTGATCGCGCTCGTCTATGTCCTGCTCGGGTTGATGGAGATGGATGATTTCGGGCGCAGGATCGAGGCATTGCGAAACCGGACGGCAAGTGCACTGCTTCTTCGTGGCAGCCAACAAACCGCCATGAAGATTCGGCGCTACATGATGATCAGGACGGTGATGAGTGTCGTCACAGGTCTTCTGGTTTGGATTTTCACCCGCGCTGTCGGGCTGTCTCTCGCCGAGGAGTGGGGCTTCATTGCGTTCGCTCTCAACTACATCCCCTTTCTTGGGCCACTTCTGGCCACCTTGTTCCCGACGCTCTTTGCTCTTATTCAGTTCGGGACTGTGGAGACCGTCTTGATTGTCTTTACGGGCTTGAACCTCATTCAGTTCGTTGTGAGCAGTTACATCGAGCCACGAGCCTCAGGCAGCGCGCTGTCAATGTCTCCTGTCATGGTCCTGTTTTCCGTTTTTTTATGGGGCTACCTCTGGGGGATATTCGGCGCCTTCATCGGCGTGCCGATAACGATCGCGTTGCTGACTTTCTGCAACCAGCATCCGTCCAGCAAGTGGCTTTCGGAATTGTTCGGTCTGGAGATGGCAGCCGATCAGGTCGCTTCGACGCCCAGCGGATAATGCGGTGGTCATCGTCGGCCATCGCGGCTATGTGGGTCAAGCGCTCACGACGGCGCCGACTCAGTCCCGGAAGTCAGGCGGGTGGCCATGCCGGATTGTTTCCACCTTTGTCCGGCCGGGAAAAAAAGCGAATCTCAGCCAAGCCAGGCCATGCGCCAGGAAATCGACCCCCAGCAAGAGCGCAAGGAGCCAAAGACCCATCTTCGGGAACTCGGCCAGTACGACAAGTCCCGCTGCGGCGCCGAAGGCTCCCGACAGCATCATGGGCCATCCTGCCTCACGCCAGTGGCTAACACTAAGCAAGATTCTCACGACCCCTGAGAGGATGAACAGCAGGCCGATCGTGTAGGTTTGCAAGAGCTCTTGTGTACGCACCGAGCGGGCCACAATGTTCGTGAGCACCTCCATCAAGCTCGAGCCGGCGACGTCGGTGAGCATCAAGCCCAGGGCGATATATAAAGATCCGAGCAGCGTTTGCCATGACAGGCCACCCCACCGTCTGGCCCAGAAGGCATATACGATTTCGAATACGCCCACCAAGATGGCAGCGGTTCCGACGAAGACGGGAGTAACGACTGATGCAAACGCCACATCCGTCAGGACGACCAGCCCCGCCAGAAGCATGACGCCGCCAAGCACCACCCGAACCGAAGGCGGGGGGCCGCTCGGGTCGCCACCTGCATTGACCGGCATGGTGTCGTAAGATGCCATGGCTTCCTCGTCACTCCGGCTGCTCGTTGCGCTACTATGCTCCGAGAAGCGGCGCGCTCGTCGGCAACAATCTCCAACGGTGCCGACGCATCGATCCGCGGGCGAACAGACCGTCTCTATGGGCCTTGCGCGTGCAGCCCGGCGGCAAATCGCACTATCGCCGCTCATTTCGGCGAAGGACGTGGCCCACGATGAAAGCTATGCCGATGATCAGAAGGACTACTCCTGCCAAGCCGATTCCAAGCGAGCCATATCGGTAGCCCGACGCCGCGACAAGGAAACCAATAATGATACTCCCGAAGCCGATTAGCTTCATTTTCATCAGGTTGAAGTTTTCGCCGTATCCTGTCATGTGAGCATCCAATTTCTGCGGGTCCGGTTCGGTTGTCACCAGCGCCAACGGCATTTAAGGGGCGCTCGCTTTTTGCAAGGCGTCCCGCAGTAGCTGCTCCTTGCTTTCATCCAGAGAGGTTCTCAGAATGGTGCCGCCAAACGGCGATATATCCTTCAGAACCTTGTCCTCAGTCATCTCCTTCACCAGCACGAACAGCGCCGCATTGCCGGGCTGAAGGCCCCTGGCAAGTTCCTTCATGAAGTTGTCGTTGATGCCCACATCGCTCAGCGCGCCGCCGATTGCTCCGGAGGCCGCACCTAACGCCACCCCGATCAGCGGGTTGAGGAATAGCACACCGACGAGCAATCCCCAGAAGCTTCCTGAAGCGGCACCAGCCGCAGTTAGGTTCATCAGTTGATTCAACTTGACCTTGCCCGCGTCAGTCTTCGTCGCGATCACGGCGTCGCCCAACGTGAGCAAGTATTCGTTCTGCAGCTCAATCAGGCGCTTCCGGACTTCTTCAGCTTTGTCTTCGCTGGGATAAATAATGGCAATCAGGCTGGACATGACTAACTCCCATTTACTTGAGTTGCGAAGTTCTCGATGCGTCACGTTGACGGCGAGTTTCCGCTCAGCGGCAACCTGGCGCGCACCCTGAAAGCCCACCTTGACGATCCGCGCAGGCACTCACCGTCTTCCGAGCATGAAGCAGCGGGCGCCAGCCCGTCGGTTTTATCGGCACCTTGCGATGACGATGGTGCCATCCGGCTGTCTGTATCTGCAGTTGCCACGGTTGTAAGACGGTGTCGTTGCAGTCCCGACCGCTGCCCCGACGAGAGCTCCGCCAGCCGCACCGGCGACGGTGCTTGTTGTGTTCCCGCCAATCAGCTGGCCCGCCACGGCGCCTGTTCCGGCGCCTACCAGAGCGCCGCCCAGACCGCGTTGGTTCTGTTCAGTGGCGCACCCACCGGCAATCGCGGCCACAGCCGCAAGCGTGAGAGGGAGTATCGTCGTTCGGGCCATGGCATTTCTCCTTTTGTGAGAGCGGCCAATCTACGCAAGACGGGCTTAGAGATCAGGCGATTCAGGGCAGGACTCCAGTCGGTCCGGCCGGCAACCGCCGATATTGGTCAATAGTCCACCGCATCACGAATAATTGGGCAGGTCATGCAATGGCCACCGCCGCGTCCGCGACCGAGTTCGGCGCCCGTGATGGTGATCACTTCAACGCCCGCTTTGCGTAGAAGCGTATTTGTGTAGGTGTTCCGGTCGTAGGCCAGCACCACGCCGGGCGAAAGGCAGACGAGATTTGCGCCGCTATCCCATTGCGTGCGTTCGCGCACATAGGCGTTCCCGCCGGTCTCGACCACGCGCATTTCCTTGAGGCCTAGGGCGTCCCGCACCGTCTCGACAAAAGAGCCACGATCCTTGTGAAGCTCGAGGGAGCCCGGCTTCTCACCGGGTCTGTAGGAGAATGCCTCGATTTCGTTGACAATGTCGGGGTAGATAAGCACGCAGTCCCGGTCGGCGAAGGTGAAGACCGTGTCTAGGTGCATGGCCGCACGCAATTTTGGCATTGCGGCGACGATCACGCGCTGCGCAGCGCCTTTTTCGAACAGGGTTGCGGCGAGCTGGCTGATTGCCTGCCGCGACGTTCGCTCGCTCATGCCGATCAACACGTTACCTTTTCCGATCGGCATGACGTCGCCGCCCTCAAGCGTAGCGAGACCCCAGTCCGTGGTCGGTTCGCCCCACCAGACATTGACCTTGCCGACGAAATCGGGGTGAAACTTGTAGATGGCGGTGGCGAGGATGGTCTCCTCGTGGCGCGCCGGCCAATAAAGCGGGTTGAGCGTCACCCCACCGTAAATCCAGCAGGTGGTATCACGCGTATAGAGCGTGTTGGGCAGCGGCGGCAGGAGATACTCTGCGACCCCAGCAGCGTCCCGGATCAGTTCCAACATTTCGCCGCCGTGAGTCTCGGGAAATTCATGCGTCGACAGTCCGCCGATCAGAGTCTCCGCAAGCTCACGGTCGGGCAGCCCTTCGAGGTAGCTGCGGATCTCGTCTAAGAGCTCAAGCCCGACCTGGTTAGGCACGACCTGGTTATCGAGAATCCACTTCCTGGCTTCCGGAATTGCCACGGTCTGGGCCAGGAGGTTGTGCATCTCGACAACCTCGGCGCCGCGGTCTCGCATCTTGGTCATGAAGTCGAAATGATCGCGCCGGGCGTTGTCGACCCAGAGGACGTCGTCAAACAGGAGGGCGTCACAATTGCTCGGCGTGAGCCGTTGATGAGCACGGCCCGGCGCGCAGACCATGACCTTGCGTAACTGGCCAACCTCGGAATGTACGCCGAAAGTGTGCTGGGTCGAGCTTTCAGAGGACATGGCACATCTCCTTGTTCAGATCGTCAGGTAGCCGGTGGACAATCCGATGATCGCGGCGAAGCAGCCGATGACTGCAGTCGCGAAAATCAGCCAGTCGATGGATGTGTTGAAAACCCGCTTGCCCCGCTCGCGCCTGGCCCAGAAATAGAGGATCGTGCCAGGGGCATACAGAAGAGCCGACAGCAAGACGAACTTGATGCCGCCGGCGACAATCATGAAAAATGTGTAGACAGCGGCGATGCTGGCGATGATCAGGTCGCGGGTGCGTTCACGCGGCCGGACCTCGTAAGTCTCGGCGCGTTGAGCCAGCATGAACCCGAAGGCAGCCACGAACATGTAGGGGATCAGCGACATTGAGCTTGTCAAGTTCAGCATCAGCGCGAACGCATCCTGCGACCAGTAGGTGCTGATGACGAACAGTTGGACGACGATGTTTGTGAGCCATAGCGCGGCTGCGGGCACCTTGTTTTGATTCTCGGTGCCGAAAAGCCGGGGCATGTCGTCCGTGCGCGCGGCCACGTAGAGCACTTCCGCGCATACCAACGACCACGCGAGATAGGCGCCGAGCACCGAGACGATCACCCCGATGCTGATGAAAACCGCACCCCAGGGGCCGACGACGGCAGCAAGCACTCCGGCCATCGAAGGCTGGCTCATGGCGGCGATCTCGGGGCGCGTCAGGGCCGCATAGGGCAGCAGCGTGACCAGCACCATCAGCGCACTGACGCCTATGAAGCCCATGATCGTGGCCGTTCCGATATCGGAGCGCGCCTGCGCATAGCGTGAATAGTTGCTCGCGCCTTCGATGCCGATGAAGACGAAGACCGTCGCCAGCATTGTCGCCTGGATTTGTTGGAGGAGGGTTACCTCCGGCATCCCCTCGCCACCCCAGAAGTTGAGCCGGAACAGGTCGAGCTTGAAGAAGAAGAACAGGATGATGATGAAGGCAATAATCGGGATGACCTTCGCGACGGTCACGACGGTGTTGACAAAGGCGGCCTGCTGAATGCCTCTCAGGATCATGAAGTGGAAGAGCCAGATGCCGACCGAAGCGAAGAGAATTGCGACGACAGTATTGCCGTCGCCGAAGACTGGGAAAAAATTGCCAAGCGTGGACTTGATCAGCACCCAGTATGACACGTTGCCGATGCAACTGCCTATCCAGTAGCCGAAGGCGGATAGGAAGCCTGGATAGTCGCCAAATCCTTCTTTGGCATAGGCGAAAACGCCGGCGTCAAGATCGGGTTTGCGTTCCGCCAGCGACTGGAAGACGCGCGCCAGCATGTACATGCCGCCTCCTGCAATGCACCAGGCGATGATTGCGCCGAACGGCCCTGTTGCGACGCCGAATGTCCGCGGGAGCGAGAAGATGCCTGCGCCGACCATGGAACCGACGACCATGCCAGTCAGAGCAAACAGGGAAAGCTTCTGCGCCATCGCATTACTCCCGGATTCGCCAATGAAAGCGGCGTCTGCTGAGGTGCGGACGCTCGAACAACTCTGGAGATCGCTTGTTTAGCCAGGTGATATTACGGAAATCGCAAGCCGGCGTGGTCTTTTGAAGCTGCTATCTGCTTCTGGCGCCACTTCTGTGGCATACTTGGATTAATCACAATGTTAACGTGTAATACTCAAAACTGCAAGAGCGAATCGATTTGCTGACGAAAAGCCTGACGCAAAGACGTGTCAACTACAGCGCCGCGCGTGTCTTTCATGCAGGTTAGGGACACTTAACGTTTTGCATTGCTGTATTTTTTCACAAGTCGACTCCGATTCAAGGAAACATGCGGGAGGGCCAGGGGATTGTCTATGAGCTGAAGGATCGGCGAGGCCTAGATCGCCCCGATCTGTGAAATCTATATAGTGATGGAGCCGGTCACGAGACCATAGATGCCGACAAGGCATCCGGCGACTACAGCTATGAAGACGAGCCATTCCCGAGGGCTGAAGAGCGGCTTCTTCTGTTCGCGTCTTGCGTAGAAGAACAGTGCCGTTCCAAGCGCGTAGAGAATGGCGGAAAGCAGGAGAAACTTCAGGCCGCCGGCATAAATCATAAAGGCCGTGTAGACCGTGGCGGCGCCCGCCAAGATCAGATCGCGGAACCGTTCCTTCGGTCTGATGTTGTAGGTTTCCCCGCGTTTGGCGACAAGAAATCCATAGGCTGCCACTAGCAGGTATGGAATCAGCACCATTGCACTCGTCAGGTTTACCATCAAGCGAAACGCATCTTCCGAGAACAGGGTGCTAATGAGGAAGAGCTGGATCACTCCATTGCTCAGCCAAAGAGCCGCAGCCGGAACGCTGTTGCTGTTCTCCCTGGCGAGTACGCTCGGCATGTCTCCGTTTTTGGCGGCGCAGAAGAGCACTTCGACGCAGATCAGCGACCATGCCAGATACGCTCCGAGCACGGAAACGATCAAACCGGCACTGACAAAGACGGAGCCCCACGGCCCGACGATGGATTCCAGAACGGAAGCCATCGAGGGTTGCCGCATGGCCGCGATTTCGGGTCGTTCCAGGGCCCCGTAGGGTAGCAGCGTTACTAACACCATCAGTCCCAGCACGACTACGAAGCCCAGTGTGGTGGCCACGCCCACATCGGAACGTTTGCGCGCGTAGCGCGAATAGACGCTCGCGCCCTCTACGCCGATGAACACAAAAACCGTGACCAGCATGGTCGCACGTATCTGCTCGAAAAGGCTCGCCTCGGGCATGTCCGCGCCGCCCCAAAAATTGCTGCGAAAGAGGTCGGTCTCGAACGCGCCGAGCAGGATGACTATGAAGATTAGGATGGGCACGATCTTTGCCACGGTGACGACAGTGTTGATGGCCGCTGCCTCTTTGATCCCTCGCAAGATCATGAAGTGGAAGCCCCACAGCGCGACCGAGGAGACAAGCACAGCGGCGATCGTGTTGCCGTCTCCGAAGATCGGGAAGAAGGCCCCGAGGGTGGCCTTGATTAACACCCAGTACGACACATCGGCAATGCAGCCGACCAGCCAATAGCCGAGAACCGAAAGGAAGCCGGCATAGTCGCCGAAGCCGGCGTTCGCATACGCGTAGACGCCTGCATCGAGATCCGACTTGCGTTCCGCGAGCACCCGGAACACGTGCGCCAGCGTGAAGATGCCCGCCCCTGCGATGCACCAGGCCACGATCGCTCCGAACGGACCAGTCGCATCGCCGAAGGTGCGGGGCAGCGAAAATATGCCCGCTCCCACCATGGAGCCGACGACGAGCGCGGCCAGCGACGCGAGCGAAAGTTTCTGAGCAGTGCTGGTCACGCGGCCTCCGATTGCGCACGGTTGCCTGATTGAACGAAAAGCACTTACTGATGAGCCGCCCCTAGGTGGTAGGGCCGAAAGGTTGTACCTTTTGCTTCAAAACTTCAAGCTGTAAAATCCCAGGGGACCAGACCAGAGCTAGTTGTGTTAATTTGCGTGTCGCCAGCGCCCCGAGAGCTGTGGGTGAACGGTATTCCTCGAGCTGTCGCTGTCAGGGAGAGCGTTCGAACGGGAAGCCCCCCCTCCTAATGAGAGTGCCCCGACCCGCTACAGAAAGGCAGCAAGGCCAATGATCTCGTTTTTCTTAGGCATCCGCTACATCATGATCCTCGCGTCCATCGGGGTCCTGGGCGGTGCGCTGCTGATGTTTCTTGAAGGCGCGCTTCTTTTGCGCAACGCCTTCACCTTCGTCAGAACAGAGCCGGAGCTTTCGGTGACCGCTGCCGTATTGCGTGCGACGGACAAGTTTCTTTTCGGCATCGTACTCACCATTTTCGGCTATGCGATCACGTTCGGTTTCGTCATCGACGTCTCGGACGAGATCCGTAAGAGGGTGCCGCGATGGATGATCCTCAACACCGTCGCGGAAATGAAGATCCTCTTCATCGAGGTGATCATCCTTTATCTCGTCGTTCATTTCGCCACGGTCGTGGCAGAGACTGAGGGGATGCTGGACTGGAACGGTCTCGTGCTGCCGGGCGCGGCACTTCTCCTGGCGGCGGCGATGAAGCTTGTTGCCAGTTCGACGCACGATTTGGGTCCGAAATAGCAGCAACGCCCCCGAAAGCGCGTTCGTGCCAGTTGGTGCGCGGCTCATTTTCCTTGAATCACACGGGCTTTGCGCGTATAACTTGCTATTCTTAAGGTCATACACTTCTGGCGTTGCAGCGTCCGCCGTGCATCCGTGAACGTACCTACCTCTCGTAAGGTGCTCCCGGGGTTACCGATCAAGGCCAACACTAGATGAAGCGATCGTGCTTCCGGCGTGCCACAGGTCTCGACAGGCGGCCCCAGGGCTCTTCTTTTATCGCAAGGCCAGAACAGCCGGCCTGACAGCTTGCCTCTCCAAAGGAGGCTGGATCGGAAACTCGAAGCGGGGTCTTCGATGTTCAAAACGGCATTTCGATCTGTGGATTTCGTTCTAGGAGTAAGCGGTCTCCTCCTCTGCTCGGCGGGAGACGGTGTCGCTCAGACCGGGCCGGTCGTCGGCGTGATGACCGTTCAAGTCGAGAATGTATCTCCGGCCCATGAATTCGTTGGCCGGGTCGAAGCACTCAACGCCGTGGATATCCGGGCCAGAGTCGAAGGTTTCCTGGAGAGGCGGCTTTTCGCCGAGGGACAGAACGTCGAGAAAGGTCAAGATCTCTTCACCCTTGAGCGAACGACTTACGAGCTCGCGCTCGAGGATGCACAAGCGACGCTGGTCGGCGCCCAGACCAATTTCGACAATGCCGAACGCCAGCTCCAGCGAAATCGGGCGCTAAGCCAGCGCACCGTCTCGCAGGCCGTGATCGAGGAGAGCCACGCGGCGCGCGACATTGCACGGGCAAGCGTGCTGTCGGCACAGACAAGGGTCAATCAGGCCGAGCTCAATCTCGGATACACCCACATCAAGGCTCCGATCGACGGTCGGATCGGCCGCGCTGCCTATTCTGTGGGGAGTCTTGTCAGCCCTTCGTCGGAGCCGTTGGCCCGAGTGGTTCAGACGGATCCCATCCGCGTGGTCTTCTCGGTCAGCGATCGCACAATCCTCGACCTTCGCACGATTGCCGGAGGGGCAGGCAAGGACGAACTGGCAAAAGGCTATGCCCTCAAGCTGCGCCTGTCGAATGGTGAGCCTTACCAGCAGTCAGGGAAGCTCGAATTCTTCGGAAACGAGATCGACGTGCAGACCGGCACGCTTCCGATCCGAGCCCTGTTCGCTAATGCGCAATCGCTCCTCATGCCGGGGCAGTTCGTCACGGTGATCGTCGAGCCGGAGGAGCGGGAGGAACGTCCGGTGGTGCCGGTCGGGTCCGTGGAGCAGGACCGCGAGGGCCGCTTCGTGCTCGTGGTAGACGGCGAGAGCCGTGCCGCCGTGCGACGCATTCGCGCCTCCGTGCAGGTCGGGCAGAATTGGGTGGTTGAGGAGGGCCTGCAGGGCGGTGAGAAACTGATCGTCGAGGGCCTCCAGCGCGTCTCCCCTGGAGCAGTCGTCGAGGCGCAGAGCGTATCGGCCGGCGACGCCGCAACGGATACTGCCGCGCCGGCGCCAAGATTGTCGAGCCAATGAACCTGTCGGCGCACTTTATCGATCGCCCGCGACTTGCCACCGTCATCGCGGTCGTGATGGCGATCGCCGGTGCGCTCGCACTCTTCCAGATTCCGATCGCTCAGTTTCCACAGATCACGCCGCCCGAGGTGCAGGTCACCGCCAGTTATCCAGGGGCCAATGCGAGCGTCTTGGAGGAGAGCGTCGGAGCCCCGATCGAGGACCAGGTTAACGGGGTCGAGGACATGCTTTACATGTCGTCCTCAAGCACCAACAACGGGACCTACTCGCTGACTGTGACCTTCGCCGTGGGTACCGATCCGGCACTGGCGCAAGTGAACGTGCAGAACCGTGTCGCGCTCGCGACACCCCGGCTTCCCGCTTCCGTGACCCAGACGGGGGTCTCCGTAAGAGCGCGCTCGTCCAGCATGTTGATGGGTGTTGCGATCTATTCCCCCGAGGGAACGCGCGACGAGATATTCATCAGCAACTATGCCGCCAACAATATCCGTGATGCGATCGCCCGCGTGGCCGGCGTCGGGGAGGCCGGTATCTTTGGTCCGTCATACAGCATGCGTATCTGGATGAACCCAGACCGGATGCAGGCCCTAGGCCTCACCGCCACGGATCTGACGAGCGCCATCCAGGCCCAGAATGCGCAGGCCTCTGCCGGCCAATTGGGGTCTCCGCCTGCAACATCGGGCCAACAGTTGCAGCTCACAATCATGGCCCAGGGGCGTCTCGCGACCGAGGAGGACTTCTCCAATATCATCGTTCGCACCAATACGGAAGGTGCCTTAGTCCGCCTCCGCGATGTCGCGCGCGTGGAACTCGGCGCGCAATCCTACGACACGGCGTCGACTTTCAACGGTCAACCGAGCGCGACGGTCGTGGTTTACCAGAGCGCCGAGGCCAATGCGCTTGCCGTGTCGCGGGCAGTGCTCTCCGAGCTCGATCGGCTTTCGCGGCAGTTTCCCGAGGACGTGGCCTATGCGATCGTCTTCGACACAACTGCCTTCATCACCGAAACGATCAAGGAGATCGCCATCACGCTTGCGATCACCTTTGCGCTGGTGGTCGCCGTCACCTACTTCTTCTTGCAAGACTGGCGGGCGACGGTCATACCGACACTGACGATCCCGGTATCCCTGATTGGCGGGTTTGCCGTCCTTTATCTGCTAGACTACTCGGCCAATACAATTACGCTCTTCGCCGTCATCCTCGCCATCAGCCTGGTCGTCGACGACGCGATCATCGTCGTCGAGAACGTAAAGCGCTTGATGGCCGAAGAGCGACTGAATGTGCACGACGCGACCCGCCGTACGATGAGCCAAGTCACGGGCCCGATCGTGGCGACCACTCTGGTCCTTGCAGCCCTTTTCGTGCCGATCGCATTCGTGGCCGGAATTACCGGGCAGCTCTACCGTCAATTCTCCGTGACGATCCTGATCACGATTACCTTCTCGACCATCAATGCACTAACGCTCAGCCCGGCCTTGTGTGTCCTCATGCTCAGGTCACCGCGCGAGCAGCGGTCAGGAATTTTTGGGACATTCAACCGAGGCCTCGACTTCTCGCGCAACTGGTACGTCGCGATGCTCGACCGCATGTCCCGGCGGCTCTGGATTGCTTCGGTAATTCTTCTGGCGATCCTTGGCGGGGTCTATGGATTGTTCCGCGCGCTTCCGACCGGATTCGTGCCGAGCGAGGATCAGGGATACCTTTTTATCAATGTGCAATTGCCCAATGCCGCTTCGCTCGAGCGGACACAGCAGGCGCTGGATACCGTTTCGAGGATCTTGCAACGGACACCAGGGGTTGCGAATTCTGTCGGCATTGCCGGCAATAGCATGGTGGGCGGCGGCGGCTCGAACGCCGGAATGGTGATTACAGCGCTGAAACCCTGGGGCGAACGCAGGAGCGCTGAGGAAAGCATCGACGCGATCATGAATCGTCTCCGCGCCGAGTTTGGCCGGATACCCACCGCCTCCGTCGTGCCGTTCAACCCACCGGCCATACCGGGTCTTGGTACGACCGGCGGCTTCGACCTCAGGCTTCAGGCGCGCAGCGGCCAGAGCCAGCAGGGAATTGCCGAAGTCATGCGCGGCCTGATCGTCAAGGCTAACCAGACACCAGGACTTGCCAGCGTCTTCAGCACCTTCTCGGCCGACGTCCCACAGGTCTTTCTCAATGTCGACCGCCGCCGGGCCGAGCTCTTCGGGGTTTCAACCGCGACGATCTTCAACGCCATGCAATCCCACCTCGGCTCGTCCTATGTCGATGATTTCAACATCTTCTCGCGCGTGTACCAGGTGCGGATCCAGGATGAGCCACAGTTCCGCAGCCGCATCGAGGACATTCAGCGCCTGCGGGTGCGCAGCCGGAACGGAGAGCTCGTGCCGCTCCAATCACTGCTTTCCATCTCCACCAGTTACGGGCCGACTGCGATCAATCGCTACAACCTGTTCCCTTCGGCCTCGATCAACGGCCAGGCCGCGACGGGAACGAGTACCGGCCAGGCCCTCGCCACCATGGCGTCGCTCGCGGAGCAAAATCTCCCCGAAGGCTTCGGATTCGAGTGGACGGGACTGGCGCTGCAGGAAGAGCAGGCCGGAAACCAGACCGCCCTCATTCTCCTCATGGGCCTCATCTTCACCTATCTCTTTCTCGTCGGGCAATACGAAAGCTGGAGTGTTCCACTCGCTGTGATGCTGTCGGTCGCTGTCGCCGTGCTCGGCGCTCTCGTGGGTCTGATGCTCGCCTCGATCGACATCAACATATACGCCCAAATCGGTCTGGTTCTACTGATCGGACTCGCCGCGAAGAACGCGATCCTCATCGTCGAGTTCGCCAAGGAACGGCGCGATAAAGGGATGGCGACACCTGAAGCCGCAGCGGCGGGGACAGCCCAACGTTTTCGCCCCGTACTCATGACCGCAATGGCATCCATCCTCGGCGTCATCCCCCTCGTGATCGCCACCGGGGCAGGGGCCGGCAGCCGCCGCGCCATTGGCATGACCGTGTTCGGCGGACTGCTCGTCGGTACCGTCGTCGGGCTTCTTTTGATCCCCGTGTTCTATGTGCTGGTTCAGACCGTACGGGAGCAGGCCAAGGAACGATTTTTCCGCACCCGCGCAGGACGCAAGGCGTAACCCAGCAGGTGCAATCGACCCGACGCCCAGCGGGAGCATTGCCTACAGCTTGCTCCGCTGGATCGAGGAGGGCGATCGATCGCAGGGAAGTTCGTTCCGTGGTTTCCGTTCTGTGCTCAA
>Ga0209281_1001468_pt1 | contig 13733 bp, 22 predicted proteins | sample MedtruBG_FD_187514 | JGI IMG/M metagenome (GOLD analysis project Ga0209281, IMG submission 187514) | Root nodule microbial communities of legume samples collected from California, USA - Medicago truncatula BG (SPAdes) (version 2) | ecosystem: Host-associated > Plants > Roots > Nodule | place... | reverse complement strand
TTGTGTTGCAACATAAACCTAACATATTGGAGGCATCTATGCTATTTTTTTATAAAATTTTATTAAAGTAATCTATGGATTTATATCCATAGAAATATTTCTCAAATTAATGCACAAGTCAAGTTATTATATATAAAAATTTAATATTAGATTAAAATATCACACTATTCATAACAGAGAATAGATTTGTGATATTTTTTTTATGTAAAATACTGCTCAATTCTAAGAATAAAGAAATTAAATTGATTTTTGGAAACTTAATAATACTGTATTTACAATATATGTTATAATTAGCTAATTATAATTAAAATTTTCGAGGTGCAAGTGTGATTCCATTTATAATAATTTTTATAATTACTATTTTAGGTATGATGTATGTAGATAGGCTAGTAAAATTTAAGTTTGGAGATGAAGAAAGTTCTATTTGGAAAGTAATACATATAACTGCATATGTTATAGTATTTATCCCGTTATTAGGGGTAGCATACCTAGTCTCAGATGGAAACTTGATTGAGATAGGAATATTATCAATAACTATACTATTATATTTAGGTTTAAAAAAATATAATAAGTTCTAAATTTAATGATGTTATAGGTACGCATCATATTAGAGAATCCTTAAGAAATTTTGTAATGCTGTGCTTACAAAATATGCTATAATTGATCTATAATAGTAATTTAGGCAGAGGGGATTGGGCAAGTGATAAAACTAAGTTATCTTCAAGAAAAATTACCAAGTTGCTGTGAAGAATGTGCTCGTGTTTGCTCGATAGGTGAAATTCCAGAAAGAATTACTATATCAAAGTAACAAAACACTTAATTATAGTATAAGTTCCAAGTTAAGGTTTAATATTGTAAATGGAAATTTATTAATGATTTTGAAGAAAAATGATTTAGATATTTAGGGGGAAAATCGATGAAAAAAACAAATGAGGGCTTAGATATAATGTGGAAGTATGCGATTTTTGCATACCTGCTATTTTGGATAATGGTGCTTGGAATTTGTGGAACTGCTTCAATGGTGTTTCATGCATCTGGGCTAACAATGCGATGGCTGGCAAATTTATGTGCATGGTCACCAACATTTGCACTATTAATTATGTTTAAAAAATTGAGACCAGGTATGAAGGTAAAAGAATTCTATCGAGAAGCATTTAGTGGCAAGATAAAAATGAATTTATTAATCATAAGTGCATGTTCAATTATTGGCGGAACTTTGTTATCTATATTCATTTTATCAATTATTAAACAAAAAAGTTTTAATTCTTTCTTTAGTCTTGGCATGTATTCTCTGCCATTATCATTTTTGCTATCAATTTTATCTGGACCAACTGGAGAAGAGTCTGGCTGGAGAGGATATCTCCGATTAGAATTGGAGGAACGCTTTGGATTTGTAAAAGGTTAATTTATTTTAGGAGCTATTTGGGCATTCTGGCATGCGGTACTTTGGTTTGTGGATAGTGATTTTACAGGGATGAGTTTAATTATTTATATTATTTCTAATTTAGTAGTAATGACTTCATTAGTAATAATTATGAATGTGGTATTAAAGAAAAGTAATAATTTATTATATGCGATTTGGATACACTTCTGCTTTAACCTTTTTATATAATTTTGTAATTGCAGATATTTGGTTCTATATTATTATTTCAATTGTATATGCTACAATTGCAGCAGGTTTTTATAAAGTGCATTCGAGAGAGACAGCGATTCAGGAAAAAGCGATGCTAAGATAAAGTCATATTAAACTGGATAGGATTACAAATCGTAATTTATAGAGATAATGAAATATAAAGCATTTATCTAAGATGAAATGGAGAGAAGCAATATGAGTGTTTATGAAATTCGTGATACAAAATGTTTAGAAAAATTATTTGAAGGGTGGAAGGAAACATTAATTTGGTCATGCATGCAAGGCTGTATGGGAAGAGCATATGCAGATAATATTACTAATCCTAAATCAGCTCAAATAGTAATAGGCGACTTTTGTTTTTTTGCAGGTGAGGCTAATAAAGAACTTGTATTGAATAAGCCAGATGATTATAGATCTAACTTTATAATTATGATTCCACAAAATAATGAGTGGAGTAAGTTTATTGGCCAAACATATAAAGAAGGGGCAACAAAAGTATATCGTTATGCAATTAAGAAAGAACAGGATGTATTCGATATTGAGAAGTTAAGTAAATTTGTAAAAGATATAAAGAGACCATTTAGTATTCAGATGGTAGATAAGGACATTTTTAATCAGATTATTAGCAATACATGGTCAAAAGATTTATGCTCACAGTTTATTGATTACGAGGATTACAGAAAACGAGGCATTGGGGCTGTAGTAATGAAAGATGGAATTGTTGTTTCGGGAGCATCTTCCTATACTGTGTATAACGAAGGAATAGAAATAGAAATTGATACTAGGAAAGATTATAGAAGAAAAGGTTTGGCATTAGCTTGTGGAGCTAAATTGATTTTAGAGTGTTTGAGCAAAGGTTTATATCCAAGTTGGGATGCACAAAACAAGGGTTCTGTGGCTTTAGCTGAAAAACTAGGATATCACTTCGATAAAGAGTATGAAGCATATGAAATTATGGACTATTAAGTTATATGAAAGTTTTACATAGTTTGCTTGTGTTGTTAGATTTAAGGGTAAATATTATAAGCAGTAATTTGAAAGGAAGTTTCAGTATGGGAGAATTATCAAAACTACCTAACATCGGAAAAGAAGTTGAAAGACAGTTAAATAACGTAGGTATATTTACTTATGATGAATTAAAAGATATTGGTGCAGAACAGGCGTGGCTCAAAATACAAGAAATTGATGCTTCAGCATGTATTCATAGATTGTTAGCATTGGAAGGTGCAATTCAAGGTATTAAGAAAACAGCATTACCACAGGAACGCAAAGCAAATCTAAAAGACTTTTATAATTGGCATAAAGGTAAAGAGTAAATTTGAAAGGAAATGCGAAGATGAGGAAATCAACTGTTACGGCAACATTCGAAAGTCGTATAGAAGAAGTATGGGATGTAGTAACTAACAATAATAACTGTTCTTGGAGAAGTGATTTATCACAAATTATTGTATCTTCTGATAATAGTTTCTCTGAATGTGCGAAGAATGGATTCAAAACAGATTTTACTATAACATTAAAAAAGCCTTATAAGCAGTATGAATTTGATATGAAAAATAAAAATATGAGTGGACATTGGAAAGGTGCATTTTTTCAAAATGGAACTGGGACAAGAATAGAGTTTACAGAAGAAGTTGACGTGAAAAATCCTATTATGAATCTATTTGTTAAGTTTTATTTGAAAAAGCAACAGGACATTTATATTAAAGATTTAAAAAAAGCATTAGGAGAATAACAAATTCTAATTTAAGGTTGAGCATTGTAAATAGTAATTTAAAAGGCAGATTCCACTGCTAAAGGAGAATATAGAGATGAAAATTGAGACAAATGATTTGATTATCCGTAATTTTGAGTTGAGGGATGAAAATGACTTATGTGAATATATGCTTCAGCGAGTTAATGCTGAATTTGAGGCATATCCAGATTTCACTTGTCAGAAAGCAAAAGAAGAGATTGAATTCAGAGCACAAAGCGATGAATTCTATGCAATTGAGCTGAAAAAAGAGCATAAGGTTATTGGAAATATTTATCTAGGAAAGAGGAGTTTTAATACAAGAGAACTTGGATATGTATTGAATGAGAACTATCAGCATAAGGGCTATGGAAGTGATGCTAGCAAAGCAGCTATAGAATATATGTTTAATCAAGGTGTTCATCGAATTTATGCAGAATGCGCTCCTCAAAATACACATTCATGGAGGTTAATGGAGAGAATTGGAATGATGCGTGAGGCGCATTTTAGAAAAAACGCTTCTTTCCATAAAGATACTAAAGGACAACCTATATATTGGGACACCTATGTATACGCTATATTAAATCCATATGAAGAAGTTCATTCTGACTGATAAATTTCAACTTTAAGATTAAGTATTATAAATAGTAATTTGATGAGGTGGTTTAATGAAATGTTTATTAGTTATAGATATGCAGGAAGACTATGTAGGGAATTCTAGGAATGCAAGAATATATCCTTATAATGCTAAAGAACTGATAGATTCTATCAATGAAAAGATTTCGGAATATCCTAAAGAATCAGTGATTTATATTGTAAATAGATTTTTGTGGGAAATTAGAAGAAAGCCCAAAATGTTAGTTGATGGGCTTTCTGTTGTATCTAATAACGTGTTTGAAAAAAGAAAAGCAAGTTGTTTTTCTAATAAACGATTATTGGAATATTTACAAAAGATAAATGCAAGTGAACTTGAGCTAGTAGGGGTAGATGGTAATTATTGCGTAGGATCTTCAGCCATTGATGGAATAACTAGGAAATATAAGATTTTGCTTAATGAATCGCTTATTGGTATTGGAAATTATGGTAAGTTCAAAAAAATGAAAAAGAAACTAAAGGAAATGGGAGTAATATTCACTTTTTAGTCAATAAACATACAAATTTTAATTTGTTATCATACTAAATATGAGATTAAGGAGGGTAAAATAGAACAAATATGGGAAAAACTTTATAAAGAAGCTATGAATGTAATAAATCCACATGAAGTCTCAAGTACTATGTGGGTTGGAAGCGTTGCTTCAGCGGTACTAACAAAAGAAGGAAATATTTATACAGGTATCTGCGTTGATACAAATAGTTCATTAGGAATGTGTGCGGAGAGAAATGCTTTATCAACAATGCTCACGCATAGAGAATATGAAGTAGATAAAGTCGTTTCGGTTTATAAGGATGGAAAAGTGATACCTTCTTGTGGTGCGTGCAGAGAATTTATGATGCACCTTGGAAAGGATGCAGATAATATTGAAATGTTACTTGATAATGAAGGGAAGACAATCAAGCTAATCGACTTACTTCCAGAATATCCAAGGTATAAATAGATTTATTATATTTGAATTACAAATTCCAATTTGTAGAGGAGATAAATATGTTGATGCAAAAGGCAACCCTAGAAATGGTTGAGAGGTGGAAAGAAGTCTAGAACGAATATAAAGACAAATTACTATAATTAGGAGAAATGATAAAATGAAAAGTACTAATATCTATGTTATACATGGTTATACATCTTCAAGTCAAGCAGAGTGGTTTCCATGGCTAAAAGAACAGTTTAAAAATAGTTCTTTTAAAATTTATATTCCCGACATGCCTGATTCCGGGGATCCTCATCTTGAACCTTGGCTTAAACATCTACGTAAAAATGTTTTGGATATTGATGAAAATACTATATTTATCGGTCATAGTCTTGGATGTGTTACAGCACTTCGCTATATTCTCGAAAAAAATATAAAAATTAAAGGTGCAATACTCGTTTCAGGCTTCATGAATGAAAATCCGATGGATGAGCAAACAGAAGGGCTTCAAGAATTTGTAGATGGATTACTTGACATTGAAAGAATAAAAAATCTAATTACATCAAGAATTGTTATTACTGCAACAGATGATGATATTGTTCCAACAGAAGCAACACAAAAATTAGCCAAAACGTTAGATGCAAATCTTATTATTCTTTCATCAGGAAAGCATTTTATTGCTCGTGATGGATATACTGATTTTTCTGTTTTATTGAATGAAATCCATAAGTTGATTAACGCCTAATATTCGAAGTATAAATAGTAATTTGTAGGAGGTATTTATGAGGATTGGAGAAGTTGGATTATTAACTAATGATGTTGTAAAGCTAGCAAATTTTTATAAATTATTACTTAAAGCTGAAAACGGTAGTAATGATACAGTTCACCAAACAATCTTAGCAGAAGAAACCATGTTAACAATATATAATGACGGTTCTGTAAAAAACAATAAAAATCAAAATATGTGTCTTGGATTTACTGTAAATGATATTGATGCTGAATATGAAAAACTTGTTAATTTAGGTGTTGAAATTATTGAAGAACCTAAACTACGTCCATGGGGAACAAAGAATATGAGTTTTTATGACCCAGATAAAAATATCATTTATTTTAGAAGTTTTAGCAAATAACAAAATTTCAATTTAAAGTTGAGTATTATAAATTTTAATTTGAATTGCTGATTATTAATATTATCAAGGGAGAGATTATTATGGATTTTAGAAAGGTTTTTGACAATATTCCAGAACAATTTGATGAATGGAGACCAAGGTATTGCGATGAGCTTTTTGCAGACCTTATAGAATATGCAAAGCTTGAATCCGGAAAAACTGTGCTTGAAATCGGTCCTGGTACTGGACAAGCTACCGAACCTATCTTAAAGACAGGCTGTTCATATTTGGCAATTGAATTAGGTGAAAATTTTACAGAGTTTATGATAAATAGGTTTGGATCTTATAAAAATTTTCAAATTACTAATGCAGACTTTGAAACTTATAATTTTGAAAATGCCAAATTTGATTTGGTGTATTCAGCCGCAGCTTTTCAATGGATACCGGAGAAAATCGGATACCCAAAGGCGTATGATTTATTAAAAAGTAACGGAACGTTTGCAATGTTTATAATGAAGCCTGATATACAACCTGGTGGCGGATATACTGACGAACCGTTATATTCCAAATTACAGGAAGTATATTCTAAATTCTTTTATCCTGAAACTGAATACACATGCAAATTAGATTATGATGCACGTGACAAATATGGTTTTGTTAATCTTGAATGTCGTGAGTACCGAAAAACAAGAGAGTACAATGCTGACGAATATGTTTCTTTAATCGGAACTCACTCTGACCATCTAACACTTAAAGAACTATATAAGACAAAGTTTTATGAAGGTATTAGAGAGGTAATTCAGAGTTTCGGTAACAAGATAACGCTTTATGATAAGATAACAATGTATTTGGCGAGAAAGCCATAAATTCCAATTCAAGTTTGAGTATTAGAAATTGTAATTTGTTGATCAGTTTAGACCACAAATTATTTAAACGTAAAGAGGTATAATTATGAAAATACATGATAAATGCTTGCCATGCGTGGTCAATCAAGTTATTAAAGTGGCAAATATTACAGGTGTTGATAATAAGGAAGAGTTACTGAGGGAAGCTTTTACTTACCTCAGTAAAATGGATTTTGAGACAACTACACCAGAAATTATTGGAGAAATTTTTAGCATGATAAAAAAGCATACTAATAATCCAGATCCATATAAAGAAACTAAAAATTACTATAATACATTGTTTTTGAAACTGTTACCCGAATTTGAGAGGAAGGTTGAGCAAGCTGAAAATTCGTTTCAATTAGCAGTAAGATACGCTATAGTTGGCAATATCATAGATTTCAATCCTATTCACAATACATTATTAGAGGATATTTTTGATTATTTTGAAAAAATGGAACAGTTAGAATTAGCAATAGATGATTCTAAGGTGCTAGCGGAAGATATTTTAAATTTAAAAACATTATTATACTTAGGTGATAATTGTGGAGAAATCTGCATGGACAAGGTTCTTTTAAAGAAAATAAAAGAACTCAATCCTAATGTTAAAATATTCTTTGGAGTGCGAGGTAAACCTGTTGTAAATGACTCTATAGCTGAAGACGCATATGCAGTGGGAATTGATGAATATGCAGAGATTATAGAGAATGGAGATGGTTCTCTTGGGACTGTTCTAAATCGGACAAGTCAGGAGTTCAAAGAAGTATATGAAAAGGCTGATGTAGTAATTGCTAAAGGGCAAGCGAACTATGAGTGTTTGAGTGAAGAAAAGAAAAAAATATATTTCCTGTTAATGACTAAATGCGATGTGATTGCAAATGATATCGGTGTTCCGGAAAAGAAAATGATTTGTATGAAAAACAAAGTTTAATAAGTTTGAAATAGTGATATAAAGATGGTTTATGAGGATAAATCCTAATATTCAGGGGGGAAATGATTTGAGAATAGCAAAAATTAAATTAATGCAATTAAAAAATGAGTATCTAAACTCATTTGAAGGACAGGATAAGCTTATAAATATGATTGATAAAAATATAAGTTGTGGTGAGCAAGTTGAGTACGGAGAGGGTGATTATAATATAGGCCATATTGCTGTTGAAGCTTATTATGAAGATTTATATTCTAGGAATGATTTGGAGAATATAGCCATATTTCATGACTTCTTTTTAGGTTATAAGCCTTTTCAATATAATTACTCAAGATGGGAAATGGAACTAAAAGTAAAAAATCCTACAAAGGATCAAATTGCAAAACATATAGTGAATACATGGTATTATGAAATCAGCCCAGATGAAACTGAAGAAATTGAAAATATAGCCACTAATTATGCTTATAGCTATCATGATGATGCTAATTTAAGGTATATTCCGCCAGATAGAGTAAAAGAAATTTATTCTGATTTTAATAAAGAAAGCATATTAAGCACAGGCAAGGAGCTAGAAAAAGTACTTAATTCATTTGGTATTTTTGTAGATGAATTTAATGATTATGATATAAAACTGATTGATGATATAGCAAAATTATTTGAGAAATCAGTAGAAGAAAATGCAGGAATAGTATATATAATAAGTTATTAAAAAATAGTGATTTATTAATATTTTTATGTGTTGGAGGAAAATAAAATGTTTCCAAATAAAGAAATAGCAGAAGAGGAATTAAAGATAGCGGGACAATTAAATCAAGGACCATGGACAGAACATTCTATCAATGTAGGACTAGCGGCTCAAATGATTGCAGAAAGATGTAGTAATCTTAACTCCCAAAAAGCATATGTGCTAGGAATTCTTCATGATATAGGTAGAAGATATGGGGTAAGTGCAAGGAGACATGGTATTGATGGATATAATTTTGTTATGGAAAGAGGTTGGGACGAAGTTGGGCGAATTTGTTTGACTCATTCATTTCCGGTTCCTGATTTTGATAAAGAAATAGGTAGAAATGATATGAGTGATGAAGAAAGCAAATTTGTTAGACAGTATTTAAAAAACATAACTTATGATGATTATGATAAATTGTTGATTGTTTGTGACTCACTGGCTGATGCTCAAGGTTTTTGTATGATAGAAAAGCGTTTTGTTAATACAACAAGGAGGTATGGGACATTTTCATTTACCGTTGAACGCTGGAATGAGACTTTTGAAATGAAAGAATATTTTGAAAAACAAATGGGTTGTTCTATCTATGATGTACTTCCCAATATAAAAGAAACCACATTTAAGGATGCACCATTATGGAAACCGCCAGCAATCTCATGAGTCTAAAGGATGGGATATTAAAGAAGCCTAAGCGGATTCAATTTCAACCTAACTATAAATCATTTTTTACGCAACCAGAGGAATGTCTATGTATTTATAAAGGTTATGAAATTCGTAATTTCTAATTTGCAACTCAGATATAAAAAGGAGTATAGATAATATGGAAACTTTAAAAATAGCAGTTGTACAACAAAAATCAATTCCACGTAATTTTACTAAAAATATAGAATTAAGCATTGCTATGATGAATCAGGCAAAATGTGCTGGAGCTGATTTAGTTCTTTTCCCAGAATGTTTTATAACTGGATATGAACTTCCTATTTCAAATGAAGAAGCTTTGTCAGATGATTGTATTTTTATAAAAGAAATTTGTGATAAAGCTGCAGAATTAAAAATTGGTGTTGTGATTACAGCATTAACTAAAGGTAAGGAGAAAGCACGTAATAGCGCATTTCTAATTGACAAATCTGGGACAATAATAATGAAATATGATAAAGTTCACACATGCGATTTTTCATATGAGAGTTGTCTTGAAAGTGGAGAAGAATTTATAGTCAGTAATTTTCAAGGAGTTAATATTGGAATTATGATATGTTACGACAGAGAATATCCTGAAAGTGCTCGTGTACTAATGATGAAAGGAGCTGAAGTAATTTTAGTGCCAAACGATTGTGGTTCAATGAGGCCCCGTATTCAGGCATTATCTACGAGAGCTTATGAAAATATGGTGGGTGTTGTAATGGCTAATCCGCCAGGAATTAACGCTGGATGTTCTTGTGCTTTTTCTCCAATATGCTGGGATAAAGATGGGAATTGTATTGATAATACAATATTTATAGCTGATGAAATGTCATCTGGAGTATATTATGCTGAATTTGATTTAGAAAAACTTCGCAGCTATAGGCGCTCAGAAATGATGGGAAACACTTTTCGAAAGGTGAAGGCATATTCAGAATTGCTTAATACACAAATAAAGGAACCTTTTATACGAACATAATAAGTCATGATCGTATATTGTACATTGGATTTATAGGGTTCCATGGTGATAATCAAACTTATGTGTATACTCACCGAAATTGGATACATGTTTATTCCATAGGGCTCTGAAAATAAGCTGAAAGGTTCTAAATGGCTGGTTGCATCATTTCTGCATGCTCCCTTATTGTGACAAGCGGTAAATGAAACAACCACCCATTAATAACCTAATCAGCCTATTTTCAAATGCCTATTTCATATTATGACCCTTGAGGTTACAAACATATATCCAATTTCTGGGCTGAGAGTACTTTAAAAGTTCTTATCGGGGAACCCTATAGTTAGAAAATGTAAGTTAAAGTTTGGGCAATAACGTAAAAAAATTTAAAACATAACTATAAAGAGGAGTATATATGAACTTTGAAACTTGCTTTAATAAGTCTTCATCTATTCTAATGGAAGGTGCATTAGGAGAGAGATTAAAAAGAGAATTTAATATTATGTTTGATGATAATGTTGCGATGGCTGGTTTAATTTATAATGCTGATTCAAGACAAGCCTTGCATAGCATTTTTCAAGAATATCTAAAAATTGCTGAAAAATATAAGTTACCATTTATCTCAACAACTCCTACAAGAAGAGCTAATAAGGATCGTGTCCAACAATCTGAATTTACTGAAAGAATAATAGAAGATAATGTAAGGTTTCTGCAAAAAATAAAAAGTAATGCAAAGGTAAATATGTTTGTAGGTGGCTTAATGGGATGCAAGGGGGATGCATACAAGGGAACTGATATTGTATCAGTAGATGAAGCGCAGGAGTTTCATTTATGGCAGGTAAACTTATTTAAAGAAGCAGGAGTAGATTTTTTGTTTGCAGGTATTATGCCAGAGCTATCTGAGGCTATTGGTATGGCAAAGGCTATGGAAACAGCAGAATTACCATATATAATTAGCTTTACGATTAGGGATGATGGAAAACTAATAGATGGAACTACTATTAATGATGCAATATTGAATATAGATAATGCTACCATACAAAAACCAATTTGCTATATGGTAAACTGTGTTCATCCAACCATTTTAAAAAAGTCCCTATCTTATCCTTTCAATAAAACAAGATTAGTTAAAGAAAGATTTCATGGAATACAAGCAAATTCTTCACCATTATCACCAGAGGAATTAGATAATGCCATCGACTTGAAAATTTCTGATAGTGTTAGTCTTGCTAATGATATGATGGATTTATATGATTATTTTATTCCTAAAATTTTAGGAGGCTGTTGTGGTACTGACAATACTCACATAGAAGAAATAGCAAAAAGGTTAAAGGGTGAAGAAAGATGAAGTCTAGAGCACTTGAATATTTAATAAAAGATCCATTGTTACATATTTGTATTGGTTGTTTTAGCAAGTTTAATTATGCAACTGAACGAAGAGGTGATTATTGAAAAAAAAGAATATGAGGTAGAGATATAAGGCGAATTTTAATATAATATTAAGTATTATAAATAGTAATTTGAAAGGATGATTAAAATGGTTTTATTAGTAGTTGATACACAAAAGTTAATAACAAATGAAAAATTATATAAATTTGATACGTTTGTATCTAATGTTAAAGAGTTAATAAAGAAGGCTAGAGAAAGTAACATTGAAGTAATATATGTACGTCATGATGATGGAGCTGGGAGTGAATTAACAAAAGGGGCTGATGGCTTTGAAATATATGAAGAATTTCAACCAATTAATGAAGAAAAAATATTTGATAAGAATGTTAATAGTTCTTTTAAAGGGACAGGCTTGTTAGAATATTTAACAAACAAAGGTGAAAAAGATGTAATTATTGTAGGACTTCAAACAGACTATTGTATTGATGCTACTATAAAATGTGGATTTGAACATGGCTTTAATATTATAGTGCCAGCATATGCAAATACAACTGTTGATAATAAATTTATGTCAGCAGAAAATAGTTATAAATATCATAATGAATTTATGTGGAATAGAAGATATGCAGAATGTATTTCATTGGATGAAACAATTAAAAGAATGAAATAGTTAAATTTCAATTGAAGATTGGGCATTATAAATAGTAATTTGAAAGGAAAATTAAAATGAGATTAGATGGTATTGGATTATTTGTGAATGATATGAAGACTATGGTCGAGTTTTATAAAAATATACTTGGATTTGAAATAGATTGGGATGGAGAAGAACCGAATGTGATGCTAGAAAAAGATGGAACACTGTTTATGTTTTACGGAAGAAATGATTTCGAAAAGATGACAAATAAACGATTTAATTATGTTAATGGTATAAATGGTCATTATGAAATTGCTTTGAGTGTTCCAACGTATAGTTATGTGGATTTAGTTTATGCAGATATCATTTCTAAAGGAGTGGAATCAGTAATGGAACCAACAACAGAACCTTGGGGACAAAGAACTTGTTATATTGCAGACCCAGAGGGAAATCTTATAGAGATTGGCTCATTTAATAAATAAATACTAATTTATAGGTACCCATAAGACAGGCGAGGGGAGTTGAGTTTAAATGAATTTTGAAATTACTGATGAAATTAAAGAAGAAGACAAGGAAATTATTTTTCAGGGCTTATTGGAATATAATCTAGCGAGAATTGAAGATAAGAATCCAAAAGATTTAGGGATTTACTTACAAAACGAAACAGGAGAAAAAATCGCTGGATTAATTGGACATACACATGGTAATTGGTTGTTTGTGAAATTTTTGTGGGTAAGCGAGGAACTACGAGGACAGAATACGGGCAGCCAAATTTTAAAGAAAGCAGAAGAAACAGCAAAAGAACGAGGATGCAAGTACGCGTTTTTGGATACATTCAGTTTTCAAGCACCTATGTTTTATAAAAAACATGGATACAAAGAAGTGTTTGCATTAGAAGAATATCCTGTAACAGGAAAACGCTATTACTTTACTAAAACTCTTTAATTATAAAGAGAAAGTCCAATTTAAGGCGATTTATATAGATAAACAACATATAACTTAGACTCAAGTGATAACTTACCGAAATTATAAATATTCTTATTCCGAAAACTATGAAAATATCGCTGAAGGTTCTAAGTTGCAGGGTGCATCCACCTTAGCATGCTCCAACTTTCAGTTTGACAAGCTAAAATGGAACAACCTGCAACTAAGAACCTTTAACAGCTCATTTTCAAATGTTTTCTACACAAAAATATTTATAATTTCTAGTAAAGATATCAAATCAAGGTTTCAGCAAATTTGGAAATAAGTTTATCGAATAAATCAAATACTGAAATTGTTTATCTTATATATATAAATATTATAGTGGGAGGATTGAATTTGAATAATGAAGAACGGACAGAAGTGTTAATAAAGAGGTATGACTTTGATTTTGGTCAAAAATATCACGAGGAAATAAGAAAGCTTCTTGAAAAAGAGATCATGAGCTATCAAGATGGTAGCAGTGAATATTTACGTTTCCTATGTGGTTATTTGTTTTGCATTGGTGATGTTAATGATGT
>Ga0209281_1001464_pt1 | contig 13756 bp, 14 predicted proteins | sample MedtruBG_FD_187514 | JGI IMG/M metagenome (GOLD analysis project Ga0209281, IMG submission 187514) | Root nodule microbial communities of legume samples collected from California, USA - Medicago truncatula BG (SPAdes) (version 2) | ecosystem: Host-associated > Plants > Roots > Nodule | place... | reverse complement strand
GAAGATGGACTCGGCGCCAGGAGCTGGTTTTGCGATCCGAATTCACCGTGGCAGAAAGGCGCGGTCGAGAACACCAACAAGCGCATCCGTCGCTTTGTGCCGAGCGATACGGACCTGTCCGCCGTCAACCAGCCGCAACTGGTCGCCCTCGCCCACCATCTCAATTCACTGCCCAGGAAGTGCCTTGGTTACCGCACGCCCGCCGAGGTCTTCATGGCCCATTTGCGCGATTGCGGGTAATCCCCTACCCTCCACCCGTCATTGTTGCACTTGGATTAGATTCTCCACCAGTGAATGACGACTGGCGTGTTCGACTCAGTGTTCACACAGGACACCGCCGCTGACATAATCGACAGCAGCGTGGTCCCAGCACATATTGTGCAATCGGCATAAAAGGAGACTCAGGAAACCGATGTGCTTGGCCGATCGCGAGGGGCTTCCAAGACGGCATTCATCTCAGTGGGGTTCAGGGTGCCACGTGTCGCGATCAGATAAGCCGCCATATAGGCCAGCTTCAGCCTCGATTCCCGATCGCCCCGCGGCCTGTAATTGACGATCGCCAGCCGGCCGCCTTCTTCATCCCGCGCAACGCCTAAAAGTCCGTTTGCATAGGCTACGTTCGTAACCTCGGTGGCTGCCCTGCGTTCATCCCACGCACGAACGGCATCCGCGGTCGCCCGTAGCGCAGCGATATGCTGATCCATCAAGTCGCAAAGGGCAACCGCAGTTTCCGCCCCACTCTCTTGTTTTTGTCCCACCTCACGCTCCGGCGCTGACGCACTCAAGGCCGTGCTCGGGCGTGGAGAAATGGTCGCGGTACCACGGGACGAACGCGAACTGGATGACGACAACAGTAGCATGGTGGAATGCCTCACCGGTCAAGTTGCATTGCGGGCGTTAAGACCATTGATTGAGGCTGAAGGCACGATAGGATACGAAACGAAGCGAAATTTGGGCCTTTAAGCCATTGGAAAAGAACGGAAAGATTTTTGTCGCACCGCCCAAGGACGGGAGTGATTTCAAGGAACTGTTCAAGCAGTTAGCCTCTGCGGGAGCAGGCCGGCCATTAGGCAGTGACGGGTTTCCGCAAGGCCCATGGACGCCGGAGCTTTTGGCAGAGGCGATTTCACAGATCGACTCCAACCGGATCGGGGTCGATTTGCGGACGGTGCAACTCTGGTTTCAAGAGAACGAGAAGGGGATTAGTCCGTCCAACATTCGTTGGCTGGCGCGGATCTTTGGGTGCGACGATCCGGAAGCGACCAGCGAATGGCAGATGGAGCTCAGCGCGGCGCAATCACGGCTAACCGCCAAGAGGCGAGATTCGAAGAAGGCGGGTAGCAGCACGGCGCTGCGGGTTCCAGATATGCCGCCGCCGCCCATGACGGTCGATGATCAGACGCAGCCTGCGGTCGATCTGCCACAAGGCATTGATGCCAGCCGGCGAAGACAGGGTTTCAGCTTGGCGAGAAAATCGGAGGCGCTTTTTAGCCATGGATCTCCCTTGAATCTGCCGGCGTCGATATTCGCGGGTGCCTCCGCCCTTGGGTTTTTGGCGTATATCGTGGGGATCCACAGCGCCACCTATGGTCGGGCGGATGGTGTCGTTAAGCAGGTCGGTTTTCTGTGGGCACCGAACTGGACGTTCCTCTTCATGGTGCTCTTGCCGTTATTTTTCGCGTTCGTGATAGAGCTGCTGGTCTTCTGGAAACATGACGCGCGCTTCAGGCTGGCAGCGCAGGGCGACCGGTTGGAAAGCGACGATGCCTGGACGCGCAACGTTCAAGCTTATTCGTACACATACTGGGCAGTTTTCTTAATCTGCGTTTTGTTCGCGGGTCTTTTTCAGTGGATCGGCGTGTGCTTGATCCCGTTGATCAACGGCGGTGGCAACTATGCGGTAGATTGGGGCAAGTTAGCCATTGTGCACCCTGAAGTCATATCAGTGCCGATGACCATTGTGTTCACAGGTCTCGCATATCTCTACATGTGCCTCTGCTTTTATCTTTTTTTCGCGGGCCTCATTCTGCTTCATACGATCGTCCATGATCTTTGGAGAATTGAAGAGGCGTCAACGATGCGACCGGTGGAACATCGGCGTCAGGGCGGTGAAATCGGCCTTAGGGTGATGCGGGGAATTTTCCGGTGTACTGTCCTGGGTGTTCTGGTCGCCATATGCATGAAGGTCCAAAGCTCTTACCTGAGCTCGAACGGAGGAGATATCGTGACCTGGATAGCCCACGATATGTCTTCGGCCCTTTATGAACGCCACGACGGCGGCAATAGCTTTAGCTATAGAATGCCAACGCACTACAGCAGCCTTCTAGTCGCCATTTCGACCTGTGTCGTTTTTCTGTACGGTTCCATCCGCTTGGGTGTCGGAAAGCGGTTTCGCGTGCCTCTATGGAGAATGTCTGCAGTCGTAGGGTTGCTCTTTGCCAGCTACTTGTTGATCGATGCCTTTGAGGGCTTTTCGATCCTCCTCGGCGTTGGAGTGCTGCTCGCGACATACGGCCTCTTTGATCCAGAGTTTGGGCGATGGCGAGCAAGCGAGTTAGGAAGCAACCAGAGTGTATCATAATTGGCTTGATCGTTGGGACGAGCGGCGGGCGCGGCGCGGTGAGGAAGCGAAGAAAGTAACGGATTTCATCCTCGACGCCGGCCGGGCATTTCCGGGCGAGAAGAGGATAGAAACTATCGACGAGTTTTGTGTCCTTGCGGACCAGGCCTTGTCTGATTCAAGCTTTTACGATGAGCCCAGCGGGAGCGGTCAGGGCTTTGAAAGGCACGATGGGTGGCTCAGATTTCCATCGGACATTTCTACTGATGTCGAAGAGAACAACGTCGTTTGGGCAAAAATCACCGAGAGCGGCTCGCTCGATCAGGCATTGGTGATTTTTCATCACTGGAATGCCAGCACCCGAAATCGTCAGATTGCCAAGTTTTTCTCGCAGCGTGGGATCACGGTCGTCGAGATTGCTATGCCTTATCACTTCGAGCGCAGCCGTCCCGGCTCGCTGTACGCCGATTATATGCTTAGTTCGAATCTCGGCCGAACGATCCAGTCTGTAAGGCAGGCCGTATGGGATGGGCGAAAGCTCATCCGCTGGCTGAAGAGCGAAGGATATCGAGAGGTCTCGGTTCTCGGCATGAGCCTTGGCTCCTGGGTTGCGGGATTGATCGCTGCACATGATCCGGCCGTATCGAAGGCCTCGTTATTTTTGACGGCGGGAAGTCTCGCAGACATGGTTTGGACGGGGCGCGCGACCCGATCGATACGCGATAGCCTTGAGCCTGTAATTGAGCTCACCGATCTCCGAAGGGCATGGGGTCCGCTCAACTTGGAGAATTACGCGCATAATCTGGCACGGCCCGATCTCGAACTTCACGTCGTGTTGGCTACGAGGGACAAGGTGGTGTTGCCCGACCTCTCGAGACGCCTCATTCAGAAGCTGAAGGACGCCGGAGTGAGGTCGACTGTTTTGGAACTGATCTGCGGTCACTATTCGCTCGCCATGCCGCCTTACATTTTACTGGCGGGTTTGAGCTTGAAGCGGTTTCTATCGTGTGCGGACAAATGATCGGCCCGGCGAATATACAGTTGGCGTCGGCCGCAGTTACAGTGACACTCAGGAAAGATCGCGAGCCGCCTAGTGAGGCGGCTCAACGCTGATCAGCGCGTCGAATGCGGCCTCTTCCTGCTGGTGCTGCGCGACGGCGCGCTCCAGCTCGACCGCGATCTGCTGACGCTCGCCGGCGTCGATGGATGCCGCCAACTCGGCGCAATTCCTCAATGTGCTCGTAAGTGGTCATCGTCAGCTCCTGATTGAAAACAGAGGCTGAGCCCCGAGGTGATGGGCTTGGGTCAATGATCGCGCTGGCCCGAAGGGCAGATGGGGGAGCCGATTTTGTCGCTCGCGGCAAAATTAGGGGAACCGTCTGTGATTGAGGCAAGCCCATTAGCTCGGTACGATCGCCCTATGTTGAGAGAGAAAACTACCTCTCCGTATTGCACCGAAATAACGGCCGAAGGCCGCATATTTTCAACTCACTGAGTGGAAGAGAGAGCCCTGCCCTCTCTCCCCCACAAGCACTAAACCGGTCTCCCCATGCTTCGGCCCGATGGCCTGCAGCACCGGACGGCTGCGCCGACACGGCCCTGCGGGTGGGTGATCCCCCTCCGGTTTAGCGCTTGTCCCCCTCTCTTCCGCTGTTCCGCACGAGCTCGGGAGCAGGAGCGGGCTCCTGCCCTCCCTTCGATTTGGGAGGTCCAGTAGTTAGCGCGGAACCTGGGATTGAGGATTGCGATGACAGAGGATTTTGGAATGGAAGCCGCGGTGTCGTTGGATACGATGATCGAGCGGCATATAGCGGCGCTACCGGCGACTTCTGAGGCGGTGCACGAATGGGATGAACGCCGCGCGGCTGGCGATGTAACCAACGTGGTCTACGCAAAGGCTCTGCTGGAGGTGACGAAAGAGGAGGAGGCCGCCAGGCTAAGGATCGTGAACCACTGGCCGTGCAACGATCAGCAAGGATGGCAAAAGTTGACCTACTTGGCCGCGTATTTTTTCGCGACGCGAGGCTCGCTCAAGCCGGAAGAAATGGATGCCGTCTTGAGTACGACCGAGCCTGTGGAATAGGCCTGTGCCTTGGCCTAGCAATGTGCTGGGTCGAGCGTGAAGGGCAGAAGAATAAAGCCGCCCTTGTTGGGCGGCTTCTTTCTTAATTGATTTTGGCGATCCACTCGCCGGATGCTGACTTAGCGAAGCCTACGATTCGATCAATAGGCCGCGCTTCGGGTCCCATCTTGACCGAGGTCATGCAAGCGACACCTGGCCCTGCCCCGGCCTTTTCACATTGGCCGAGTGCCAGAGAGATTTCCGGCAGATTATTCCGATCCCAAACCAGAGGAGACCCCGCATGTGCTTCGCGGTAGGCGGCCAATGCTTCGGCTTCTGTCGGCGCTTCAACGGTCGGAATAGGGCAGAGAGATGGATCAGCGGAGATAGCCGCAACCATTTCGGCTTTCGAGATGGCCTGAGCTTCGACTTTCGGCTCGGACGCGGCAATGTAGGTGCCGCCGGCGCCAGCCGCTAAACCGAGGGTAGCTGCGATCGCGATTATGGCATTCTGGTGCATTGAATGTTTCCCTCTGATGCTTAGGTCCTGAGATTGAACCAGAAGCGCTCCTTGACGCCCTTGTCATTCGGGATGTCGAAATACCAGTCGTTAGCACGGCGCGGCCGGGGGGACGTTACCTGCACCTTGCAACCGTTGTAGCGGTTGTTGCGCTTCAAGAAATTGTCGTTGTGGCTGCCGCTGGTGAGAACGTTGACTGTAATTCTATTCCGCTGGTTGGCTTCTTCGTCGCCATAAAGGCGGCTGAATTCGTTTCGGTTCTCGCATCTGTCGACGATCCGGACGCATTGATCCTGCTCGTTGCGTCGTAAGCCGTTATCGTCTCCATCATTGCTCGAGGTGGGGTGCGACCCTGCAGGGCAGTCCTCGAACTCTTCCCGGCCTGGCTCGCCGGCCTTCGCCTCGTGACAAATGGGCCAATCAAATCCGGGCTTCGCCATTGCGGCGATCAGCCTCTTCATCGGGGGCACACAATAGGGAACGCCCTGCCAGGACGGATTTTGCGAGGCAGCGCAAAGGAGAACCTGGCAACCCCAGGAAGCATCTTCTGCCTTCGCTCCTGTGGGGGCGAAGGCAAGCGCAGCAAGACCGGCTGCAGCATAAAGCAGGTGTTTCATGTCAGTTGGCCCTCATGATGGTTGCGGCTGGAGACGCGTGGTCGACGAATAGCTTGTCGAACGGTGTGGCGTGGTGCACTCGACCGCCTGCTGCGTAGATTATGGCGGCAACGAGCGCGAAGGCTGAAAACCAGAGAACCCCGATCCGAAAAAGCATCGGCTGGTTGGGAATGTCCCGGCAAAGCGGTGGAAAGGCGTATAAGCCGACGAGAAAGCTGTCCAGCGCCAGATGACGTCGATCGAGAAAGAGGATCGAAAGGATCAGGAGCACCAGGGCGAACGGACCATGCACCCACCAGATTCGTTCTGAAACGACGATGAGCGCATACGATAAGGGAATGGCTAAGCTCGCCAGCGGATCGGTTGCGAATGAGCTCGCAATATGTGCGAAGTCGGGCAACTATCGGTCTGTCCTCTTCGGCTTTTTCCGCGCGTCGATGAAGGGAGGCGATATCTCGCTTTCCCGTTCGACAAGCAGGTTGAAATCAGCGATCGGCTGGCGGTCTAGCGTCTTGTCGACGGCCTTGCGACGCCACTCGTTCATGTCGAGAACGTAAGTGGCCCACAAGCCATAGCGGGCCGCCATCGCATGCTGCTGATAGGCCAGGTATTGGCTGTTGTATGAATAGGGCGACGCGACACGCGCCCATCCGACACGAAGCATGTCGACCGCAATATCGCGGCCGGCTGACGTGCAGCGGGCTTGGGGGATACCGTCATTGCCATAGGCTAAGACGGTGCATTCGACCGGTTTGCTGCCTATGGTCCTCTTGAGCCAAGCCTTTGCAAGTGGGCCGCACGGAACGGGTGACGGCGCCTTTTGCCCCAAGCGATCCAACCACTTCGGATCAATCGCCCACTGTGGGAGCTCGCACGCGTCGATCTCGACGAGGCGAACGCGCTGCGCATATTGCGGATACCACAGGGTGCGGCCGTCCATGACGGCGACTCGGCCGTTGTAGACCGGATTTTGGTAGATCGGAGCCTCGCTCAATCTCTGCGGTGGCCGAGCCGCCGCGGCCGGAGTCTTGATGAGATCCGCGGCTGTCGCTGCGTGGGGGATCATGGCGAGCGCGGCGGCTGCAAGTAGGTATCGCTTCATTGATCTGCCTTCTTGGTTCGCGCATTCACCTCGCGGCTCAAGAGAATGGCCGGATGCTGGACGTCTTCGAACTGCCAGAGGCCGGCACGCTTATCGCGTGCAAGTTTCTCAGCCACGGCATAGGGGACGTGATAGGGCATGCCCTCACCGTTGAGGGCCGCGAAGGCGTATCCGCTCGTGATCAGGACGTTTGCCAGATCAAGCCGCTGCTCCCCAACTGTGGCGTAGCAGACGGCGTAAGCGATACCGTCTTTCTTCACCACCGGGGCGCAAACAGGTTTGGTGTCTTTGATATAGGCCGCCAGCACGGCAAGGGACGCCTCACCGCAGTCGCGTTTCTGCCCGTGCTTGTCCGTATAGGCAGTGCCGCGCAAACAGGACTGTACGCCATAGAGGCGGAATCTTTCACCATTGGAAACCCACGTGTCGCCCGTTTCCAGGGTGACGCCAGGAAGAAGATCGAAATAGCCTGCGGGCGCTGCGGATACGGATGTCGGCAGGAGAGCCAACAGAAGGGAAAGAGCCCTTCTCATTGACCCTTCACCCTCGGATCGGCCCACATTCCGAATGACCCTTTCTTGCCGATCTCCTCAGCTTTGGAGAGATCCGGACGAACGGGAGTCCCGTCTGGCTTTTTTGCGAGGCGGAGCGCGCCGAGCGACAAAAGCTGCTCCTCGAACATATCGACGGAGTCGAGGCTACCGGGGAAATTATAGTAGCCGTAGCAGGTGGCGTTCTGGACGGGCGAACCTTGCTCGCTCACGAAGGCACGGCAAAACACGACCTTCGGGTTTTGTAACAGGATCTGAAGCTGTTGCTGCGCATAATCGGTGCAGCTCCCGGCGAAGTCTTCACTGCGATTGACCATTTCGCCCTTGCATGGCTCCAGGCCAAAAAGGTGCAGTGTTGTCTTGTCATCCACGCGAAAGTCGGTCGGTGAAACGGCCTTAAATCCGGCCGTTGCTGCATAGCCCTTCCGATCGGCGACCTTCCCGCTTCCGTCGTAGTATTCGAGCACGAGAACCGTCTTGCCCGGCACTGCCAGCGATTTGATGTAATCCTTGTTGATGTCCGAGACGGACAAAGCAGGTGTTGCGATTGCGCAACTTGCGAGTGCGGCGATGATGGTCCGTTTCATTTTCTAGCCCTTACCCATATTGCTTCCGCTCGTTCCCCTGCAATAGGGGGTTTAAGTCTGCCTCGAAAAGTTGTATTGCTGAACCAAATCGATGCGACACCTTCACCAGCTTAGTTGGTTTTCGTTTCGATCACAACACCGCAAATTAGGCGCGCGGCGATGGAAAAAAGGGCTAGATTTTCAGGCGTTTTGGGCTGGACCGCTTTGACGGGAAGCGCCCTTTTGTGCACGAGCTGGGTTCAGATTTCTTACGCCCAAGATGGGCAGAAATCTTCAGATATTACAACGAAAAAAAGCACTTGGACGATCGAGCGCAATGCGGAGCTTGCAACGAACTTTAATGAGCGCTGGCGCGGCTCAGAGAAGGGGTTCGTGCTAGGCGCTGATGGCGTTGTGAAGCAGGAAAATGCGGTTCAGAACAAAGCTGACAAAAGCCCCCATGATTTTGGAGGTTTGAACCATATTGATGCAATCTTGAGCAATTTTGCTCCGTCGAACGACGTGCCGAACAGGGTTGATGAACCGCAAGGTCCCACGGGCTCGATACAGCAAATCGATGCGGCTCGGCAGATCGATAACAACACCAAGGACGTGTATGAGTGCGGTCCGTCTCCGCACAGCCCGGAAGAGGTTAAGTCTCTGGTTGTGCAGACGGCGCGCAAATATCGCGTCGATGAAGTCTTCGCGACGGCCATCGCCTGGGCGGAGAGCGGCTTTGACCAAAGCCGCAATTCCCCAAAGGGCGCGCGCGGACCGATGCAGCTCATGCCTGCGACGGCTGCGCGGTTCGGAGTTACGGACATCTGTGATCCCACTGAGAATATCGAGGGCGGGATGAAGTATCTGCGCTTTCTGCTTGATGAGTTTCAGAACCCGCTCCTGGTCGCGGCTGCGTACAACAGCGGCGAACAGCGGATCTACCAACACGGCGGCATCCCGCCGTTCCAGGAAACAGTCGGATACGTCGCCAAGGTGGTGAACTACCAACTCGGACTGCCAATGCCGTCGGCAAAAGGCAAGGCGAGGCCGGCCGCCGCTCCGCAGGCGGTCTCGGATGCGAGTGACAGCGGCGACGCCGGGGTCATCGCCGTGAAGAAGACCGGCAAGTTTGTCGGCGGTGTCATGCACTTTTGAAGGAGAGAAACATGCAATTTGAAATGCAAACGAGGAAGTCTCAGGCTCTCAAGCTCGCAGCGACGCTCGGCATCGTGGCTGCAGTCCAGATCGCGGGGGCCGACGTGGCTCTGGCGCAGAGCGCAGGCGGCGCGTTCGGGCCGCTGCAGACGGCGGTGCAGATGATCGTCGATTTCATCACCGGCCCGTTCGGTCGCCTGCTCGCGATCATTGCCGTTATCGGCCTTGGGTTTCTGGCATTCGCCGGACGCCTATCGTGGTTCACGGCCGGCGCGGTCGTGATGGGCATCGGTCTGGTGTTTGGCGCACCGGCGATCGTCGACGAGATGATCTCGGCGGTCGGCCAGTGACCGATGAGTGAGTTTCAGGACGAAAAACCAGCTCTGACGCCGTTGGTGATCGGCTTAACCCGGTCCCCAACGCTTTGGGGCGTGCCCTACATGGCGGTGGTGCTGATCGTTGGCGTCACCATTATCGGCTGGCTTGCAACGAACGACCTCCTGGCATTGCTCATCGCGCCGGTCGCTTACCTCGTCCTGTTCTCTCTCTGCACCTGGGACATCAGGATCCTCGATGTGATGCAGGTGACGTCCCGCAAGACGCCCCGCACGCCCAACAAGCGCTTTTGGGGCACCAACTCCTACGGACCGTGACCATGCTGAAAGTCGTCAAAGAAGAGCTTGGATTCGGCCGGGTCGCCGGCAATGAGCGGCCCATGTCGACTCATATTCCATATCTCCGACACGTCTCCGACACAGTGATCGGGCTGGAAAACGGATCGCTTCTAAGCATCATCAAACTCGATGGACTGTTCTTCCAGACGGAGGACCAGGCTGAGCTCAACATGCGGTCGGTCGTCCAGAACACGATGATCCGTGCCTTGGGGTCGAGCCGCTATTCTCTTTGGTCGACCGTGATCCGGAGAGAGGTCGAAACGCAGATAGGTGGCGCGTTCGACGAACCATTCTGCGACCTGTTGAACAAGCGCTACATGGGGCAACTGCGCCATAAGCGCATGTTCACAAACGAAATATACTTGACGGTCGTGCGGTCTGGGATGCGGGGCGCCCTCGGCATTGGCGACTCGTTGAAGAGGCTCTTTGACAAGGCAAACAGGGACGTTCGGATCCAGCAAACGCGCGAAGATGTTACCGAGCTCGAGGAGCTGATCGGCAACATCGTCCGCGATCTGCACAAGTATGGAGCCCGGGCGCTCGGAATTACCTATCGTCGCAGGAATGACGACGAGGCCAAGATTGAAGGGCGTGAAGAGAACGAGAAAGGCGAGCCCTACTCCGAACCCTGCGAGTTCTTCAATGCGATCCTGAGCTGCGGTGTGCCGCGCAAGATGCGCCTGCCCCGCATGGGCATTCGCAATTTTGTTGGAACGTCGCGGCTGCATTTCAGCAAGCGGACGATGCAAGCTCAAGCGGCCGTCGATACAGACACCCGCTTTGGGGCGCTGCTGTCCATCAAGGAATATCCGCCCTTCACCGGGCCGGGAATGCTGGACGGCCTGCTGCAGGTGAACCACGAATTCATTCTGACGCAATCCTTCACCATCGCCGACAAGCCGATCGCTCAAGAACGTATTAGTCGATTGCAGAGGCAGATCAGAGCCTCGGACGAGTCCGGTAGCTCAGTCGAACAGGATATCGACTATGCGCTCAATAGCCTGATGAACCAGGAAGCTGTCTTCGGTTTCCACCATCTTTCGCTCCTATGCCTCTCCCGCGATCTCCCGGGCCTTAGCCGCACCGTTTCCGAACTCGGTGCTTGCCTCACCGACATGAATCTCACCTGGCTTCGCGAGGATCTGAACCTCGAAGCGGGATTTTGGGCGCAACTGCCCGGCAATCACAGCTACATTGCTCGCAAAGCGATGTTGTCGAGCGCGAATTTTTCCGGCCTGTCCTCCATGCACAATTTCGCGACGGGCCAGGCCGATCGCACGCATTGGGGATTGCCGATCACGATCCTCGAAACCACGTCGCAGACGCCGTACTGGTTCAACTTCCATCGCCGCGACATCGGGCACTTCCTCGTCACGGGACCAACCGGCTCCGGTAAAACGGTTGCTTTGACTTTCCTGCTCGCACAGGCGATGCGCGTTTCACCGACGCCGAAAGCCGTGTTCTTCGACAAGGATTGCGGCGCCGAAATCTTCGTAAGGGCGATCGGCGGTTCATATGAGGTGCTGTCACCGGGAACGCCGACCGGCTTTAACCCGCTGCAGCTCGACAATACCGGCCCCAACCGCGACTTCCTCCTTCGCCTCCTGAAGGCAATGCTGCGCTCCGGTGATCGCCGCGACTTCACTCAGGAAGACGAGGATACGCTTGAGCGGGCGATCGTCCGCCTGATGCAGGAACCTGCGGCGGAACGGAACCTAGCGAACCTGGCCGCCCTGCTTGTCGGTCGGTCGCGGGCGGATGCCAATGACCTTCACTCTCGCCTTCGTCCTTGGATCGAAGGTGAAAAGGCGTGGCTCTTCAACGCTCAGCACGACGTGCTCTCTTTCTCGGGTCGCAGCGTCTTCGGGTTCGACATGACGAACATCCTCGGCAACGAGGATCTCCGCACGCCCGCGCTGATGTACCTCTATCATCGCCTCGACGAGCTGCTCGACGGAAACCCGGTCATGTTCTTCATGGACGAGGGCTGGCAGCTTCTTATGGACGAGACCTTTTCGGCGTTCATCGTCGACAAGATGAAAACCATCCGCAAGCTCAACGGCATTGTTGGCTTCGGCACCCAGTCCGCGGCGGATATCGCCAAGGCAAAAGCCTCGCATACGCTGATCGAGCAGTCGGCGACGAACATTCACTTTCCGAACCCGCGGGCCGACGAAGAGAGCTACATCAAGCGCTTTGGCCTGACGGTGAAAGAATTCAACTTCATCAAGAACACTCCGCCCGAAAAACGAACTTTCCTGATCAAGCACGGCAATGACTCGGTCATCGCTCGGCTGGATCTTTCCGCCATGCCCGATCTCGTGAAGGTGCTTTCCGGCCGCAAGGAGACCGTCGAGGAGTGCGCGGCACTTCGGGAACAATACGGCGACGAGCCTGAAAATTGGCTGGCTGAATTCTGCGGATGGGAGAAGGCCGAATGAGGATGAGTCCTGCTTTGTGGGTGATTTCTGCGCTGTGGCTTGGTGCCTCCGGAACGGCGCACTCTCAGGTGCCGGTGCTTGACGGCAAGGTGCTCGAGACCGACACCAAACGCGACCAGACGACGACGGAAATCGAAAAGACGGATAGCGACCGTCATACGGTCAGCAAGAGCGTGACCTGCTCGATGTATCGTCCAGGTCGCAGCGGTGACGCCGCTTCCGCTGCAACGGCCAACCCGGAAATCACCGGGCTTGTAAAGCGAGTGGCCCAGGAAGAAGGCGTCGACGAAAGCCTCTTCATGGCGCTCGTCTATCAGGAAAGCCGGTTCAATCCGTGTGCGAAATCGCCGGTCGGCGCCATTGGGCTTTCTCAGCTCATGCCGGGTACGGCAAAGGATCTGGGGGTCAATCCTTATGACATGGAAGACAATCTTCGTGGCGGCGCGCGCTATCTGAAGCAACAGCTCCGGCGCTTCAACGGCAACACCAATCTCGCTCTGGCCGCCTATAACGCGGGTCCTGGTAACGTCCAGAAGTGGGGCGGAATCCCACCTTTCAAGGAAACGCAGGGGTATGTGGCGAATATCACCCAAAAGTGGCTTCCTGCTTTTGGCGGCTCCGACGTCGCGAATATTCCTGCGAACTATGGCGGCGGTTCTACAGCCTTCACCGGCATGCGGGATTCCACCATCAACTCAATGGCGACATCCCAAGCGATTGGGGAAAGCAGCGGACACGTTGCCTCTTGGCTGCAGCAGTTGGGCGCAATGTCCAGCGGGACGATCCAAGACAGTTGGGATCACAATTCCGGCGCGCGAAATGCCAATCTCGAAATGATGAACCAGGTCATCCGCCTCGGCACGACGATGGCGGACCTTATGAATTCTCGTAGTGCGGTCGATATCGGCAATCTTTCCGGCGCATCGCGCACGGGCGACTTCAAGAATGATGACGACGGCGCGGATCGCGAAACGACCGGTGTTTGCGATCCTCGCGAGGGGCTTGAATGGAGCCCGACAGAAAAGGCTTGCGTCCAGAAGCGGGAGCGCGAAGCCAACGTAGATCTGATGTTGACCGCTCAATGAGGAGAACTGCCATGAAACGTTTGATTTTAACGGCGTGCTCGGTGGCCCTTGCGTCCGCAGCTTCCGCGCAAGTCCCGGTCATCGACGCTGCAAATCTTGAGATTGCGCAGAGAACGTCGAAAACCACCGATGACATCCTCGGCACCAACAAGGAAGTCCTGAAAACGGTCCAGGACACTTTTGAGGCGGTGACCGGCGATCGCGGTAGCGACGCCAACCAGATGCAAAACCTTGCGGTCGGCAATGGCTTCAGCGTCTCCCAAATGCCGTCCTTCGACAGCCTGATGTCGGGCGGCGTTCCCAACTTCGGCGGCATGGGCGGCGATGTTGCCAAGGTGGCAACGAACTTCATCAATGGCCTGCAATTGGTGAAGAACCTGTCGGGCCAGGCAGGCAGCTCATTTTCGGGCGACAAGTCTTACG
>Ga0209281_1001462_pt1 | contig 13769 bp, 16 predicted proteins | sample MedtruBG_FD_187514 | JGI IMG/M metagenome (GOLD analysis project Ga0209281, IMG submission 187514) | Root nodule microbial communities of legume samples collected from California, USA - Medicago truncatula BG (SPAdes) (version 2) | ecosystem: Host-associated > Plants > Roots > Nodule | place... | reverse complement strand
CTGTTCAGGTTAGGGATTCGAAGCGGGCGGAGGACCAGAGCCAGCACACGGTCTTTAAAGACCAGGATTCCGACGGCCTTCCGCCCGCACCCATATAAGCACAGTTTCGACACACAGGATTCCTGTGACGAGCACAGGAATGAGATCGGAGGGCACCCGCGACAGACAAGGCGCGGGAGGAAGGGTCGGAATGCCCGCTCTATTTCGTGACCGAAAGTCGTCTACCATGCTCAGGCGCGAACACAGAAACACCTCAAACCCCGCCCGTTGAAATGCCTCTTCAACAAGAGGCGACGGGCGGGGTCCGAGGGAGGAGACGGTCGGCTGGTGGTGCGAGTCCCCAGTAGCTGCAGCAGGTCAGGCCGGCAGCGCGCCGGTCTGTTTGGCGATGTGGGTTGCTATCGCGTCCATCAAAGGCGGTGACAACGCGTCATAGGGTTCAAGCCCGATTTCCTTCAGGCGCTCGCGTATCTCCGGCATCCTTTCCGGGTTCACGCCGCTTTCTATGATCGACGAGACGAAGGCCGCGAATTCGGGTGGCGACCAGCCCGTTTCGTTGCTGAGCTCGGTATGAACGAAATCGAGCCCGTAAAACGGGTGCTTGGTGTTCTCGATCCGGCCATACATATGCGTTCCGCAATCCCGGCAGGCATAGCGCTGGATCGTCGCGTTCGGGTCGACGACCTGCAGTTTTTCGGATCCCGAGGTGACGTTTACCTTGTCTCGGCTGACGACCGCAATCTGCGCAAAGATGGCGCCCTCCGGCTTCCAGCATTTGGTGCAGCCGCAGGCATGGTTATGCGCCGTCTGCGCACCGATCTCCACGGTCACCGGATTGCTGGCGCATCGGCACTTCAGCGTGCCACCGGCAAAGCCCGGACTGGCGGGCGGAAAGCCGTTATCGATGGACGGATGTAGCTTTAGCATTGGTTCCTCCTCGGCTTGAACGTCCTTCGTTCACAAGCAGGATCAGTGCAAAAGCGGCTCGCGGCAATATAGCGGAAAGTGTCGGTTTTCGGGCGTGGAGCCCTTAAAACAAAGCAATCTCAGCCCTTCGACCGAAGCATGGCTCGGGCGGGATTGTAGCCCCACAGGGCCGCGAGCATGAACAGGATGAAGCACGTGCCGACCCAGACGAGTGCGGTCAGGTCGAGCTCGCCATAAAGCGCGAATCGTATCAGTTCGACCGCGTAGGTAAACGGATTCAGGGCGCAGATATCGCGCAACAGGGGAGAACTCTCCGCCATCTTCCATAGCGGGTAAAGTGCCGAGGACAGGAAGAACATCGGAAAGATCACGAAGTTCATGACACCGGCGAAGTTCTCGAGTTGCCGGACCGTCGAGGATATCAGCAGGCCGAAAGCGCCAAGCATCAAGCCGCTGATGACCAGGGCAGGAAGCACCGCGACATAACCGACGGGCGGTACGGTAATGCCGGTCAGCGCCGCTATACCCAGGAAGACCGCCACCTGCAGAATGGACACGATCACACCGGCCAGGAGCTTAGAGAACAGCAGCCACCAGCGCGGCAGGGGCGAGGTCAGCAGGAGGCGCATGGATCCCATCTCCTGGTCATAGACCAGCGCCAGCGACGATTGCATGCCGTTGAAGAGCTGGATCATGCCGCAGAGCCCCGGAAGGATATAGACTTCATAGGTAATATAAGTCTGATAGGGCGGGATGATCGACACGCCAAGCGCTGCGCGGAAACCGGCGGCAAAGACGATCAGCCAGACGAGCGGTCGCACGAGTGCTGCCAGAAAACGTCCGCGCTGGCGAACGAAGCGCAGGTTTTCGCGGGTGACGACTGCAGAAAGGGCGATCAGCCATGCCTTCATGTCACGATCTCCCGGTCTTCCGCCGTCATCGAGAGGAACACTTTGGCGAGCCCCTGCCCGCCCGCAAGTTCCCCGGCCCTGCCATCGCTCAGAACCTTGCCACGATGCAGAACGACGACCTGGTCCGTCGGCCGGATCTCGTCCACAAGATGCGTTGCCCAGAGGACCGAAAGCCCGCTCTCGGCGAGCTGATGGACATGGTCGGTGATTGCCAGACGGGAGGCGGCGTCCAGTCCGACCGTCGGCTCATCGAGCAGCAATATCTGCGGCCCGTGGATCAGTGCCCTCGCGATCTCCATTCGCCGCCGGTGACCGCCGTTCAAGGCACGCACCTGCTCGTCGGCTCGCTCGGCCATGCCGAGCTGTGTCAGCGCGGCTTCGATCGCCACAGCGGCTGGCCTCCCGGACAAGCCATGGAGCCCGGCGAAATAACGCAGGTTACGGCGCACCGACATGTCGAGGTCGAGGGTCGGCTGCTGGAACACCACGCCGATACGCGCGAGCGCCGCACGCGGCTCGCGCGCGATGTCGAAGCCGGCCACGCCAATCTTGCCCTCTCCTGTCGCGAGCAGCCGTGTGAGCAGAGCGAACAACGTCGATTTGCCGGCGCCGTTCGGCCCGAGCAGGGCGCAGAACCGCCCGTTTTCTACGGAGAAACTGACATCGTGTAGTGCCTTGGACTTTCCGTAGCTATAGCTGACATGGCTGACCTCAAGCCCGATCATGATGTCCTTCCCAGCCGTCCGATGCGGGTTTTGCCGCAAATTCCTCGATGATCGTTGCCGGTTTTCCGGCGAGGCGGAGGCAGCGCCGGGCAAGCCGTCGCGCCTCGGCCTCGGAATGGGTCACGAGAATGACGGCAGGGGCGGTTTCCGCGATCAGGGCCTCGGTCAACGACAACATATCCTCGGCCATTGCGGGATCGAGCGACACATAGGGCTCGTCCATGACGAGAAGTTCCGGCCTTCCGGCAAAGGCGCGGGCGAGCGCCAGCCGTCGCTGCTGCCCGAGGGACAGCTGGCCTGGGAAAAGCCCGGCCTTGTCGGCGATGCCGGTCCGCTCCAGTGCCGATAAAGCTGCCTGCGTTCCGAGTTGCGGATGCACCAATGTCAGGTTCTCGACGACGCTTCGCCACGGCAGGAGAACAGGCTCCTGGAAAACCATGGCGATCTTTTCCGGCCGGGTAATTTTGCCTTCGAAACCGGTGTCGATTCCGACGATGAGCCGGAGCAGCGTCGATTTGCCGATGCCCGAAGGACCGAGAATGGCAACGGTCTCGCCCGTCTCCATCTCGAAACGGATAGCCCGCAGCACCTCCTCTTCCCCGAATGCCTTACGTCTGACATCGACCTTGATCACGCCGTCCTCCAGCGTCGCACACGGCGTTCGGCCGGCTGCAGGAAGAGAGCCTCCACCAGCAGCATCACGCCGATGAATGAAAGCGCATAGACGAGCACCATGGCAACGTTGAAAAGCTGGAAATAGAAATGGATCTGGAAGCCGATGCCGCTGGAGCGGCCGAGAAACTCCACCACCAGTACGATCTTCCATATCACCGCGATGCCGGCACGGGCAGAGGCAGCAATGAAAGGCGCAAGCTGGGGCATGATCACGTGGCGCAGCCGCGCGAGCGGCCGCATGCGGTAGACTGCGGCCATGGAGTCGAGGTTCGGATCGAGTGCCCGCGTGCCCTCGCGCAGGAGCGTTGCGACATTGGGGATCTTGTTGAGCACAACTGCGGTGATGGCGGCGGTCTCGTTCAGACCGATCCAGATGTAGCACAGGACGATCAGCACGAGTGCCGGCAGGTTGAGAAACACGACGAGCCATGGATCGAGCCACCGATCGACACTGGCGAAGCGCCCCATGAGAAAGCCGACCGCCACGCCGATGATCATTGCCGGCACGAATGCGCATACCACGCGCCATAAGGTCATCCCGAGGTGATAGGGCAAGGCGCCGGAGCCAAGCGCCTGCAGGAAAGGCGTCCAAAGGGCCCAGGGCTGCGGCAGGACGGACGCGTCCGCAGTCAGGGCGGCGGCCGCTATCCACAAGAGCAACAGCAGCCCCAGCGACAATGCGCGCACCAAGGCAGGATGTTGCAGCGTCTTATTCAAGGTGCAGGAACAATCCATTAGGCAGGCTTGTCGCCTTGCCGACGAGTTCTTCTCCGCCGAGTTCCGCCATCAGCCGCAGAAACCGGTCAGCCGCCGCCTCGTCGATCGGCTTGCCGCTCGGAATGCCGGCACGATAGCCGGCACGCAGCGCAACGAATTCAGCATCGTCTGCCGCGTTCATCTTGTCCCGCAATGCCCCCCACACCTCGTCATCGCTGCGCAGCAGATCCTTGGCCGCGCGAGAGGCCTTGTAAAGCCCTTTCACAATATCCGGATGGGTCGCGGCATATTCGCCCTTCAACACATAGCCGAGCAGCGGCGTATCGGGATCGAGCTTGAGCGCCGCTGCAGCGTCTGAAACCGAGATCAGCTCGTGCATGCCTTTGGCCCTCATCTTCGCGAGGAAGTGCCAGAAATTGATGGTACCTGCCGTCTCGCCGGAAAGCGCCGACTTGAAGATCAGCGGCGGCGCGCCGAATACCTGCTCGGTTTCGGCTGCAAGGTCCATGCCATGCTGCTGCTTGGCATAGGCGCGCAGGATCAACCAGCTCTTGTCGAGCGGACCTCCGGCGATGCCGATTTTCTTGCCGGCAAGGTCCGGCAGCGCCTTGATGTCGCTGTCATCCTTGACCATCAGGCCGCCGACTGCCCGCGAATAAGGAATAAAGACATAGTCTTTGCCGGCAGCACGCTGGTTGGCCACCCAGATCCAGTCGGCCACCATCGTGTCGGCCTCGCCGCCCTCGAAGGCGACGCGCGTCGCGCCGTTGTCCGCATAATCCTGGACCACCAGCTCGAAGCCGTTCGCGCGATCGAATTCGTGGGTCTTGATCGTGGAGATTTCCCAGTTGACGGTGCCCGAGGCCAGCATGGCTGCGCGCAACTGCGGCAGTTCCTCGGCCAGGGCGAAGGTCGGCCCCAAGGCAAGCAGGCAAGCGGCGAAGAGGCAAACGGCTAATTGCTCAAAAACCTTCATTGCTTCCTCCCGAAAAACTGTCGCCCTGGTTCCGCTGTCCAGCAAACTTCTCGTGCGGGCGGCTCACTGAATGGAGATCGACACCTTCTGGCTATCGCTGGAAGTCTCCGGAATCCTCACCTCGTATGTTCCCGGCTTGATGGCGATGAAGGACAGGGTGGCGGTCCCCGCCTCGTCGAATTCCAGGCTGTCGATCGCCATGGGCCGCACTTCTATGCCGTTGACGACGATCTCGTTCATCCAGATGGCGCGAAAGAACGGCGCTCCAGTGATCGCCAGCTCCGCCGATCCGTCCGCCGTGATCTGCATTTCATAGTATGCGCCTGACTGCAGCGTAATGGCACCCTTCCCCAACGGTTTTCCGGAGGCGAGCGTAATCTCGATCGGCTCCCCCCGATTGCATTTGGCAAGCAGCCCGGCAAAGCCCATATCGGCGCAAAGCGGCGCGGCCGCGGCCGGACCAGCGAGAAAGAGCGTGGCGAGCGCTGCAACAAAAGATCTATGCACGATGAACATCCTCCCTATCGTTATTGCCCGTGGTTCCGCCTCAATTCGGTGCAACCACCACACCCCAAGGCTGCTCGCCCACCTGAACCGACTGGATAACCTTTTCCGCCTTCACGTCGATGATACTGACGTCGTTGGAATTGCCGTTGGTGGTGATCAGGAATTCCTCGCCCGGCGTGAATGCCATCTGCCACACCCGCTGCCCTACAAGCAGATAGTCGAGCACCTCGTCGGTCTCCCCATCGATCACCGCGACGCGGTTCGCGGGCCCTAGCGCCACGAAAATACGTGAGCCGTCCTTGGTCGCCTTGACACCGACCGGCTGCAGCCATTCCGGCAGGACGCCGGGCACTTCAAATGTGATCTTCCTGGTAATCTTCGGCTCGGCCGCCGACACGTCGATCACGGAAACGGTGCCGCCGATTTCCGAACTCACGTAAAGCTTCTTGCCGTCGGCAGTGAATTCCGCATAGCGCGGCCGCTGGTCCACGAGCACGTTGTGCACGATCTTGTAGGTCGCGGCGTCGATGAAGTGCGCCATATTGGTGGTTTCGGACGTGTTGATGATCGTCTTTGCATCCGGGCTGACCGCTACGCCCTCCGGTTCGACGCCGACAGGCACCTCGGCCAGCACCTGGCGGGTCTTGACGTCCACGACGGTTACCAGATTGTCGTCCTCATTGGCGATGTAGAGCGGATTGCCTGACGGCGCGAGAGCGAAGAGCTCCGGGTCCGGGCCAGAGGGCAGCGTGTGCAGTTCCTTATAGGTCTCGGGATCGAAGACGCGAACAGTGTCGTCGTCCGAGGCGCATACGTAAAGCTCCTTGCCATCCGGGCTGATGGTGATGCCGCGCGGCCTGTTGCCTGCCGGAAACGTGGCGATCACTTTCCAGCTTTGGCTGTCGAGCACGGTGACGTTGTTGCCCCGTTCGTTGCTCACGAAGACCTTGTTGGCCTCGGCAGAACCGGCAAACATCAGAACGGCGGGCATCAGAACGGCGGGCAAAAGCGCCATTGCGGATTTGAGCATCTTATCCTCCAAAGGCCTGGCAGGCGGTTTCGGGCGCATCGATGCCCAGCGTGTCGAGCGGCGAATGCTGATGCAGGTAACCGTCCTGCGGAGAAACGGAGACCGTCACCCGGCCTTCGGTCAGAAGGACCGGCTGCCGCAGCTGCCCGTTCCAGGTGCGGAAGGTCAGCTTCTGACCCTTGAACGCGGCCAGTTCGAAGTCCTTCGAAAGGGCATAGGCCCGCACGGTTGCGGGATCGGCCTTGCCGGAGCGGGTCACCGCCTCCCCGATCACCCGCATGGCAAGCCACGCCTGATAGTCTTCCTCGCGCATGTAACGGCCGGTAAGCTTCTCAAAGCGGCGCTGGAACTGGGTCGCGCCCCACGCCTCGTGGGCGGGATGCCAGGAGACAGGGCGAAGTCCGGCCGATCCGGCGATGGGCCTCGGATCCCAGCTGTGGTAAGGCAGATAGGGCGCGAAGACGCCTGCTTCGTCGGCCGCGACGATGACGTCATAGGGCTCGGCTTCCTGTGTGAAGACGGGAATCTGCTTTTGCACCATGACATGGCCGGTATCCGTTCGCCGGCTGCCGCCGGTATCGACGAATTCGCGCTCTTCTACGATCTTCGCGCCGAATTTGGCGGCCGATTTGCGGTAGCTTTCGGCCAGCAGCCTGTCTTCCGGATGCGAGCCGTGGATCAGCAGGATACGAGGCCATTTCTTCCACATCAGGAACTGCACGATACTGTCGCTGAGCATCGAGCGGCTGGGTGAGACATGCAGCACATTCGCCAGGCAGTCCGCATCGCGCAACCCGTCGTCGCGCGCGCCGGCGTTGAAGAGCAGTACCCCCGGCCCGGCCTTTTCTGACAGTTCCTTCAGGATGTCGCCTTCGGCGATCACGGCGATGAGGCCGATGCCTTCCGCCTTCAGCCCGTCGAGCGCCGCCCCTGCCTCTTCCGGTGCAACCGCCTGCGTCGTCACCGTGTAATCCATGCCCGTGAAGGCACCGGTCGTCCGATTGTCCTCATTGCCCAGCATGGCGCCGGCAAAGCCCAGATCGGCGGGCGGCGCATCGAGCCGCGAGATCGGCGGACCGACGACGCGATCGATCCTGAGCACCGCCGTCTTCACCTCCGCCGCCTGCGAGGGAGAGGTGACAAGCATGGCCACCCAGAAAAGGGCGAGCAGACCCGATAGGTGAGGGCACTTCCCCTTTTCTCTGAATCGCGGAGTTGCTCGAACCGTCCGTTTCTCGGCAATTCCGGACGGAAAACCGCTGCGCACCCTTCCTGGAATTGCTTCAAGCATGCCGGACCGACCTCCCCCTGACACTCCCTCAGGGACGGAGACTAACAGTGCAATTCGTGTCGCAAAACCGATACTTAAGGAGCGTAGTTTAGCGGTATGCGTGTGCTAGGCTGAATTTCATGCGGCACATCCTGGTAGCTTTGATCCTGACAATGTGGCCTGCTCTGGCTTGTGCAGCGCTGGACAAGCCGCTGGAGCCCGGTGCCAAGGTGGCGTTCCTCGGCATGACCTTCATCGATCTGTCGACGGAGGGCACGTATAACGGGGTGCGGGCTGACGAGACCGCGCGGCTCGAACTCATGGAAAGCGCCGCGCGTGACCGCTTCGTTCAGGAAGGTTTCGTCATGCTCTCGACGGCGCCCGTGGCCGCCGAACTCGCCAGCACGGTAAACCCGGCCGACTGCAACGGTTGCGAGCTGCACATGGGCGAGCGGCTCGGCGCCGATTATGTGCTCGTCGGCGAGGTGCGGAAGATCTCCAACCTTATCCTGTCGGTGGAACTCGTTCTGCGCGACGTGAACTCCGGCGAGATCCTGCGCGGCATTGCGGTAGACATCCGGTCGAACACCGACGACAGCTGGCTGCGCGGCATTCGCTACATTTTGAAGAACCATTTCTTCAAATCATGAAGCCCGATCCGGTGCGGGAGACATGCGGCGGCACCTGCCTCACTGGCCGCCGGGCTCCGGCTCGATCCGCTCCGTCGGATATCCGGCCGTCGCCCAGCCGTCGGTGCCCTGCGGATACCAGAAGACATGGGTGTAACCGTATTCCAGAGCGCGCTTCCCGGCATTCCAGGACATCCAGCAGCCGTCGAGACAGAAGAACAGCACCGGCCGATCCTTGTCGCCGCCGGTCGCCTTCTCCAGGCCGGCCCGGAAATAGTCCTGCATGACGTCCGCCAGCATGCCATAGCCGACATTCGGCAGCCACAGGGACGACGGAATGGACAGGCGCGGCTTCTCGTTCCAGACCGTTCCTTCGGGGAGGTTGGCCGGCTTCGGCGGCCGCGGCAGGACATCGATGAAGGCCACCTGACCGGTCTTCCACAATGCATGGGCGGCTTCGGTCGAAACCACGGTCGCGCCCGAGAGCGTGGCAGGCACCTCGGCGCGGTATTCGCTCTCGCGATAGCCGGCAGGTTCCTCGGCCGCTGCCGCCGGAAAGGCGGCAAACAGAAGCAGGACCAGCGAATGGAGCCACGGGCGGATCATTTCGGCGTCTCGAGAGGACCGGTTCCCATGTCGTTCAGGAGCGGCACGCCGGCATCGGCGAGAATGGCGTTTATTTCGGACTGATTGCGACGAATGAGGGAATTCAACTTGCGCTCCCAGACCTTTTCGCCCTGGCGAACGCCCATGGTAATGCGGTAGAAAAGCCTCGGTGGAGTGGACTCCGCCAGGAGCGGGGTCGCCTTCAGCTTTGGATGGCTCGCCTTGACGAGGGGGCCACCGATCGGGCCCCATAGGATCGCCGCATCGAGAGCGCCGGATTCCAGGTCCTTGAGCATGTCGTCGGCCGGGTCTTCGTACCGGCGGTCGACCATCAGATGATACCCCTTCGCCTTGAGCAGCAGTCCGTTTCTTGCCATATGGGTCGCCGGCGGCGTTCCGGCGACGATGCCGATGCGCTTGTCCTTGAGAAGAGGATCGGCGAGCGTCGTCACACCGGCAAGCGGACCGCCGGACGCGGCGATCAGCACATAGGCCGAGGTGTAATAGTGATTGGTGTTGAGAACCATCTCGTCACCCTGTGCAAATCCGATGACCACATCGCAGGCATTGGCCTGCAGGGTCTTGCGGACGAAGCCGGTCGCCATCGGAAACCAGGTGTACTCCAGCGGCAGTCCGAGCTTGGATGCCATCAGTTCGGCGATCTTGTTTTCGTATCCCGCACCCTCGCGATCGGACATAGGCAGATTGGCGGGATCGGCACAAACCCGAAACGCCGTCTTCGACACAAGGTCCGATGTCTGAGCTGCCGCGGGCTGGGAGCCGGCGACCGCTGGCAGCATAATGCCGGCCGCTGTCAAGAGGCTACTCGTGGCCGAGGCAAGCCTTTTCAGCATCCTTGATCGCATCGGATTTCGCTTCCTTCTTGGCCGGACGTCCTCGCGGCAATGCATCGGCTCCGCGCGCTTTCAGATAGACGTAGATGTCGTCGAGATAACACATCACATTGACGTTCTCGCCGAAGGCGGGCATCACCGAGTTCTCGGCAGCGCTGACCTTCTTGCGTCCGTTGGTGACGACATCGACGAAATCATAATAGTCCATGTTTATTGCAGAGGTCTTCAGGGCTGGTGCATAGCTCGATCCCTCGCCCTCCGGGCCATGACAGACGTGACATTCCGAGTGGTACCGGCGGAAGCCTGAATAGGTCAGCCAGTCCACCGTGCCGTCTTCGGTGACCTTGAAAGTAGGAACGTCGTCGGCGGTGTAATAGCGCCCGTTTTCGTCGCGCGCAGCGGTGATATTGTCCGGCGCTTCTTCTGCGCCCGCGGCGCCCGCCATAAGCGTGAACAGGGCGAGGATCATCGGCACGGCGTGTCTTGTTCTGGTCATCTTGCATCCTTTGGGGCTGGTATGAATCGGCGCGGGCTTGAGAGCCCGCGCCGATTCCCGGGCTAAGATTGCCGCTTATTCCGGCAGCTTGAACACGGTGAGCGTACCGCCGAGCGCGGTGTAGTTGCTGAGGGCCGAGTAGCCGCCAACGGCTCCGAGACCTTCAGTTGGGTTGGTCAGGCCCGCTGCCAGACCGATTCCGGCCCAGCCCCCAACACCCGAGAGGACGGCCACGTACTGCTTGCCTTCGCGGGCATAGGTCATCACGTTGCCAATCACTCCGGAAGGCGTCTTGAAGCGATAGAGCTCCTTGCCGGTCGCGGCGTCGACCGCCTTCAGATAACCTTCGAGCGTTCCGTAGAAGACCACGTCGCCGGCTGTCGCCAGAGCGCCGGACCAGACCGAGAACGGCTCCGGTAGGGACCACTTGATTTTGCCTTCCTTGTTGTCCCAGGCGATGAAGTTGCCCATGCCGCCATGGCTATCCTTCGGCGGGTACATCGACAGCGTGGCCCCTACATAGGGCTGGCCGGCGGTGTAGCTTACCCGGAAGGGTTCGTAGTCCATGCAGACGTGGTTGGTAGGCACGTAGAACAGCTCGGTTTTCGGCGAATAGGCCGCCGGCTGCTGGTCCTTGGTACCGAGAGCGGCCGGGCAGACGCCGGTCGTGTTGGTGTCTTCGCCGTTCTGCTCAGTCGAATACTGAGCTACGACTTGCGGCCGGCCAAACTGTTCCGACTTGGAGTCCATGACCACTTCAGTCGCCCAGTTGACGGTGGGATCGTATTTCTCCGCTACGAGCAACTCGCCCGTGACGCGATCCATCGTATAGCCGAAGCCGTTGCGGTCGAAGTGGGTCAGCAGTTTGCGATCCTTGCCGTCGATCTGCTGTTCGGTCAGGATCATCTCGTTGACGCCGTCATAGTCCCATTCGTCGTGGGGCGTCATCTGGTAGACCCATTTGGCCTCCCCGGTATCGACGTCCCGCGCGAAGACCGTCATCGACCAGCGATTGTCGCCAGGCCGCTGGGTCGGGTTCCAGGTGGATGGGTTGCCGGTTCCGTAATACACCATGTTGAGTTCGGGATCATAGGAGTACCAGCCCCAGGTCGTACCGCCCCCGATCTTCCACTGATCGCCCTCCCAGGTCGTCAGACCTGAGTCCTTTCCGACCGGCTTGCCAAGGTGGGTCGTCTTTTCAGGATTCATCAGCGTGTCGCTGTCCGGCCCCATGGAGTAAGCGCGCCACAGGAGCTTGCCATCCGCGATCGAATAAGCGGTCACATGGCCGCGAACGCCGAACTCGCCGCCGGATATGCCGACGAGAACCTTGTCCTTGACAGGCATGACGGTGGCGGTGTTGGTCTCGCCCTTGGTCGCATCGCCGTTCTTGACGCTCCATGCCACCTTGCCGGTCTTGGCATCGAGTGCCACGACCGTCGTATCGGCCTGATGCAGAAAGATCTTGTTATCCGCATAGGCGACGCCGCGATTGACCGTATCGCAACACATCACCGGGATCACGTTCGGATCCTGCTTCGGCTCGTATTTCCAGACGATCTGGCCGTCTTTGCTGAGATCCAGCGCATAGACGGTGTTCGGGAACGGCGTATGCACATACATCATGTCGCCGATCACAAGCGGCGAACCTTCGTGACCGCGCAGAACGCCGGTCGAGAAGGTCCAGGCGACCTGGAGTTTGCCTACGTTGTCCTTGTTGATCTGGTCAAGCTTGGAATAGCGCAGGTTGGCATAGTCGCCGGTCTGGATCGCCCATTGGTTGGGGTCATCGATGAGCTTCTGCAAATCATCGTTGGCGAATGCGACCTGCGCACCGCCGCCTATCGACATGAAGGCAAGCATAGTAAGAAGTCGTTTCATTTCATCCTCCTCTTGGGTGCTGCCGATAGGGCCGTTCAACCCGCTCGCCCCGGGAAAACCTTACGGTTTTCCTCATCTCCCGGTATCGGCTTGCGACTCTGCCCCGCCAGCCGGAAAAGCTCCGGATGCTACGGGGGAACATTGCTTATCTCGGTGTTTCGGCTCCTCCTCGTCGGTCAGGGGAAAGTTGCCAGATATGCGATGATGTCGGCACGTTCCTGATCCTTGCGCAGTCCCGCAAAGGTCATCTTGGTGCCGGGCAGGAAGCCCTTCGGACTGGTCAGAAACTCGGCGATCTTTTCCGGCGTCCAGGTAAGCCCGGCCTCAGCCGCTTTCTCGATCGCCGGGGAATAGGCGTAGCCCTCGACCTTGCCCGCAGACCGGCCGATGATCCCGTTCAGCAAGGGGCCGGTTTTCGATTTGGCATCCGGGCCGACCGTATGACAGGCCTGACACTTGCGGAAGACTTTCGCGCCCGCCGCTGGATCTCCGGCTGCGGGATCCAGTGCAAGTGCCGGCGCGGCTGCGCCGAGAATTCCGCCAATCAGGACGGCAGCGGTCAGTACGGAACCAAGTCTTGAAGCCATTCTTTCCTCTCCCTTACGCGGCGTTCAGCCGCTCTGCATGCCAGCGCACATGGTCTTCGCCAAAGCTCGCCACGAAATAGTAACTGTGGTCATATCCCGCCTGCAGCCGTACGACGCCGGCTTGCCGACGCTCCGCCAGCAACCGGGCCATCGCCTCGGGCTGCAGCTCGGTGAGAAACTGGTCCGCCGCGCCCTGGTCGATGAGGATATCGCCGTGCCAGCCGAGTTCGCTGAGCAGCAGGCAGGCGTCATAGCTGCCCCAATCGGCCTCGTCGTCGCCGAGATAGGCGGAAAACTGCTTGCGCCCCCAATCGGACCGGGTCGGATTGACGATCGGCGCAAAGGCCGAGACGGATCGGAACAGTTTCGGATTGCGAAAGGCGATGGTGAGGGCACCATGGCCGCCCATCGAGTGCCCGGTAATGCCGTTGACGCCGTTGACCGGCAGCTGCGCCTGCAACAGGGCCGGCAATTCGGTGACGATGTAATCATACATGCGATAGTGCGGCGACCAGGGCTTCTGCGTCGCATTAACGTAAAAGCCGGCGCCCTGTCCAAGATCGTAGGCCTCGTCATCGGCCACTCCGTCGCCGCGCGGCGAGGTGTCGGGGAAAATCAGCGCCAGCCCCTGCTCGGCCGCGTGCCGCTGCAGGCCCGCCTTGATCATTGCATTCTCATGGGTGCATGTCAGCCCGGAGAGGTACCACAGGAGCGGCACGGAGCGCTTCCGGGCCTGAGGCGGCAAATACAGGCCGAATGTCATCTCGACGCCGCAAACCTCGGAGGCGTGGCGGTAGACCGACTGGGTCCCCCCGAAACATTGGCTTTGCGTTACAAGTTCCATCTTCGCGCTCAATAGAGGACCACGCTTCGAATGCTCTCGCCGGAATGCATGAGTTCGAACCCCTTGTTGATGTCCTCGAGCGGCATGGTGTGGGTAATCATCGGATCGATCTCGATCTTGCCCTCCATGTACCA
>Ga0209281_1001460_pt1 | contig 13816 bp, 10 predicted proteins | sample MedtruBG_FD_187514 | JGI IMG/M metagenome (GOLD analysis project Ga0209281, IMG submission 187514) | Root nodule microbial communities of legume samples collected from California, USA - Medicago truncatula BG (SPAdes) (version 2) | ecosystem: Host-associated > Plants > Roots > Nodule | place... | reverse complement strand
TGGTGGGTGATCACGGGCTCGAACCGTGGACCCGCTGATTAAGAGTCAGCTGCTCTACCAACTGAGCTAATCACCCGACCGGAACCGCTTCGCAGCGGTCTGGTGGGGCGTATAATGGCGTTCGCCGGGCTTGTCCAGCGCCCTTTGCAAGTTTTCTGCAAAAATTTCAGCGCAGTGCATTCGTGCGTCCTTCGTGCCGCCACTTCAGACCGCCAGCTCCCCTTCGGCAACTTTTACGGCATGGCCGCCTATCCGCGCGCCCGCGATCTTGCCCTCCGCTATGTCCAGATGCAGATGAATGAAGGAAGGGCGGCCCATTTCCACGCCCTGCTCGATCAGCATCGGATGATGGCCGTCGACCAGGCCGTCGAAGAAGTTGATGGCGCCGGAAAGAGCGGCCACGGCCGAGCCGGTCGCCGGGTCCTCGGCGAGGCCCATGCCCGGGGCGAACATCCGGGCATGAAAGCGGGCTGTATGGTTGATGCCGCCGCGACAGTAGAGATAGGCTGCCGCGAGCCGGCCTTCGGCAAGGGGTGCCAAGTGCTCCCAGCGCTGCGGATCGAATTCCACCGAAGCCGCCGCGCCGACGTCGCGAAGGGGTATCATGACGAAGGGAACGCCGGCGCTCCAGAACGACGGAACATGATTTTCAAAGCCGACCTGCGTCGTCTTGAGCGCAAGCGCGTCGGCGATCTCCTGCCGGTCCAACTGCGCGTGGAGCCGGATCGGTTTGCGCGGCAGGTCGAATTCGGCGAAGGTCGCCGCTCCCGGCTTCAGCCTGACGGCAGCGCGGACCGGCCCCACGCTTTCCTCCAGCACCTGCATCAGTTCGAGCGCACTGTTGGCCTCCCCGTAGGCCGCTTCCGCAATTGCTACGGCCGCTCCGACCGTCGGGTGCCCGGCGAAGGGCAGTTCGTGTGCCGGCGTGAATATCCGGAGGCGGGCGGAATGGGCGGCGTTGCCGGGCCGCAGGATGAAGACCGTTTCGGAAAGGTTGAACTCCTGGGCGATAGCCTGCATGGCTTCCTCGGCAAGCCCCTCGGCTTCGAACACCACGGCAAGAGGATTGCCCGCCAGCCGCCTTTCGGTAAAGACATCGTAGATCGCGTAACGCCGTGCCATACATGTCCCCTTATTGGTCCGGGTCGCTGTGGGTTAGGTTCGGGTAGCGCGGTGTTACGAAGATCCCCTCTGCCGACGCCGCGACGTCGGGTGCAAAACTCTGCGGTGCCGCACCGCTCGCGACCTTGCAACGCCAGCGCCCCGGCGGCAAGGCAAAATGCCGCGGCAGCGTTCCTTCACGCCGTCTGCTGCCCGCGGACACGCGCAAAAAGCCATTCGAGTATGGGTGGAATGAACTCCGGATAATTATGTGCGGCCGGCTCCGGCCCGCGGATCGCCACCGCCTCGTCGATCTCGGGATGGGGATCGGCAGCGACATGCGCCGCCACCCGCGCAAGGATTTCCTCCGCCGTGGCCGCCAAACGGAAAACGCGGAAAACGGTAAGGGTGCCATCCATGCGGATGGCGTGCCAGCCCGGTTCTGCGATCGCCTCGGAAAGCGAGATGCCGGTTTCCTCCATGACCTCGCGCGCGATGTTGCGGGCGACATCGCAGCGCCCGTCGATGATGTCCTCAGGCTCCAGCGAACCGCCTGGGCTGTAGACCCGCCCCGGATTGGCCGTATGCGCACCCATGCGGATAGCGATCAAGGCACCGTCCGAAGAGACGAGCATCGGCATGCCAAAGATATGGCTCGCGCCCGCCGCCCTCGTTTTCCGCCACCAGAGAAAGGTCGAATAGGGAACGATATGGGCACGCGCGCTGATGCGCCCGTCTGTGATCCGGACCGATCTCTGCAGTACCATCCTGCCGTCGAATAGGTGTGGGTTCGCGGCGATTTCCCGCCCCCAGCTTTCGCGCGCCCGCTCCGCCTCTGCCAGATGGAACGGGTGAGGCTCGGGCGAGACCTCTATATCGATTTCAGCGACCGGAAAGATCGTCCCGTCGAGAGGCCATTGCGCCTGGTCGGTTTCGGGCAAGGTCATCTTCAAATGTCCAGGGTCATCACGACAGGGCAGTGGTCGGAGGCCTTCGGCCGGTCCCAGCCGGTGCGCGGATAACGCTCGACCTCCTGCCCCGCGGGAAAGATCGTGCGATAGGGCTGCCCGGCACGGATGATTTCAGGCAGCCGGGCCGCGTTGCGGCGCGCCAGCTCCGGCGACAGCCAGATATAGTCGAGCTGGCAGAGATGCCGATCTTCCGGCCCCCTGCTGTGGAAGAGCGTCCATCGGTCGAGGACCGGCCGGCGCAGATTGGGATTTTCGACAAAACCGTCGTGGCTGAGGACGTCGAGCGCGCTGGTCGTCTCCTCATGCGGCAAGAATTCATAGCCGTTGCGCCTGTCGCCCAGCACCTTCACCTTCTCCTGATAATCGTTCATGTCGCCACAGATCGCGAAGACTTTGTCGGCCGTATGTCCACGGCCGAAGCGGCGTTCGATGATATGGCGCACAGCCTTCACCTCCGCGATACGCACGGCCATCGTCGCCTGGCGGCCGTCGAGACCCTCGCGCGCCGGCCCCATGGACTTGAGATGCACGACATAGAGGGTCAGCGGCCGCCCGCCGATTCTCACGTCCACTTCGAGGCAATCGCGTTTGAAGATGCGGTCGCGGGGCCGGTTCGTAAGTGCCAGCTCGTCGTTGAAAAGGTCGAGATCCTCATAGGTGAGCGCAGCGTGGCTCTTGACCTCCAGGCACTCGATCTTCTGGCCGTCACGGGTCTCCTCCCGCATCAGCACGGCGACATCTATGCCGCGGGAGTCGTTGCCCTCGACCAGGTATTTCTGGCGATAGCCGTTGCCGGCCATGCGGAACAGATAGCCATACTCGAAGGCCTGCAGTGCCGCCATGTTGTCGGCCTCCTGCAGGCAGAGAATATCGGCGTCGCAATCGGCAATCGCCAGCGCCGACATCTGCCGGGTGTCATCCGTGTGCGCGATCGTGCGCGCCTCTTCCAGACGTTGGTATTCCGCCTCGCTGCGAACGTCGAAGAGCCGCAACACCCGATCCTGCTTGAGCTGATTGCGAAAGCCGGAGAAATCGAAACGGCTCATGAGGTTTTCGATATTGAAGGTGGCAAGGCGAAGCGACATCAGGGGCAATTCCACATTGAATTGCCGCGGAGATTAGAGCGGGACGAGCAAGAGTGTAAAGCTGCAGATTGTGCCGCGCGCGAGCCCTCCGGAGCGTAGCCGTCCGCCAGAGAGTGAAAGTTGCGATGAACCCGTGCGCGGCCTTGGCCGCTATCTTCTTACCGCCACCACCTGGGCCCGGCTGAAATAAGACAATTGCACGCGGCCCGACTGGTTCCCGCCGATAAGACGTGCGGTCGATTTGGACATCTGCGACAGGACGCCGACGTGATAGCTCCGTCCGGCTCTGACGACGACGACGTCGCCGGGGCGTGCGTAGGACAGCTTGACGGGAGCACCGAACCTCAGCCACGAGCGGGCGATGCCATAGCTCTTCGGTGGCTGCCGGCCGGACTTCCGGGCAACCATTCCCATGAAATGGCCGCACCATGGCGTACGGGCCGGATTGATGCCGAGAGCGGCGCGCAGGCGCCTGTTGTTTTTCACCTCGTGCAGCCCGGCATATTGCTGCGCCTGGGTCAGCATTCCCGCTGATGCGGTGTCGGGTGACGTAAGCGCAAGAAATGCTGCAGTCAGAAGCGCGACAACCTTCATGAGTTGGTCTCCCTCACAGCGCTACGGTCCAATCAGACGCAAAAGTCGCCGTAGCACCTGGTTTTGCTGCCTGTTTCCGGATCGACTGCGATCCGGCGACATGCAGCCGGCGCGGACGGCGTCATGCCGGCCTTCGCCTGCCTCTTCGTTTCCCGTCCACCGCAAGAAGTTCGCCCCTTCCGCAGACGCGCATATGCACGCGCCGAGCCGCTCCGCATTCGGGAATGCGTCCCGATCGCGGATGAAGAATGCTCCGGAATCAAAGGGCTAGAGCGTCCTTGAACGAGGCGTGCAGCAAACGGCCGCGCCCGGCGCCCGTTAAAGGCTCCAAGCCCGCATGCCTGAATCGCTGCACGGTCCGCCCGTAAGCAGTACCGTGTCGACAGCCGTCAAGGCTGCACCACGCCTTCGTCACAAAGCACGAAGGACTCTCTAGCGCTTTGAGGCTGCACATGGCCGGCCCCCGAAAATCGAATATGGATTTTCAGCCCGGTGTTGCAGCCGGCCCGCGAATTGCAATGGCCGTGCCCCCAACCTGATGGCGGTCGCTTTGCGAGAGTTCGAAATTCCCCTGCCAGCCGGTGGTTAGCAGGCGAAAACTTGCCGGTTAGGTGAAGCGAAATTGTGGCAAGGACCGCTTCTCTTGCGCAAATGGCGCAAATTTCTTCGCCGATTCGCTACTGTGACCCAGGAATGGCGCGTTTTTGCCGGTCGCTGGGCGGCTGTTTGACGATTATCCTGCGCCCCGCCGGCCTTGCCAATGGAGGGCTGGCATCGCTGCTTTCAGGGTCAGCGCACTAAACGGATGGCGCCCGGATAATTGAAGTGGGTATTTGCAAGCTCCTTGCTGCAATCCATCTTGAAGGTACTGTTGCCGATCAGCGTGATTTCCTGTGCGATCAATCTGATGCACTCACCGCTGGTCGTGCCATTGCCGGCATATTGGAGTTCGCCGGCGTCGGGGAAATAGACGATTCCCGTCAGCGAGGATTTGCTGTTGCCGTTGATGACGGCTGATGCGGTGTTGCCGTGCTCTGCAACGATCGAGAAGCCGGCCCAACTGCCCTCGAGCGAGGGCGAGATATTGAAGGTGGCGCCTCCGTTGATCCTGACCTCCGCATCGTTCATCAGAAAGAAGGTCACGCCCTGGCCGCTGACGACCGTCTGGCTGCCGAGTTCGAGCCGGCCACCATCGATGATGTAATTGCCCGGCTGGAGTGCGACGGCTCCTTTCAGATCCAGGCCGCCATAGGTGCCGGGTTTCAGCGTCACCACATAGCCGTCGGCATTTTTGGGTGTCTTTCCGGTGCCGTTGCAATCGCCGTTGCCGCCGCCTCCGGCGACGAAGGCCTGGCCGCAGCCGGAAAGATCCGTCCAGCCCGAAGGTTTGGGGAGCGCCTTGCTCGCAAACGGATCGGGTATGCGCGGCGACCCTTCCACGGCGGCCTCGCAGGCGAGCTGTACCGCCTGCGGCGAGCTGTAGATGCCGCCCGCTGCGTAAAGACATTCGGCCTTGAGCTTGCCTGAGCCGCCGATATAGACCGACTGATCGTCACCGGAGTTCGAAAGGACCGCGCATCCCGTCAGATCGGCAATCGCGCTGCCGCTGACCTCGAATGCCCGGTCTGCCGTGTGATGAAGAGCAAGAATGCAGGCCTCGGCCCCGGACGCGCGTGCCGCAACCGCCAGGCGCCGGATCTGCAGCGGGAGGCGCTCGAGGAAGAGCGGATTGTGGTCCAGCACGAACTCTGCGGTAGCGGTATCTTCATTCACATTGCGCGTGAACTTTACGGACAATGCCTGCGTGGACGGTTCCGTGGCGACGGCCAGCGCGTCGACGACGCTCTCCTGCGGCAACGCATAATTGCTCCAGAAGAACTTTTGCGCCGCGTCGTAGGCGTCGTCCTCGGTGGCACCCTCGCCATAGGCTCGGACCGAGCCGAGCGCGGCCGCATCGAGGGCGCTCTGGATTTTCTCCGCCTCGAAGTAAGCCCCGGCGAAGTCGATCGCCAGCGCAGCCGCACCGATGATCGGAACGAATGCGATCGCGCCAAGAACGGCGAAGTTGCCGTCCCTGTCGCGCACCAGCCTTCTCAAATGCAGGCGGAACGTCGCGGCCCTCATAGCCTTCCCTCTCAGCAGCCCCACCGCAACACATAAGCATTAACTAATTTTGAGACCGTTACGAAACACGTTCGGCTTTTATGAAATCTTTACAAAAGGCGGGATTCCCGGAGGCGCCCGGGGTGTAACGCTCTTCAAGCCGCCTCTTGCGCAAGAATCGGTCGTAGTTCGTAACAAATCGCCCTGAAAAGTTACTGGACCAAGGCCACCGATCTCGTCAAAAATAGCGGTGCAATCAGGGAAATGATTTCAGTAGCAATTTAGATCGGAGCTCGCTTCAGGGTGAACTCCGATTGCGAGGATGTACCCGGTCGAGCTCGCGGCGGCCCCCGGGCGGAGAGTGATGGATATGCCCGGTGCGTTTGGCACCCGGGCGTGATATTGCCGCCGGGAATATAGAGAGATTGAAGTTTTCGCCGCAATCTACCAGGACCCGCTCGCTGACGGCGGGCCCTGTTTTTGTATGGCGCTGTATCAGATGAACATTCGCGCGTCATATCGGCGGCGCCGTTGCACCGCCGCAGCAAGCGCGTCAGCCGTAGAGATATTCGGGCAGCCAGAGCGTCATGCCCGGCCAGATATACATCATGATCATGCAGAGAATGACGATCAGCATGTAAGGCATCATGCCCGCGAATATCTGGTTGAGGGTCACCTGCGGCGGCGACACCCCCTTGAGATAGTAGGCCGACATCGCAACCGGCGGCGACAGGAACGCAGCCTGCAAATTGACGAAGACGAGCACGCCCCAGAGGATCGGGTCGATGTCGAAATGATGGAGCATCGGCAGGAAGATCGGCACGAAGATGATGATGATCTCGGTCCACTCGAGCGGCCAGCCGAGAATGAAGATGATCGCCTGCGACAGGATCATGAACTGCACCGGGGTGAGGTTCAGCGCGAGAACCCATTGCTCCACCAGAGCCTGTCCACCGAGGATCGCGAAAACGGCGGAGAAAAGCGCCGACCCGACGAACAGCCAGCAGACCATGGCGGTCGTCTTGGCGGTCAGGAACACCGCTTCCTTGGTGCGCTGCCAGTCAAGCGTCCGCGCCTGGAGCGCCAGCAAGAAGGCACCGGCCGCGCCGACTGCGGCGGATTCCGTCGCAGTGGTGATGCCGAACAGGATCACCCCGAGCACCACCACCGTCAGGATTGCGAGCGGCATGACTGAGGAAACGAGGAGCTTCACCACCTGCAGCCGTTCGGCCGTCATGTTGCGATAGTAGCGCAGGAGCGCGAAGACGGCGACCGCGGCGGCGAGGCCGAACCAGACGTAGAAGCTCGTCGCAGGGCCGTCAGCCGTCGCAGGCCCTGCATCCGCAAGCGGCGCGCCGAGCTCTTCCAGCCCCTCCGGCGCTTCGGTCGCGGCGGCCTGTTGATGAATGACGACATACCACCAGAGAAGACCGAGCGTGGACGCCGTCAGCAGAAGCGGAACGAACGCCGCAGCAAGGTTCTTGACGAGTTTCCAATAGGTGAGCCGTCCCTCCCCCGCCTTGATCCCGAGCGCGCGTGACGGCGAAACGAGAGCGACGAGAAGACCGGCGAGCATGTTGGATGAATAGACCTCTGCGAAATGCTTCATCCATGGCGGCACCGGTACGCGCGTCTGTTCCTCCGGCAGCCGCGGCGCGATCTTCGGATTGAGCATCGCCCAGCCGAGGACATAGGCGAGATAGAGGAGCGCCAGAAAGAAGCCGGGAAACATCGTCGCCGCATAGAGCTTGACCACCGACTGGCCGGCCACCGCCGCATAGACGATGATCATCACCGAAGGAGGAATCAGGATGCCCAGCGTTCCTCCGGCGGTGATGACGCCCGAGGCAAGCTTCACATCGTAACCGGCCCGCAGCATCGGGTTCATGGCGATCACCCCCATCAGCACAACCACGGCGCCGACAAGGCCGCTGGCTATGCCCCAGAAAGTGCAGACGATGAGCGTCGTCACCGCGAGCGATGCCGGAACGCGCCGGAATGACAGCTGGATGCTGTAGAACATCTTGTCGACCAGCGCGCCCCGCTCCATCACGTAGCCCATCAGCACGAAAAGCGGGATGGAGATCAGCACGTCATTGGTCATGGCGCCGTAGGTGCGCTGGACCATGAGATCGAAGACGCGATTGTCGATCCAGGGTTCCACCGGATTGTAGAAGGCGTAGAAACCGAACAGCATTCCGAGACCCATGAGGGTGAAGGCCGTCGGAAATCCCATCATGATCACGACCACGATGAGGCCCAGCATCGTCAAGCCAAGGAATGGTTCACTCACCGCTCTCCCCCTCCGAGGCCGCGCTGCCGGGCCGCCCTGTCGATGTCCTGCGCGCGTTCGATGGCAGCCTCGCGCGTTTCCTCGTCCAGATGCTCGCTATGGGCAAGCTGCTCGGCTACGACGTCGATCTCTTCGACGTCCTTAAGCCGCGCCGGCCACGCCCCGGTTCTGAGACAGACGATGCAGCGCAGGATCTCCGCCAGTCCCTGAAGAATGACGAGCGCGCCTGCGATCGGAATGACCGTCTTGAAGTAGTAGATCGGCGGCCCTTCAGCCGTGACTGTCGAGTGCTCGCCGATCCGCCATGACAATGCGGCGTAGTCGTAGCCTGCATAGATGAGGGCGGCGATGCCGGGCAGGAAGAAGAAGATGTAAAGGATGAGGTCGAGCGCCGCCTGCGTGCGCGGCTTCAACGAGCTGTAGATGAAATCACCGCGCACATGCGCGTTCTGCGCCAGCGCATAGGCGCCCGCCAGCATGAAGAGGCTGCCGTAGAGCATGTTGCTGGCATCGAATATCCATGCGGTCGGCATGTTCAGGATGTAGCGTTTGAAGACTTCACCGCAGACCAGCACCATCAGACCGATGATCAGCCACGCGGCCGCCTTGCCGGTCCAGACGCTGATGGCGTCGATCCTCATGAGCAGATGCTGAACGTTCACGCGCACCCCCGGGATGGCCAGGTCCTGACCGCACATCACCGGCCCCGCGCCGGTGATGTGCGGGATCGGGATGAAGTCAGAGCGACTTGGCGACCCCGTCTCGCCCGAAATAGTGGTCGAAGGCCATCCGCCGGTTGACGACGGTATCCTGCTCCCAGCGTGTCGCGCGTTCGGCAAAGGCGATCTGGGACTGCAGAACCTCCTTGAACACCGGATTTTCCGCAGATTTCTTCTTCACCACCTCGTCATAGACTTCGAGTTGCCGCTTCAGGATCGCTTCGGGCGTCTTGTAGAACTTGACCTGATCGGCCGTCTGCATCTCGCGATAATCCGTGGAGTAGCGGTCGATCGCCTTCCAGGCCATGTCCGCCGACGCCGCGTCCACCGCATTGCTTATGATTGCCTTCATTTGGTCCGGCAGGCCGTCGAACTTTCCTTTGTTGAACAGGATCTCGAATGTCTCGGCATTCTGATGATAGCCCTGCAGCATGCAGACCTTGGAGACGTCGGGAAAGCCGAGCAGGCGATCGGATGAGGCGTTGTTGAATTCCGCCGCATCGAGCAGGCCGCGGTCGAGTGCGGCGACGATCTCGCCGCCCGGAAGAGCGTTGACTGCCGCACCAAGCCCGGTGAACACATCGATCGAGATACCGACGGTGCGGAACTTCAGTCCCTGCAGATCCTCGGCCTTGGCGACCGGTTTCTTGAACCAGCCCAGCGGCTGTGTCGGCATGGGCCCGTAGGGAAACGACACGACATTGGCGCCGATCGACTCGTAGAGCTTGGCGAGCAGGTCCCTGCCGCCGCCATATTTGTGCCAGGCCAGCATCATGTTGGCATCCATGGCGAAGCCGGGCCCCGATCCCCACAGCGCCAGTGCAGTCTGCTTGCCGTAGTGATAGACCATCACGCCGTGGCCGCCATCGAGCGTTCCTTCGGAAACCGCATCGAGCAGTCCGAATGCCGGCACGACCGCACCGGCCGGAAGCACCTCGATCTTGAGGTCGCCACCGGTCATGTCGTTGACCTTCTTTGCGAAGTCGAGCGCGAACTCGTGAAAGATGTCCTTGGACGGCCAGGTGCTTTGCCAGCGCATGCTGACCGGCCCTTGTGCCCTCACGATACTTGGCGCTGCAGCCATGGCCGCCCCGGCCGCTGCAGCGCCGCGCAGGAATCTGCGGCGCGATGTCCCCCCGCTTTCGGCTCTGTGTTTCATGTTTTCCTCCCAAGGCTGCGCGCGAACTCCCTCCCGTCTTGGGAGCGGATTTTTTCGCGGGCATTCACAATCGCTGAAGAGGCACAAGCATCGTCTGGAGACGCGCTGCGCCCCGTTTTTTTCTTGCTGCAGGAGAGAATACTCCCGAATGCGGCCCCTCGCAAAGATTGCAGGGAACGAGCCGAGAACGCTGCCGATCGGATGCGGAAGGGAATAGTATGACACGGCGTTCCGTCTCACTGCGAGAACAGCCGATCTCTTCCGGAGGGCATAGGGATGACTACCGTTCCGCGAAACCTGATCGTCATCACCATGGCCGGTGCGCTTATGGCGGGCTGCGCCGGCGTTTCGGCGCAAAAAGCGGCCCGTACGACGGGCGTTGTCGGCTATGGCCCGAATCCGAACTTGCCGAAGCCCAACCCTACGGTGATCCCGACCGTCAACATCGCCGACGCAAAAGGCTGGCAGGAAGGCGCCACGCCGACGCCGGCAAAAGGGCTGAAGGTGAACGCCTTTGCTGCGGGCCTCGATCACCCGCGCTGGCTGCATGTGCTGCCGAACGGTGACGTGCTCGTGGCCGAAACCAATGCACCGGCCAAGCACGACGAAGGCTTCAGCCTCAAGAAGGCATTCATGAAGCTGGCGATGAAGCGAGCGGGCGCCGCGGCGACAAGCGCCAACCGGATCACGCTCCTGCGCGATACCGACGGCGACGGTATCGCCGATCTTCGCAGGACCTTCGCCGAAGGTCTCAACGCGCCCTTCGGCATGACGCTCTCAGAGGGCAAGCTCTATGTCGCCAATACCGACGCGCTCGTCGCGTTCCCCTATTCCCGCGGCCAGACGCGCCTGGGCACGCCGGAAAAGATCATCGATCTGCCGGCGGGAAATCTCAATCATCACTGGACGAAAGACGTGATCGCGAGCCCGGACGGACGAAAGCTCTATGTCACCGTCGGCTCCAACAGCAATGTCGGGGAAAACGGCATGGCTGCGGAAAAATATCGCGCCGCCGTCCTGGAGGTGGACAAGGCAAGCCGCCGCACCCGGGTCTTCGCTTCGGGCCTGCGCAATCCCAATGGTCTGTCCTGGAACCCGGAAAGCGGCGAGCTCTGGGTCGCCGTCAACGAGCGGGACGAGCTCGGCGACGATCTCGTGCCGGACTACATGACCTCCGTCAGGGACGGCGCCTTCTATGGCTGGCCCTACAGCTACTTCGGTCAGAACGTCGATGCGCGCATCAAGCCGCCGCGCCCGGATCTCGTAGCGAAGGCGGTAAAACCCGACTACGCTCTTGGTTCGCACACCGCTTCGCTGGGGCTGACATTCTCCGAAGGCGCATCGCTCGGGCGCGCCTATGCCAACGGCGCCTTCGTAGGCCAGCACGGCTCCTGGAACCGCAGCGTGCACAGCGGCTACAAGGTGATCTTCGTGCCCTTCGCCAACGGCAAGCCGAACGGCCGGCCGCGAGACGTCCTCGCCGGCTTTGTCGGCCGGGACGGCAAGGCGATGGGCCGGCCGGTCGGCGTTGCGATCGACAGGCGCGGCGCCCTGCTCGTCGCCGACGATGTCGGCAATGTCATCTGGCGCGTCAGCCGAAGATAGCGGTTTTCGCCCCGATAGACTTGCCGCTTCCCCATTGCTACTCTCCGACTCGAGGCGATCGCAATGCGACTTTTCATGGCGTCCGCGGCACTTTGGAGCGGACCGGAAACTACGCACGAATTACCGCTCACACATGTTCAACCGATCGGTTTTTCGCTCACGACATCGCCGGGAGACGGACGGCATGAGGCGGCTGGCAGCGATCATGGACGCGGACGTCGTCGGCTACAGCCGGCTGATGGGACTGGATGAAGCGGGCACGTACCGGGCGGTCAAACGGTGCCGTGATGCCTTCATTCTGCCTTTGGTCGCGGCCCATGGCGGAAGGATAGTCAAGCAGGCGGGAGACGGCACGCTTGCGGAATTCGCAAGCGTTCTCGACGCGGTCGCCTGCGCGGTCGCGATCCAGCGAACGATGCATGACCACGCCGGAGGCGCCGAAGCGGAGCGTCTGGAATTGCGCATCGGCGTCCATCTCGGTGATATCGTCGCTGACGATGGCGATATCCATGGCGAAGGCATTGCCGTTGCCGAGCACCTGCAGGAGATGGCGCCGCCCGGGGGCGTCTGCGTGTCGCAGCAGGTCTATGACCAGATCGGCTTGAAGGTGGATTTCCCCTTGACCGAAATCGGCTGCAGGACATTTGCCGATCTCCCCGGTCCGCTGCGCGCCTGGCGCTGGCAGCCGGGCGGCGCGGCAGGCGAAGAGCCGCCGGCGCCGGCGCAAACCGATCCCCTGCCCGGTAAGAAGCGCCCCTCGATCGCCGTCCTGCCCTTCGTCAATCTTTCGAGCGTCGAAGAACAGGAACATTTCTCCGACGGCTTTACCGAGGAACTGATCGCCACGCTCGCCCGATGCCGGTGGTTGCGCGTCGTCGCCCGCAACTCCTCCTTCACCTTCAAAGGGAAGGCAGCCGACGTAAGGAGGGTGGCGGAAGACCTGGGTGTCAAATACGTGATCGAGGGCAGCATACGTCGCGCGGCGAACCGCATCCGCATCACGGCGCAATTGCTGAGCGGCGAGACCGGCATGCTGCTCTGGGCAGAACGCTACGACCGCATGCTGGACGATGTTTTCGTGCTCCAGGACGAGATCGCGGGGCAGATCACCGGCACCGTGGAGCCGGAACTCGGCTTCATCGAATTCGCTGCGCTACGCGGCCACACCGCGACGGACATGGATGCCTGGAACATTTATCTGAAGGGGCTATGGCACCTTTACAAGTTCGATCTGGAGAATCTGAGGATATCCAAAGCGCTCTTCGAGCGGGCGATCGATCTCGAGCCCGCCTTTGCCCAGGCCCATGCGCGGCTTGCCTATGTCCATATACAGCTCGGCTGGTATGGCCCCCTGGACGAGCGGGCCGAGCGGATCGCCGACGCGACGGCGCTCGCGGAACGCGCAATCGCGCTCGACGACCGTGAGCCGGCTGCCCATCTTGCGCTCGGCCGGGCACGGGCGCTCGGCGGCCAGCCGCAGCGCGGCATAGACCACCTGCGCAATGCGCTGAGGCTCGATGCAAGCTTCGCCCAGGGCCACTTCGCCCTCGGGCAAGCGCTTTGCTATGTCTGCCGCCCGGAGGAAGGCATTGCCGCGATCAACGAAGCCTTCCGGCTGAGCCCCCGCGATCCGCATTTGTGGACGTTCTACAACATGGTGGCCATCGCCCACTATCAGTCGGGTCGCTTCGCGCAAGCCGCCGAAGCGGCCCGCGCCTCCCTGCGCCAGGAGAACGCCACCTTCTGGCCGGCAATGGTCCTGGCAGCCTCCCTCGGTGCCACGGAGCGGTCCGACGAAGCCGGTTCAGCCGTGGCGAACCTTCTTCGCCGGCGGCCGGACATGACCGTGAAAACGGCCCGCGCCGAATTCTACTTCGGCAGCGTGCCGGTCATGCCGGAAGATTTCATCGATCGTTTCGTCCGCGATCTGCACCGCGCCGGCCTGCCTGACTGATATCCAGCTGCTGCCGAAAGACCCGCCCCTCATCCGCCTGCCGGCACCTTCTCCCCGCAAGCGGGGCGAAGGGACTCGCAGCGCTCTGTTGCCTCCGCCAGATTGCTTGGAATGGGATGTGCCCGATCAGGCACGTCCCCCCTCCCCGCTTGCGGGGAGAGGGCTAGTCCTCGGGTTTAACCCGAGGAGAGGGGCAAACTGCAGTAGTGTTGTGTTTCCTGAAAACTCGCAC
>Ga0209281_1001458_pt1 | contig 13845 bp, 17 predicted proteins | sample MedtruBG_FD_187514 | JGI IMG/M metagenome (GOLD analysis project Ga0209281, IMG submission 187514) | Root nodule microbial communities of legume samples collected from California, USA - Medicago truncatula BG (SPAdes) (version 2) | ecosystem: Host-associated > Plants > Roots > Nodule | place... | reverse complement strand
AACCGGCTTCAACGCTGTGCAAGATGAAGGCTACGCGTTTCCGCCGGTTGCTCCCACCGCGCCAAGTGGCGTAATGAAAACCGCCGAGGCTCTAATCGCCGCTGGATGAAAGTTCAGTGGCAGGTCAAGACAATGGTGCGTTCGGATTTGTAGAGCCCTGACGACTTAAGTCTCATCAGCTCTCCACCTAGATGCGCAACAAAAGAGTCGGTCATGGTTTTTCCGGGATTGGCCGAGGGAATAGGAAAACAGGAGACGGGCAGTCCATCCGTATCGGACGAATGGCACCTATCCCACGGACATGCTTGATCAGTTCATCGACAGTTTACGGCGGTAGACCACGCCGGATCCGAATGTTTCTGCCAATACAGATTCATCAGCTGATTTGTTACTTTGCCCACGTTGCCGTCGCCGATCACGGTGCCGTCGACCCGCGTCACGGGCATGATACCTCCCGCCGTCGAGGTAATGAACACCTCGTCGGCCTGAAGCAGTTCGACACGACCCAGGTCCGCTGCTGTGACACCTAGGCTGCATTCTTGGCACAACTCGAAGACCGTCTGTCGAGTGATTCCAGGCAGTATTCCAAACGCGGGAGTTTTCAGCTGACCTCCCTTAACTGTGAACACGTTAAAGCCTGGGCCCTCGGCGATGTTACCGTTGGTGTCCATAATCAGGGCCGTCTCCGCGCCGAAGTCGTAGGCGTCATAAAGTCCCTTCACAAGATCTAACCAGTGATAATTCTTGATGGTCGGGTCCACTGACTGGGGCGCGATGCGGACTGTTTCGCTAACAGCTATGTGCAAGCCACGTTTCAACTGTTCGCTATTGGCGACGGATCCGTACGGCACTGAGAATGCGATGAAGCGGTTCTCGGCGTCCCTGGGATCACGGCTGAATGTTGGGGATCCGCCGCGGGTGCATATCATTTCGACATATGCTGACTTGTGTCCAGACAAAGCGACGCAATTCGCCAAAATCTCTTCAATCTCCTCGCGGCTATACCGCCCGCATGTCGATCGATGCCCACTCGTGTGCGAGCGCCGCCCTTATTCTTGGCGGCTAGCTTCCAAATGCCGCCTACTCGACACTCTCGGATTCTGCTCCAATGTTGAGCTCGCGATTCTTCGGGTAGTCGGCGGTAGCTAGGCAGATCGCCGACTGCGCAGGAACATCGCAGGAATTTTCGGCCGGAAATCATCAAACTGGTTGGGTAGGCGCAACAAGCGCTTCATAACATCGGCCCGAGTGGCAAAAACAATTAGGTTACAAAACCTCATACCAAAACGCGGGGCTCAAACTTCACGCGATCAAGGGTGATCATGCTTCTAAATTTGCGTACATTTGCGTTCGTATATAATTTAGTTTTCACAAAGACGTCGAAAGCTTCGACATCCTCAACTGCAACAATCAGCACGAAATCCGCATCTCCGGTCACCATATAACACTGCGTAACCTCCTTTGCGGCCCGCATAGCCCGCTTGAAGTCGTCGACGAGGTCTAATCGCTCCCGATCGAGTTCTACGTTCACAACGACCGTGAGGGACTTTCCAAGGACCTTTGGATTTACCAGGGCGATGTCGGCTACTATGACGCCATCGGTCCGCAACTTGTTGACCCGCCGCATACAAGACGCCGCTGATGAACCAACGATGTCCGCCAGTTCAGCAAAAGAAAGCCTATTGTTTACCTGGAGCGCGGCGATGAGCCGCCGATCGAGATCGTCCAGCATCGACATCTGCAGCTCCTACGTGAATCGAATGCAGTGCGGTCATTTTATGATGCTGCCGATGTTAGATGTTAGAGCGGATTGTGCAACACGCTGTCACGTGTATTTCAAAATATCCCGCTCCGTGAAACGCCGATTTCAGCCAAGCCACATCTGTCGTGGCAAGACGAGACAATTCGGGTGAGCGCCGATACGTCCAGAGCTGCGCCGGCGGGATGTTGCGGACAACGAAGTCGTAGTGGGAAACCACATAGCGATCCGGCATCCTGATCACCGGCGACAGCGGCCCATACGTGATCTGGATGACTGGCCGGCCGACTGGAATGCGGGCAAGTAGATCCTCGAGCAACGCGACGCGTGTTTCCATCGGAAAACTCAGCATTGGCACGGCGCTGACGACACAATCAAACTGTTCGCCTCGGCGATCGGAGAGCACTTGATCAAGCTGAAACGCATCACCCAATCGAAAATCCACACGTGGAAAACGCTGCACCAGGCCGTCATAGAAATTCCTGGAATACTCGACTGAGACCAGCCGGCGCGGCTCGACGCCGCGCTCCAGGATGGCCTTGGTGATCACGCCTGTACCGGCTCCGAGTTCCAGCACTGGCAATCCAGACGTTGGGTTGACGACGCTCGCCATTCGCCGCGCGGTATGGATCGAAGTCGGGATGACGGCGCCGACACCCTTCTTATCCTTCTGCCAGCCCTTGAAGAACTGTACTTCTTCCTCAAACCTCTTGGCGAGGCGCTCTTTCAGGCGGAAAATCATTTCTTCTCCCTGTCACGATCATCTACTCTGTTTGTTTGGCGAAGCGTGTTCACTCGCGCCGTTCGCCAATGTGCTCGGCCCCCTGGCCTTCTGCCAAGCCAATCCCCTTCGTCTCGGCGCGAGAGACCATGTGATTTGATGCGCTCCTACGGGCCCACTTCTGCGAAACGTAGGCCATATCTGGGCGCCGCCGTTTGACGAGAATGCTCGTTCGAGGGGGTCTTAGTCTCTCGCGATGCAAAGAGCTTGGTATATTCAATGGCCGCTTTGGTCATTTGCCGGTCGCTCATGCTCTGTTCGTTCAGCTTCCGGTTCGCGTTCAATGCCCCGATAGGGAGCGTCCCGATCCATCAAGACATGGAGAAGGGTGAACAGCCGACGGGCTGTCTCCAGATCGATCCTGGATCTGAGGCGTTCTCTGAGCAGCTCGGATGCTTCGTTGTGGATGGCCCGGCGTCCCATGTCGATGGCCTCGAGCCTCTGGGGCACCGAGCCGGCCACTGCATCCGAGTAGCTGTCGCAGACAAGGCTATAATCCTTAAGCAGCCGGCGGAACGAGGTGAGCGACAAACGGTGACAAAGGATTGGTGCGCCGTCCTCGGTGGTGACGGATATAACGAGCCGTCTGTCGGCCAAGGCAAGACCCAGCCGATAGGGTCCGCCGTCGTGACCAACGGGTGCAAAGCTATTATTGTCCAGGAGGTCGAAGTCGCGACAGTCTGTTCACGTTTTTTGTCTTTGTCCATCTGCCTTCCGAAAGACCCGTCGAGAGAGACCGCGCAAAGCCGAAAGCTGGACTGAGACTTGGTCGCTGCTGTCATCGAAGGCTCCGGTTGAGCGCTTCCATTGCCTTTGCGTGTTCGCCAAACCGCCCCGCAATGCTGTGAGACGTGACTGCCGTCGACACTGGTCCGACGACAGCCACGTTGCCTTGGGAGGCGGACGGGAAAGAGGATCTCCTTGAGCTCAGCGCTTCCTGAGCGCGCCGTGAAAAAGCGGCTGCCGTTGGAAGAGGGTCAACGGCAGCCGAGTGGCCCTGCGCGACATGGGGAATTGCCATCCGCAGGTCAGGAGCTGAAACAGGCGAATTTGGATCGGCCTTGGTCGAGGTGATGCTCGCCAGACTTCCGGGGCCGGAAGCCCGCTGCAGGCATAGCTGTTCGTTGGGTGATGGGATCATGTAAACATCACCTCAGGGGCCGCGAAACGACTTCGATGAACCGTGTGCGGGCTGCGTCCGTCGTGCGCTCGATCGAAAGCACGGTCTGAGGTGGATGCTCTCCGTCATGCAAGGTCTGGAGCTGCTCGGCGAGGTCCTTGTCCGCAGCCGTGAGCCGATGGTTGAGGCGAAGAAAATCCAACCAGGTTGGGGTGCGGAATGTTTCCGTCCAAACTGACGGCGTTTGCAGGTTGCGCTGCAGCGTCCAGTTTCGGGCACCGGCTCGGCTTTGAACATGCCGTCTGGCGCGCATGCAACCCAGAAACGCCTCAATATTCTCTTCGGAAATGGAGTACTCGATTTTGACGCCGATCGGACCACTTCTGGGCTTTAGATCGAGTGCCAAGTCGGGCGGATGGAAATCCGAACTCTCCTGGTCCGCTTCTTCCCATGGACGCACCGGGAACAGTAGTCCCGCTGCCGCGACCAGCAGCAAAGCTCCTGCCGCGCCCTCCAGAGCCCAGGTCAGGGAGTAGTTCTGGGCGACGGTTCCCCAGACCCAGCTGCCGGCCGCCATGCCGCCGGCACTCAAGGCGTAATAGATCGAGAGCGTGCGGCCGACGACCCATCTTGGGCTGGCCAGCTGCACGGCGACGTCGATGCCCGTCCAGGTAATCAGCCATCCGGCTCCCCCGAGTGCCAGCGCAAAAGCCGCCACGGCGACCGACGATGTTAGGGCAAGCGAAAGGCAGCATGCTGCACAGGCAACAGAGGCGACCGCCACCAGCTTGTTTTGAGACATGATCCGCCGGAGGAAGCTGTTGCACATGCCGGCGGCGAAAGCCCCGCCGCCGAAGCCGGCCAACAGAATGCCGTAAACGATTGGTCCGCTTTCCAACTGGTCGCGGACGACAAGAGGAAGCAGTGCGAGGATAGAGATGCTAGCCAAGCCGAACAGGGTCGACCGGACGACCGCTGATCTGATCTCGAAGGACATTGCCGTGAAGCGCAGACCGTCGTGGATTGCCGTGGTCATTCTCTCACGTGGGAGAGGCGAAGCACGGACGTGCCATTTGGTGCGCCAGATGGCACCCAGCGGCGTCAGATCGCACAACGCGGCTAGAGCGAAAGCGGTGAGCGGTCCGAAGAAGGCCAGGATTACGCCCCCAAAAGCCGGACCAACGCTGCGCACGATGTTGTATCCAACAGACGTCAGCGTCACCGCGGCCGGAATGTCGCGCTTGTGCAGGACATCGCCGATGGAAGCGTGCCAGGCAGGATCGTTCAAGGCGAAGCCGCAGCCGGCGAGGAAACCCAGTCCGAGGATGAGCCAGGGGCTGACAAATCCCAGTCCCACAGAAGTCACCAGCGTGGTCGACGCCAGCGCCAACAGGCAGTGTCCCGCAAACATCACCCATCGGCGGCTGAAATTGTCGGCGATGGCGCCAGCAAGGATCGACAGGAAGAACACCGGCAATGTCGACGCAGCCTGCACCAGGGCGACCATCAGGTCGGACGCCGAAATTGTTGCCATCAGCCAACTGATGGCGACCGTTTGCACGAGCCATCCGAGACTGGAAATTTGCGAGGCCGTCCAGATCGCGCGAAACGCGGGATTCCGGAGAGGAGCCAAGGTGGTCGAAACACCGGATTGCGGATCGGCATGCTGCATTTCGTCGTGTCTCTTTCAAACTCCCAAGGCGGCGCTGCGACGCAGCAGATTACCAAACTTCGGTCGGCGGATTTCGCCATTTTGGAGCGGATCGTGTACGAACCTCTGCATTAGAGGGCAACTTTTGGTCTCATTGTCTCATCCGGACTTGTGACCCAAGCCTGCGCCATAGCACATGCTTACCGCACTCCGGGCAACCAGCCATTCACTGACGGGCGGTGAGAAGACGGTTCAGCCAATCCGGGTCGATTTCCGGAACAGACCTGAGGAGTTTTTCAGTATAGTCTGGATAGGGAGGCGACAGGACGCTGTCCTTAGGGCCTTGCTGAACAACTTTACCCCGATTCATCACTACGACTTCGTCGGAGATCGCTTTGACGGTGGCGATGTCGTTCGTGATGAACATGTATGTGACGTTTGTTTCCCGCTGCAACCGCGTAAGCAGCTTTAGAATTTCCCCTTGAACGATCTGGTCAAGCGCCGACGTGATCTCGTCGCAGATCATCAGTTCAGGTTCCGCAGCGAGTGCCCGCGCCAGCGAAATTCGTTGCTTCTGACCTCCCGACAGTTCGCCAGGAAAGCGATCGATGTACCTCGAGCCGAGCTCGACCATGTCCAGAAGCTCGCCGATCCGGCGCTCCTTTTCTCGCCCTGCCAAGCCGAAGTACAATTCCAGCCGCCCTCCAACGAGATCGCGAACTCGTTGACGTGGATTGAGCGCGGTGTCGGCCGATTGATAGACGAGCTGGATTTGGCGAAGTTGTTCCCTGGTTCGGCTCTTGAGGACTGGAGGCAGTGCCACCCCGTTGAACAGGATATCACCCGCCGATGGACGCAGAAGCCCGGTCACGACACGCGCGAGCGTCGACTTTGCCGACCCAGACTCACCGACGATTGCCAAGGTCCGACCCCGCGGTACCGAAACTGAGACGTCGTCGAGAACCTTGATAGCGCCTCGGGCATAGGTCGCGTCGATGTTCCTGATCTCGAGGACGGCATCTAGCCTTGGTTCGGCAGGCTTGTGCATCTGGCGCACCGACCACAGCGACTTCGTGTATGCCTCGCGAGGCGAGGACAGCATTTCCGGTGTCGGTGCCTGCTCGACTTCCTTGCCGTGCCGCAGCACCATGACACGGTCGGCCATCTGAGACACGACGGCGAGGTCGTGGGTGATGTAGATCGCCGCAGTATTATGTTCCGCAACGACTTTCCGAATCGCGGCGAGCACCTCGACTTGGGTGGTGACGTCGAGTGCCGTGGTGGGTTCATCAAATATAATCAGCTCCGGCCGGCACGAAATCGCCATAGCCGTCATGGCGCGCTGGAGTTGCCCGCCCGAGACCTGGTGAGGGTAACGGAGCGCCAGTTGTTCGACATCGGGAAGCTGAAGTTCTCGGAAAAGGCCGAGCGCGTTTGCATTCGCCTCCTTTCGCGGCATCGCCATGTCGTGGACGGCGGTCTCCACCGTTTGATCTATTATGCGATGGGCCGGATTGAATGCCATAGCGGCGCTCTGGGCGACATAGGCGATACGCGTTCCGTGGATGCTTCGGAGTTGCCGTTTCGGCAGGTTCAATAAATCGGTGCCGTTGAAGACGATCTGGCCGCCCGAAATCCGGCATCCCGGCCTCGTAAAGCCCATCGAGGCCAGCCCAATTGTTGATTTTCCCGCTCCAGACTCGCCGATCGGTCCGAGAACCTCGCCCTTTCGGAGCGTCAGCGATACGCCGTTAACGATCGGGTGCCAGCCATCATCGGCCTCGGCCTCGATCCGGAGATCAGTGATACTGAGAAGAACTTCATCACTTTTCGGATCATTGATCATCCCGTAATCCACTTGCATAATTTAAGAACCAGTCCACCACAAAATTCACACCAATGGCGAGGAACGCGATTGCTGCGGCTGGGAGGAGCGGCGTGACGTCCCCGTAGGAGATTAGAGTGGCGCTCTTGCGGACCATCGAGCCCCAGTCGGCTGTGGGCGGCTGGATGCCCAAGCCGAGGAAGGAAAGCGCCGAGATGGTCAGAAAGAAGCGCATACCGAATTCTGCGACCAAGGTAGGAAGAATGTTCGGCAGGACTTCGCGGAAGACGATCCAAATTAGGGACTCGCCCGGCACGCGCGCGTCCTCGACATAATCCATCACGGTCACGTTCAGCGAAACCGACCGCGCCAGTCTGAAGACATTCGTCGCATCTGCAATGCCGACCACGATGATCAAGTTGAAAACCGAGGAGCCGACGACCGACAGCATGACCAATATGACGACCAAATGGGGAAGCGCCATGATGGCATCGACGATCCGGGACATGATCATGTCGACGATGCCGCCGAGCACAGCAGCAGTGATGCCGAGAGTAACCCCGACCACGAACGTGATCATTGTCGCAGCCAGGGATATGGCGATCGTGTTGCGTGCGCCGAAGATCAGGCGCGAGAAGACATCACGGCCAAGCTGGTCGGTTCCAAGGAAAGTCTGTTGCGTCCAAGGTCCGTATGGCACGGAGGAGACAACTTCCGTCTCGCCATAGGGCGCGATGAAGGGAGCGAAAATCGCGATCAGCGCGTAGAGGACGATGATCGCCAGTCCGAACCAGGCAGAAGGAGTTGTCCGGCGTAGGACAAGCGCAATCGCTTTAGAGGATCGCTTCGAATTCGTGGCGGTGGGTTCGCTTAAGATCTTCATCGTGGATGCATCAACTTAGGATTAGTCGCAATTGCGACGAGATCTTGGAGAAGATGGATGATTTGCACCTCAAGCGTTGCATCGAGTGCAGTGGTTGGCTCGTCGGCAAAGAGGAGCGCCGGGTTCACAAGCAAGGCCATCGCGATGCAGATGCGCTGACGCATTCCACCTGAGAAGTGATGTGGATATCCACCGATGCGGCTTTGCGGGTCAGGAATTCCGACCCGGTGAAGCATTTCGATGGCACGGGCGCGCTTTTCACTATGGCTTTTCTGTTTATGGTGCTGGACATCGATCATCTGACTTTCGACCGTCCGAACCGGATTACGCCATCCGCACGCGGACGTGTCAGTTTCGGGTCTTGGTGTCCCACCGTTTTTGGCCACCATCTGGAGGACGTCATGAACCCGAATTTGGAGCCGTCGAGCCGACAGAATATTTGACGGCCATCGACCGTCTCTACGTGGCCGCCTGCGAGCAACACGGTACCGGTTGTCTGGACCGTCTCGTTGCTGAGGCTGATGGCGATGCGTTGGAAGAATGCCTTCTCGGCTTCTTCGCTCAGCTCAGAAACGAGCTTGTCATCGAGAACGCAGATAAGTCGCACACTTCCTTCCGAAGCAGCATTGGACGAAAGGGAAACGCTCTAGCATGGCTTGCTCTCTCTCCGTTAAACCTCCATGCGGCCTCCACGGAACCTGAACGTTTCCGGGTAGAATAGACGCTAACAAGGAGACACCAATGATGAAAACCTACTCGTATCGAAAAGCAATCAGGGTCTTTGTTGCTATTTGGTAGGCTGGTCAACAATCTAAGAGCAATCCAAAACCCATCCGAATGCAGCCGAGAGAAGATCGCCACGGTCGTAATGTCCGTGGCCGACCCCGACAATTTGATTTCGCTCGTTGTATAAAGGTAATGCTACATGATCACGAAAGCGGAGGCTGAACACGCATTCGGCGTGTTTCTTAGCCAGCCGACAATGCGATGTCCGCCACTTCCCTGTGGACAGGGTCATGTCCACACACTCAGCACACAAGGTCCTCGTAATTTCACGCTTGCGGTTGACCTGCTGGCAACAACGCTTTCTTTAGGTTCGCTCATGTTAGGGAGCAAGCCGTGCATAATCAATTGATCCTCATCGTCGAAGACCATTGGGAAATCCGCGAAGTAATGGAGCGGTATCTTAAGCGAGAAGGTTTCCGGACAGTCAATGCCTCCGATGGAACGCAGGGCCTTGCCCACTTTCGACAGCCGAAGCCCGATCTGGTCGTTCGCGACATTGGGCTGCCCCGCCAGGACGGCTTTGGCGTACTGACTGAAATTCGACGTCAAAGCGATACGCTGGTCATTGTGGTAACAGCGCGGGACGATCCGCTCGACGAGTTGCAGTGCTTTCGGAGCGAGGCAGATGATTACATCATCAAGCCGTTCAGACATCCAACGGTGGTGGTAGAACGTGTCAAGGCGGTGCTGCGTAGGTGCCGTGGTCGCGGTGCCAGTCGGATAATCCGCTTTGAGAATTTAGCAGTGGACCTGGACGCATACACCGCATGCGTCCACCATCCGACCGGCGTAAAAGAGCTGTCGCTGACTATGTCGGAGCTCAAGCTGCTTGCCCGTATGGCTGAATTCCCCGGCCGCGCGAAAGAGCGGGCGGAACTCGTGGATGCCTGCTTTACCGAGAGTCCGCCGCTTGAACCGACCATCAATACTCATAGGCACAGTTTGAAACGCAAACTATTTGATGCGGGCGCGGGCGTTCACTTGACCACCGTACGCGGTATCGGATACCGACTGGACAAAAATCATGACTAGAAACCTGAATAGACAGATCATTCTCGCCATGTTCGTGCTGATAATAGTAGAGTGTATCACCATAATTCTTGCGAACAAACTTCTGAACTTTATCGTGGAGTGGTCTCTGGTAGAACAACATGAGGAATATGAATGGTTCTACATTATTATGATTTTTGCGCCCGGGCTTATTCCCGGCGTCGTTGTTGGTTGGCGCCTCGCACATAAGATCATGCGTCCTCTGAGATCCGTTGCAACTGCAGTCCGCTCGATTGCCAATGGTGACTTCTCAGCGCGTGCCGAAGCTACCCGAAGCTCGTTTTCCGAGGCCGATGCGTTGATTGTCGACTTCAACGCCATGGCCGCCCGTCTGGAGAGAGCGGAAGATGAGCTCAAGTACTCGAACTCAGCGACTGCCCATGAGTTGCGAACGCCTTTGGCCGTACTGCTCGGCAATCTGCAGGGACTATCGGATGGTGTGTTCGAACCAAGCCGAGCACGATACGAACGCCTGATTTGCCAAGTCAAGGATCTGACCCGGATCGTCGAGGATCTACGAACGCTCGACTTGGCGAGCGGCGGGACGCTGGAAATTGAGCTCGAAGAGGTCGACCTTACGGTGGAAGCTGAGGTGGTGATATCCTCGATGGAGCAGGAATTTGTGACTGCCGGTATCACGGTAGAGCGAGAGTTCGGCCGCGCAGTTGTGCTCGCCGATCCGAGAAGAATGCGGCAAGTGCTGCTCGCGCTACTCAACAATGCCTGCCGCTACGCACCCGGCAGTACCGTCGTCGTCCAAACGTTCACGGCCGAGAATCGGGCTGGGATGCGCTGTTTGGACACAGGTCCTGGTATGTCATTGGACGCGCAGGCTAGAGCGTTCGACCGTTTCTGGCGCGGCGCCGACTCGCGAGCGAACGTTAGCGGCGGTTCTGGTCTTGGCCTCTCGATTGTAAAGGCGATAGCACGCCTCCATCACGGCGACGCCACCATGGATACCAGTAGAAAAGAAGGCTTAGCAGTCGAGATTTGGGTGCCGCTAGTGCAACATCCTTTCGAAGAGGGCGCCAATCCGGGTGCGCCTTCAGGAGTGGAACGATCGCGGCCTCGAAGATGGTCGCGATCGAATCGGGAGCCGCGAGCGATGCCTTCGCGGTGGCCTCGACCTTGTGCTCTTCTCATTCATATACGTCGTCTGATGATCGTTTAGGTGACAGCTGGCATGACGGGGGCTCTCCGTTCTCCGCAGAACAGACGTTGGCTCCCTTCAGCTCTCACCCCTGCGGCCAAGCACGACTTTGCACGATTTAGCCCCCGGGCGTGCATGCTGTTGAGACATTCATGTTGCGGACCGAAATGGTTCAAAACAACAAAGGAAGCACGATGACCCACGTCTCTCCACTCCACCAACGACTACTCATGGCCGCGGTGATGTTCGTCCTTGCTTGCGGACTTACGGTGCCGGCCCACGCTGGTAAGGTCATCCGCCACGACAAGGTGCGAGGGTTTCCCGACAGCACCTCGGGTTTCCTCAAGACCTTTCAGCCCTCTCTCAAAGTTATCCGAGGCTGCGTCCCTTTTCCGGCCGTGGATGCCGCCGGCAACGTCAGCGGCGGTCTGAAGCCATCGGGAATTGCGAGCGGCGGTTGCTCACGCAGCCTTGGACAGATCTATGTCAGAGCGAGGGAGTATCAAGGCGAGTGTGGCGTCATGTACTCGTGGTTCTTTCCCAAGGAGCAGAACCTGGTCTGGCCCTTGATCGGCGGGTCTCGGTATGATTGGCAGGATGTCGTCGTATGGTTGACGAGTTGCGATAGCGAAGCGCGGGTTGTAGCGGTCAGCTACTCGAGCAATGGTCGTTACGTCCTATCGACACAGCCGCACATGCATGGAAAACATCCGCTGGTCAAATATCATCGGGAGGCAATCGGGTACCACTTTTCACTCGCGGACACGTGGGCCGGTGGCGGGACCCAGCCTGCCGTCAACTGGTCCGACCTTACCGAGGAAGCAAGGGAAGCGCTCGACACCCATGACTTCGGCATGGGTGTGCCATTCAACTCGTACAATTTCCAAGACAATCTAGACAGGGCCTATTCTCGTTTTCGTTATCGTTGACGGCTAGCGGCGGCCCCTCTTAGGCAAGGAAATGGCGTATGGTGTTGTCTGCTATAAGACGCACGACAGTTCTTCGAACGCATCGGCGACCGGGAGCCATGCCGCAGTTGCTCTCCGAATTCTCCAAGGCGCGCGGCTGCCCCAAGAGCGGCAATCTACGCCGCGAGCGCTGCAAGCTCAGATATGACATGCCATCGGGAGAGCCGCCCGTCTCTCGAGTAAGCCGGCTGGCGATGCGGCCCCAGCCGGTGCCCCGAAGAGATTACTTTCGCGAACCTCCCTGAATGCTGCGACGTGCTTTGCAAGTGCCGGCGCTGCGGCCACATTGCCCGGACCGGCGATCTTGATCGCACGCTTTGGCAAAAGGCAGAGCGTCCTTCTGCTCGCACCGAAAATGCGCTGCAGGAAGTGTGACAACCGGGACGGTAACCCCATCTTCATACGGGAGCCCAGGCGTTGACAGAGGAGACAACCAATGGCCGACATTTATCCGTTCCCGAAGACCGCCGAAGAGCAGGAGGCAGAGCGCCAACTGACCGAGGTTATGCACACGTTCAATGCAGCCATCAAGCACGCTGTGCAATGTGGGTTCGAAATTGGCTCGAGCGCCAATCAGGGACGTGCCAACAACCGCCCTAGCCGCCTGGTTGAGGCGGTCTTTCGACGTACTGACCTGTTGCGTTGACGTACAGCCGGCCGCGCTCAATGCACGGGCGGCGGTTAAAGCGAGCGCGATCAGCTTCATCTCGCAGTTCTCCAATTGCTTTGTTGGTTGCGGAATCCAGTTCGGCGCGTTCGAGTTCCGGCCCTCCTCCCTCGCCGCAGGGATGATCCAGAGGGCGTTGACCGTCTGTGTGACAAGCAAGGCGACGAAACCGCCGGCGATCGCGCCAGCGGCAAGGGAGAGGCGGCTGAACATCACGCCATCCCCTCGACCTGTTTGGCGACCGTCTTGCGATCGGCGTTCTTGCGCCAGTAGAGAAATCCGGCAATGCCGCCGAAGGCGACCAGGATCAGGAGAAGGTTTTGCCGCGGTATGCCGCCGATCGCGGTGAGCAGCGAGGCGCCGCCGCCGATGACCGACGGCGTGGAACTCTTTCGACTTCCACCAAGGCGCGTCGAGGCTGGGCGGCGTGTTCTGTACCGGCTTTTTCTCTGTCACCGGCGCCGCTTCCACCTCCGGCCGTGCCGCTTCGCCCGGAGTGAGCGCAACCAAGCGCCGTATGCAAGGCAGCGCGCGTTTTCGGACCGACGTCGCCGTCGACCTGTAGGCGCTGGTCAGCCTGGAACTGAAGGACGTTGTCGGCGGTAGCCGAGGAGGACGAGCCGCGCCAGCCGGTCGAACCTATCGGAGAGGCCGTTCTTGCCGCCTGATCCTCTTCGTGATCGTCTCGGCGTCGCCCTCGTCGGCCCGTCGGTTCAGATCCCGGGTGTCCCAGTAGAAAAGAGGCACCAGGCCCTCCCAAGGATCGGTGTTGACCGCGTTCGGGTCCTTGACGAAGTTCGGGCAGTCGAAGTTGACTACTTTGTCTCTTCTTTAACTAGCTGTGACAGATATAACAACCACGAGTGGAGTTGCCCCCAAAAGACCGGACATGCTCAGGTTTGAGATTGCGAGCTGATGAACTCGCGCGGCGATTGATATCCTAAAGCACTGTGCGGGTGAAGATTGTTGTAATGCTCGAACCAGAACGGCAGTTGCGCCATGACGGTTTCAGCGTCGGGGGTTGGGTTCACCGCGACGTAATCGCGCTTGAATGTTTGACGAACGCCTCGGCCATGCCGTTCGACTGTGGGCTTCGCACCGGTGTCGTGCAAGGTTCCATGCCGATGTCGCGGAGCAAGGATGCGGTGTCCCTGGCAACAAAGCAGGAGCCGTTGTCGGTGAGCCATTCGATGGGCTCGGACAGC
>Ga0209281_1001454_pt1 | contig 13914 bp, 9 predicted proteins | sample MedtruBG_FD_187514 | JGI IMG/M metagenome (GOLD analysis project Ga0209281, IMG submission 187514) | Root nodule microbial communities of legume samples collected from California, USA - Medicago truncatula BG (SPAdes) (version 2) | ecosystem: Host-associated > Plants > Roots > Nodule | place... | reverse complement strand
TAAATAGTTTTAATTAAATATTGATTATATAAAAGTAAATAAGTTATAATTGAATCCATAACAATGACCTTTCTTTTGATGTTGTTTTGGTGTTGCGGAACTCGATTATAACATGAAATTAGGGGGGGGCATTGTTTTTTTGTACAAAAAAACGCTCGAACCCTTGATATATAAAGAAAAAATTAAGAAGAGTAGTGTAAATATTTTACACTAACTTTGTACCCACCAGGGGCATAATATGGAGAAAACCTTTGAAAATGAACTGCTAAATGTTCTTAGTTGTAGGTTGTTCCACTTTAGCTTGTCAAACTGAAAGTTGGAACATGCTAAAGTGGAATCAACCTGCAATTTAGAACCTTCAGCAATATTTTCATAGTTTTTCGGAATAAAAATATTTATAATTTCCGTAAGTTATCGTATAAATCTAAGTTTTGTATTGGATATCTATTATTCTATATGTTTACTATAATGAACATGCAATAACTCTTTTGAACAATTCTTCAATAATCCCTTGTATAAAGATTGAATTATAGGATTTTCCTGACTTCTTTTGATTTGTGCAACTTTGTCAACTTTATATAGTCCTTTAGCTCTTTCAGTTCTATCCTCACTTAAGCTAAACGGTTGTCCTGCACCAGATACGCAGCCTCCAGGGCAGGCCATAACTTCTATAAAGTCAAAATGTTCTTCGCCTTTTTTAATCTTATCTATCAAAATTTCAGCATTGCTAAGACCACTGACCACACCGATTCTAAGAGTTTCGGCTCCTATTGGAAGCTCACAAACTTTTATCCCTTCCATTCCTCGAATGCCAACAAACTCAATTTCCTTTAAAGCTTTAGGAGTTTTATCATTTACTACACCACGAACAACTGCTTCAGTAACTCCTCCTGTAACACCGAATATTACACCAGCACCAGAATATAAGGAAAATGGAACATCTGAAGATTCTGCTTCTATTTCATCAAACTGAATACCAATCTCCTTAATCATTGCACATAATTCTGTTGTTGTAATCACATAATCAACATCCTTTATTCCATCTCTTATAAACTCATCTCTAGATGCCTCTGACTTCTTCGCCGTACATGGCATAACTGCTACAGATACAGTTTCTTTCTTCTCTTCAACATCTTTCTCTTTAAAGTATTCCTTTATAACAGCACCGAATATTTGCATTGGAGACTTACAACTAGATACGTATGGCATGAGCTCAGGGTGTTTGGTTTCTGCATAACTAACCCATGCTGGACAACAGGACGTAAACAAAGGAATACTTTTATCTCCTGACTCTATCTTTTTTAAAAATTCTTTTGATTCTTCTATTACTGTTAAGTCAGCACTTAAAGAAGTATCATAGATTTCATCAAATCCAAGTCTCCTCATAGCTGCAACAATTTTCCCCATAACATTCTCACCTGGTTTCATCCCAAATTCCTCACCCATGGCAATCCGTACTGCTGGTGCTACTTGTGCTACAACTCTCTGTTTGGGGTTATATATTGATTTCCAAACATCTCTAAGGTCACTTTTTATAATGATAGCACCTGTTGGACATACAGTTGCACATTGTCCACAATTTACGCAATCTGTTTCTCCTAAGCTTTTTCCAAATGCTGGACTTACTATCATCTTAGAACCTCTAAACGCAAAATCAATTGCTCCTACATTTTGTATTTCACTACACATTCTTACACAATCACCGCACAGGATACACTTATTAGGATCTCGTATAAGCGCCTTTGATGAAGTATCTAAATTCTCTACAGCTCTTGTATTCTTAAATCTAATGTTGGTTAAGCCAAATCGTAGGGCTAATTTTTGCAGTTTACATTTATTATTTTTTTCGCATACTGTGCAATCTCTGCAATGTGAGGCTAGAAGTAATTCTAAGATCATCTTCCGATGATTATGAAGTTTAGGTGTATTTGTCTTAATTACCATTTTGTCTTTTGGTGGTGTGGAGCAAGAAGCAATAATCGCTCCTTTTTCATCTTCAACGACACACATTCTACATGCTCCATAAATTGATAAATCTGAATAATAACAAAGAGTCGGCAATTCAATCCCAGCTTTTCTTACCAAATCCAAAATATTTTTCTCTTTATCAAACTCTATCCTATCACCATCAACTATCATATATTTGGACATAATATTTTTATCATCCTTTCAATATTTATAGATTTTACTTTGTTGAATATATAAAAAACAATATTTGAATCTTAAGTTAAGTGAATTGCCTTAAAAGGACATCCTTCCATACAAGAACCGCACTTAATACATTTTGATTGGTCTATTGTATAAGGTTTCTTTATTTCTCCCGAAATAGCTTGTACCGGACATGCTCTGACACATTTTGAACATCCCTTACATTTTTCCTTATCAATTTCATATAACATTAGAGCCTTGCATACGCCTCCAATGCATTTCTTATCTACAACATGAGAAATATATTCTTCTCTAAAATACTTCAAAGTACTTATTACAGGAAACGCAGCACTCTTACCAAGTCCACAAAGAGCTGTATCAGAAATTGTTTCTGATAACTCCTCCAACATTTCAATATGTTCTAATGTGCCTTTTCCTTCTACTATATCATTTAGCAATTCTAACATTCTTTTTGTACCTTCTCTACATGGTATGCATTTACCACAGGACTCATTTTGGGTAAAATTCATAAAGAAACGTGCCATTTCTACCATACAATTTTTATCATTCATAACAACTAAACCACCACTACCAATCATTGCTCCAACCTTTTTCAAAGAATCAAAGTCCAATGTTAGATCTAGATGATTCTCATGAAGACAAAGGCACCCTCCAGATGGCCCACCAATTTGTACTGCTTTGAAATTGCCGCCTTTAATTCCTCCTCCAATATCAAAGATAACTTTTCTTAAAGTCGTCCCCATTGGGATTTCTATTAATCCTGTATTATTAACATTACCTGTGAGGGCAAATGCCTTTGTACCATAATTCTTTTCAGTCCCCATGGTCTTATACCACTTTGCTCCCTTGTTTATTATCTGTGGAACGTTACAAAATGTTTCAACATTATTTAACACAGTTGGTTTTCCAAACAAGCCTTGTTCTACTGTTCTTGGCGGCTTAACTCTTGGCATACCTCGATTTCCTTCTATTGATGCTGTTAAAGCACTACCTTCACCACATACAAAAGCTCCAGCCCCTTGATTTATATGTAGGTTAAAGTTAAAACCAGAATTCAATATATTTGTTCCTAAAATCCCTTTATCAACTGCTTGTTCAATGGCTCTTCGCAATCGTTTAACTGCAAGAGGATATTCTGCACGAACATAAATATAACCATTATGCGCCTTAGTAGCAATCCCAGCAATAATCATGCCTTCTATTACTCCATGCGGATTACCTTCCATCATACTTCTATCCATAAAGGCACCTGGGTCCCCTTCATCACCATTACAAACTATATATTTCTCACTCTCTTTCTGTGCTAATACCTGGTTCCATTTTTTACCTGTTTGAAATCCTCCTCCACCTCTTCCTCTAAGATAAGATTCTGATATTTCATTTATAATCTCTTCTGATGTCATCTCAAATAATGCTTTAGCCATAGCTTTATATCCACCTACTGCTAAGCATTCATCGATGGATTCAGCATTAATATGTCCACAACTTTCTAACGCAACTCGAGTTTGTTTTTTATAGAAAGGAATTTCTTCTTGCCTGCTATAACACTTATTATTTTCTTTATAACATAAACGCTCTATTACCTCGTCTCCAATAATGCTTTCATTGATAATTTCTTCACAATCATTAACCTGAACCTTTATATATAATAAGCCAGCTGGCTCAATTCTTAATAAAGGGCCCATTTCACAAAATCCATGACATCCACTTTTCTTCACCCCTATTATGTCACCATGAGGTTCTTCTTGCAATTCCAGCGTAACATTAAGACCTCGTTCTTGAATTATTTCATACAATCTCCTGTAGATATCCAAAGAACCTCCTGCTACGCACCCTGTTCCAGCACATACTAATATTTGTTTGCATTGCTTATCTAATAATGCTTTATATTGTTCACTAACAGAATTTAATTCCTCCCTCGTTTTAATTTTCATCAGTCATCTCCTCCTTTAATTGTTTAATTAAATTACGCGCTTTCTCCGGAGTCATGGCTGGATGTACTACATCATTTACTGTACAAACTGGTGCCAATCCACATGCCCCTAGACACGATACTGTCTCTACCGTAAAAATCATATCATCTGTTGTAATTTTTGCTTCTGAGAGTCCTAGCTCGTTTCTAAATTCATTTAATATGGGAATTGACTTTCTTACATGGCAAGCTGTTCCGTCACATATCTTTACAACATACTTGCCTTTTGGCTCTAGAGAAAAATTTTCGTAAAAGGTTGCTACACTGTATACTTTTGCTTCACTAATACTAAGTTTTTCTGCAATATAGCATAATGCTTCCTCAGGAAGATACCTATATTCCTTTTGGATATCTTGCATAATAGTGATAATTGCTGTTTTGTTATAATCATTAGAAATTAAAATACTATCTAACTTTTCCATTTCTTCTTGATTTAACATTGTTTTTCACCTTCCTATATATTTCTTTTCCTATATATCAAGACTCACATGAGCCAAGATTTCCTTGCTTGTTAATTCCGTTTCATTATTATGTCAGCTTGGATTGTCTAGTTACAGGTATGTTCTAAAAGATAAGCCTATTGAGAATAATATTTAGAAACCACTTATTATATAATTTCAAACCTTAGTGGTTCTTTCTTTCTTGTCATTAATTTATTATATTGTATATATATTGCATGAAATTTTTAATATTCAAATAAATTTAATATTAAAAGTTTTTATATAGTAACTTTGTTACTTTATATTGATTAAAATGTATTGAAGTTAATTTTTAATTCAAATAATATTTTGTGAGGAATAAATAGATGGAAAAAATACTTAGACCTGTATATGCAGAAATAGATTTAGATGCGATAGCTTATAATATGAAGAATATTAAAAACTTAGTTAAAGATAAAGAAGTAATTGCAGTTGTTAAAGCAGACTGTTATGGCCATGGCTGTTTAGATGTTGTTCCAACCTTACTTGAAAATGGTGCATCAAGACTTGCAGTAGCCGTTTTGACAGAAGGAATCGAACTTAGAAATGACGATATCAAAGCTCCTATTATGATACTAGGGTATACTCCAATATATTTAGCTGAAGAAATAATAAAATACGACTTAGAGCAGACTGTATATGATTTAGACTATGCAAGAGAATTATCAAAAACAGCATTAAATCTCAATAAAAAAGCAAAAATTCATATTGCTTTAGATACTGGTATGGGAAGAATAGGCTTCCTTCCTACTGATAAAGCTCTTAAAGAAATTTCGGAAATATGCTCCTTAGAAGGACTAGAAGTTATAGGAATATTTACACACTATTCCAGCTCTGATGAGAAAGATAAAAACTATACCCATGAACAATTCAAAAAGTTCACAAATTTTAATGAAAAACTATCCAAACTAAAAATTGAAATCCCACTAAAACATACATCAAATAGCGGTGCAATAATGGATATGCCTGAAACATATTTAGATGCTGTAAGAGCAGGAATCATACTATATGGATATTATCCATCAAATGAAGTTAAAAAAGAAAATCTTTCTTTAAAACCTGCATTAACATTAAAAGCGATAATAACTCGTGTCCAAGAAATGGATAAAGACATGTATATAAGTTATGGTAGAACTTTTAAAACTGAAAGAAAGAGCCTTATTGCAACGATACCTATAGGTTATGCCGATGGTTATTCTAGATTGCTAGCAAAAAATGCGAAAGTAATACTAAACGGTAAATTTGCTCCTGTTGTTGGAAGAATTTGTATGGATCAATGTATGATTGATGTTACAGATATTGGTGGTGACATTAAAGTTGGAGATGAAGTAATACTCCTAGGTGAGCAAGATAACCTTAAGTTTAATGCAGATGATTTCGCTGAAATTATGGGAACAATTAATTATGAAATACTTTGCATGCTTAAATACAGAATACCCAGAGTTTACATTAAAAATGGAGAAATTTTCAATGTAAGAAATTATCTTTAGAAATATTGTTGTAATTAACCGAAAGAAAGGGTACTCTATTTGCTCGGTTGCTAGAAAATATCAAGTGAAACTTGATTCAGGTTGGGTTTGATCCCCAGCTGAATCTTAGTTGAACTTATCTAGGGTCGTGCCACTGTTATCTCCCACTTAAAGAAGTGGGGGTGTTACAGTGGCTAGACATCAGATAAATTTGGATTTCTAACATTAAAAGTTGCACCATTTGCACCTGCTCCTCAGTCAAGCTAAGGACAGGTGCAAACGGAACAACTTCTAATGATAAATACCTAAATTTATATTTTCAATGCAACACTGCGCAAAAGAGTACTCTTTCTTTCTGGAATTAGATACATTCATATTTTGCTTATCACGCCCTTGTTTCGTAATATGCAGAGGTGGAACAACTTTTACTGAAGAAATACCTACAGCCATATTCTCAATGCAACGCTACGTAAAAGAGTCCTCTTTCTTTCTGGTATTATTATATATTCATAAGTATGAATTTAACTTACATATAAGCATTATAATAAAGCTATATATCTATAGATATATCAACTATAAAATATACTTATACTCTGAAATATATCCCAAATATGAATACAACTTCTAGCCTTAGAATCCCCATTAAAATTCCTTTGAAACTTGAATAAAAGAATACTTTTTATTTCGGGGAATTATATCAAAATTACTATTTCATAATTATCTATAGAAATTCTCGCATAATCCTCTATCTAAACATTTTTATGTTTTTCCCATAAACATTCAGACACACTAAGTTCTGAAAATTCTGCTTTAAAGGAGGAATTTGATGGACTACAAGCATATAGACCGAAGTTTATTTCTTTATCTCCCTCAAATAAATGAAAGATTCTCATTTGCTTAAATACTTTTCCGTCAAAGGAATTTTCAATACAAAAGTCACTTTCTCTACGGCTTAATCTATAAAACATTGATTTTATGTTTCCAGCTATATCTGTTGTAGCCCAATCTGAAAATCCATTATTCGTAACTACACTTCCTAATCTCTGATACTCTTCATTTTCATATTCTATGGATGCCTTAAACCAGTTATCGTTATTCTGGTAAATTATAATACCACATTGATCAAATTGCTTTTTGCTATCAAATTCAGTCTTAATAGTAAAAGAAAAATATTCTTCTTCTGTTTTCATTAATAATGCTGGAGCATTATCATTTCTAAATCCGTAATAGGTCCTTTGCCAAAAATCTGTATTTGGCTCTGTAATAATTTCAATTTTATTATCTTTGATTTGATATTTTTGTGGCTCATAGATCCAGAAAGTCTTTTCAACATCGAATTTAAACATTTTACCCTCCCATAGCACTCAATTAACTAATATAATTTATATAACCTAGCCTCGTATGGTCTTAGTACAAATTTTGTCATATCATCATGTTCTTCAACTCTATAATTTGAAAGAATTAATCCCTCATATTTAAGATTTTCTTCACTGTAATTATATTCTACACTTTCTTGTGATATATTAGTAATTATAATATATTTCTCATTTTCTAAGCTTCTTGTATAAGCATAAATTTTATCATGTTCTTCTAAACTAATATTATATTCCCCATATATTAATGTCTTATTTCCTTTCCTTATTTGAATCATCCTCTTATAGAAGTTGAGTATAGAATCCTCATCTTTAAGTTCATCTTCTACATTAATTTTCTTATAGTTTTTATTAACTTTCATCCACGGAGTTCCCTTTGTAAATCCACCGTTTTCTTCATTATTCCATTGCATAGGAGTTCTCGAGTTATCTCTTGTAGTTGCCTTTATAACTCTAAGTGCTTCTTCTTCCGACATTCCACTCTCTATTTTTTCTTTATAGGTATGTAATGTTGCAACATCATCAAAATCATCAATATTTTCATAATCAGCATTTGTCATACCTATTTCTTGCCCTTGGTAAATAAAAGGAGTTCCTATTTGCATAAAATACATTAGTGCAAGAGCTTTAGCACTTTCTTTCCAATATTTCTTATCATCTCCAAGCTTAGATACACTTCTTGTCAAATCGTGATTTTCTAAAAATAAAGCTATCCATCCATCCTTATAAATCGCCTCTTGCCATCTTGATAAAATCTTCTTAAAATTTACTAAATTAGCTTTCTCATCTTCTTCTGTTTTCCACAATTGCATATGCTCGAATTGAAATATCATTGAGAATTTACCTTTTTCATTTCCTGCCCATTCTTCTAAATCCTCTATGCTAACACCACTTGCTTCTGCTATTGTAAATGTATCATACTTATCAAAAGTATTTTCTTTCAAATCTTGGAGCAATACATCTATACCTGGCTGTTTCATATGCTTTTCAAAGGACTGCACATATTTTAATTTTTCTGGGTTAGGCATATCATCATAATCAAACTTTTTAATATGACTGATTGCATCAACTCGAAAACCATCAATCCCCTTATCTAGCCACCAATTAATCATCTCATAAAGGGCATTTCTTAAATTTTCATTTTCCCAATTAAGGTCTGGCATCTTTTTACTGAATAAATGTAAATAATATTCATCGCTTTTTAAATCGTATTCCCAGGCTGATCCTCCAAAGATACTTGCCCAATTATTAGGTTCCACGCTAAGTTCTTTGTCCGTAGCTTTTTTTCCTTTTCTCCAAATATACCAATCTCTTTTTTCACTATCTTTTGAACTTTTTGCTTCAATAAACCATGGATGTTCATCTGATGTATGATTAATTACTAGATCCATAATCAAGCGCATACCTCTTTTATGAACCTCTCGAAGTAAATTATCAAAATCATCCATTGTACCAAATTCCTTGAGTATATCCTTATAATTACTAATATCATATCCATTATCATCATTTGGTGATTTATATATTGGACTTATCCAAATTAAATCTATTCCTAAATCTTTTAAATAATCCAATTTTTCAATGACACCATTTATATCACCAATGCCGTCTCCATTAGAATCATTAAAACTCCTAGGATAAACTTGATAAGCTATTAATTCTCTTTGCCAGTTCATAAGTTCCCTCCAAAACTGCTATTACTTCTATTATTGTAATAACTTCTAAATATGATTAATTTTTAACACTTGTATTTAAAAAATATTAATATAATGCTATTATAAGTTATAAATATTAGTATTACTTGCAAAATAAAGTGCAAAAATATAAAAATACTGTTCTTTAGAGGTGATTATATTGCATAGCCTAAATTTAAAAGAAAATAGAATCCATGGTAATTTTATTTTGCCTTTTTCGGTTTATCATTGTGAAATAAATGATAATGTATCTCATTCCATAGTAACTCATTGGCATGAAGAAATTGAGATTATCGTAATTGAAAAAGGAATGGCAGAATTTAGAGTTGATTTGGACTCATATATCCTTAAAGAAGGGGATATTTTAATTATAAAACCGTTCTCATTGCACTCAATATATCCAGTTGATAATATGCATTGCAATTGGAATGTTATGGTTTTTGATTTAGGAATGTTAAACAGTTCCACCACAGATGGATGCTTAATTAAATACTTTGCGCCTATATTTAATAACGAGCATCAACTACCTATACTAATAAACAATGATCTAAATGGATTTAATGAAATATATAGTACTATAAATAAAGTCCTAAATTGTTTTAATTCCCAAAATACCGCCTTTGAATTAAAATTGAAATCTTTATTATTCTATCTCTTTTCACTTCTTTATGAGAATGATTTAGTATTAAAGAAAAAAACTTCTTCTTTAACTAATGAATCTACAGAAAAGATTAAAACTACACTGAATTATATACATGAAAATTACATGCATGAACTTCCTATTTCTGATATTTCTAATACCTGCAATTTTAGCCAATACTACTTTATGAAGTTTTTCAAAAAACATTTAGGCATCACATGTAACGAGTATGTTAATGTTTATAGATTAGCTATGGCATCAAAACTATTAAATACAACTGATAAATCCATAACAGAAATTTCTTTTGAGACTGGCTTCAATAGTGTTTCTTATTTCAATAAGCTCTTTAAGGAAAAATTCAAGATAACTCCAAAGGAATTTAGAGAAACAAATAAGGATAAATTTATAGATGTATAGGTAAACTTTGAATTATATATGTAACTCGCCGAAAGAAAGGGCATTCTATTTCTCGATTACTAGAGAAACCAGCTATGTATTTCTAACAGTAAAAGTTGCACCCATTCCTGCATGCTCCTGAGCTAAAGCTCATGACTAGCAAGAATGGAACAACTTTTACTGAAGAAATACTATAGCAGTTTTCTCAATGCAACACTGCGCAAAAAAATGCCATTTCTTTCTGGTGTGGTATACATTTCAACATATAAATCACATCCTTAAATGGTTTATCTATATAGATAAGCCACGCATAACTTAGACTTATGTGATAACTTACCGAAATTATAAATATTTTTATTCCGAAAACTATGAAAATATCGCTGAAGGTTCTAAGTTGCAGGTTGCATCCACTTTAGCATGCTCCAACTTTCAGTTTGACAAGCTAAAGTAGAACAACCTACAACTAAGAACCTTTAACAGCTCATTTTCAAATGTTTTCTCCACAAAAATGTTTATAATTTCTAGTGAAGATATCAACTTAAAGTTTTAGCAAATTTGTAGATATGTTTATCTAATAAGTCAAATATTTAATTTAGACATGAAATTTATACTTCAATGTATATCTAACCAAAGAAAGTGGATACATGTTTGTGGAGTAGGCATGTGAAAATAAGCTGATTAAAGCACTTAATGAGTGGTTGTTTCAAGTATGCTTGTACTAATGAAATTAGGAGCAAGCATACTTGGGTACAACCTCTCATTTAGTGCTTTTCAGCGAAATTTTCACTAGCCCTACGGAATAAACATGTATCCACTTTCGGTTGATTTAAGTATAATACTATATTATTTTTTTAAGTTTACTAGTAAACATTTATTTAGTAAGAATTCTATTTCTGACTTTAACCTGATAAGCTCTTCTGAGCTTATATTTTCTAGCTCATTTTTGTCATTACTAAATTCTTCACTTAATTCGTTAAATAGAGCTGATATTCCTTCTTTGTTAGTTTCCTTCAATTCATCTAAATATTTTCTTGTATAGCTCTCAATATTATTTGCCCAGTTATCTATCGCAGTTATAGATATCTCTTCTATTTTTTTCTGCCAAGTTAATGAATCATATAAGAAAAATATTGAATCTGTAAATATATCTAAAGACTCCGTAATTCCTTTCAAAGATGTCGCTTTTATTGTTTTCAATAAATGATTTAAATTAGCATTTATTTCCCCAAGTGCCGACCTCTCAAAAGAGTTTACAAGTTTCTTTAAGTTCTTACTTGTTCCATATTCGTCTTCTGCTTCTTTAGGTGTTCCTTTATATGCTTTCCTAAACATTTCACCTGTAGCTCGTCCGACAACATCTCCCCTATGTTTTTCTATAATTCCCTCAATAACTTCGCAATAAGATGGAGCATTTTTCTTAATGTCTTCTTTAAGTTTGACAATTTGTGCATTTAACATGGTTTCAATTTCTCTATCTAAACTAATAAATTCATCTTCGATGTATGTAATTAAATTCTCAGTTTCCTTGTTGGTAAGTTTGGGTACATAATAATGTTGCATTAATGAAAATGTTTCTTCTTTCATTGACCATTTACTTTCATCGTATATGTACTTAAAAATCTCTTCTTTGATTCTTATATCAGATTTGCTAATTATTCTTACAGATTTTAGTTTTATTTTGGCGAATCCATTTTCTATTTCTTCTAATATATCCTCTTTTTCTCCAAGGAAATTATTAATTATATTTACTCTTTCCTTTATATTCTCTTTTGTACTTTCTATTTCTGCAATTCTAGAATTAATTTTAATATCACATTCACGAAGTAAATAATCTTGATAGTTTTTCAACGTTTCTGAAAGTTCTTCTCTTTTACTTTCATCATTAGTTCTCTCATAAATGTAATCCCATAATGATTCTGTTACCGGATTTTTTTCACTACTGCTTTCAATAAGAAACGCTTTAACATCCTTATGAATACATTCATTAACACTCTTTCTTATTTCAGAAATTCTCTTATTATCCTCTGTGATACCCTGTGGACACATATTTATAGCTAATACTAATTCTACATTATCGTTTATGATTTCGCCCACATATTTCAAAAATTGAAAGTCATCTTCTCCAATTCCAGTTTTATAAGAAACAACGTAAATAATAAAATCACTTTCTGGTATAAATTCCTTTAAAACTTCCTCATGCTTTTCAATTAACGAACCATATCCTGGAGTATCAAAAATCCTTATTCCATCATATTTTGAATTTTTACAAGGCCCAATATATCTCAATCTATTCAATTTATCACTTGGTTTTAACGTAAGTGCTGCAAATTTATCATTATCTATAATTTCCATACTAAAGTCATTATTTATAGCTACAAGAGTTTCTTCATAGTTGTTGCCGATTATAACTTCAGTGACAACCCCTGTTGTTGGTCTTACACTTTCAACTAATATCTTATTATCGAATATACTATTTATTAAAGCACTTTTCCCAGAACTTGTTTCACCTAACATAACAACATAATGAGCGGGATTTATTATCCTGTTCTTTATTAATAAATTTTTAGCTTTGATATCATCATTTTCAATGATACTTACAACTTTATCAATTCTCTTCTGTCTCTCTACACAGCTTTTAAAAAAATCCATATATTATTTCTCCTTATATTCCTCTATTAATTCCTTTAACACTTCTAAGTCTTTTTCAAATTCTAAGGCATGATCTTCATTATAATTAGCTTCATATTGCTTTTCTATGCGCTCTATATCTTCCTTAAAATTCTTCTCTAAATTAGCTCTTAAAGCCTTTATAGAATCATCTATTTCTTGTTGCTTAGCCATTAAATCACCAATTATTTCTTCTTTTAAATACTTTTCCAGATCTTCTATCATAGGTTCTAAATCTTTTAATGTATAGCTAGCTCTATTTTCAACTATCTTTTTACGCATATGATTTCCGATTAACGAAAATGCTAAGCTTATTCCCATACCTACAAGAATTCCTGCAGGTCCTCCAAGAATCCCAACTGCTCCAATTGTACTTACTACTCCACTTGATACTCCCAAAACTGCTGGAAGAGATTTTTCAAATTTAATTGAACTCTTTTTATTAAAAAATGATATATTTTCATATCTTCCATCAAAGCCTTTTATCTTTACATCTTCAAGCTCAATATTAATATTTTTTATAAATGAACTTATATTTGATAAAACCTCATCCATTATGTTGTTTATTGCTTTATCCGATGTTTCCTTATATACTAAACTAAGTCTGCTTCCGTCAACAATTCCCTTATTAATAATTCTTCTAAGTTCTAATTTTAAGTTTTCAATATTTTCTCTTATTATCTTAGAAGAATTATCTATAATATTCCCCATTTCTTCTTCAGCGTAAGACCTACAGCTTCTAATTTTTCGTTTATTTTCTGAGAGAATATTTTTAATTTCATTTATTCTTTCTTCTTTTTCAATCTCATTTTGCTTGTCTTCATTTAAAGCTAAAGTTTTATAAGTATCTATTCTATCTTTAATATTTTCTAACGTTTCATTAATTCTTATCTTTAAAGCCTTAGTTAGACCTTCTTTATGTTCTTTTGAGATATTCTTTATTTCCTCTAAAACATTAACTATACCAGAGTTACTATAAGCTGCTTCATTCTTAGTAAATTTCCCTTTTACAGCTTCATAAACATTTACAATATTAACATTTATATTTCTTTCTTCAT
>Ga0209281_1001453_pt1 | contig 13917 bp, 8 predicted proteins | sample MedtruBG_FD_187514 | JGI IMG/M metagenome (GOLD analysis project Ga0209281, IMG submission 187514) | Root nodule microbial communities of legume samples collected from California, USA - Medicago truncatula BG (SPAdes) (version 2) | ecosystem: Host-associated > Plants > Roots > Nodule | place... | reverse complement strand
ATTCCTGCAATCTCCTTTTAGTTTTATACCCATCTCCTTTATTCTAGACTCTATTGTTTCATCAATAACCAAAGCTTTGTTTAATGATGCCAAGGAACATGCATTATTTATTGAAGAATCTTTTGGTACCTTACTGCTATAGAGCACATATCCCTCTATGTAATCTTTATATATGCTTACTAACTGCCACGGATCTGATATTATTTCATAGGATACTTTGTAATTATTTTTTAAATCTTCCAACCATATTTTATAATCTGGCTGAGAAGAATTAACCGTATATATTTGAAAAGAACAATGATTATTAACTAGCCCCTGAAGGCTAGTTATCATTGTTCTTTCACTAGGTAGCATTGAATCTAAAGAAATAACATATAAAGATTTAGGAACTATATTATTCTTTAAATATGGGGATTTCATATTCATTACTTGTGCAGTATTAGAATTATCTGCTTTATCTATACTCGAAGATTTACTTTTCCATTCACTCCATTTTATATTAAATGAATCTCCATTAGCTTTGCAGTAATCATAGAATTTATTTAAAAAGTCTATTCTTTCATTATTATAAAAAGACTTTAGTATAACATCTTCAAAATTTGCTAATGCTAATTGTCTTTTAATTATTCCATCAGCATTAACTTCCTTATAATTGTTAATCATATCATACATTATCATGAAAGTAGATGTTCTTCCAATCCCCTCTTTGCAATGGAAATGGAGCCAAGAGTCTTTTGGTTTATTTTTTATAACTTCCATAAAATAATCAACCATGTCATCAGTAGGTATTCCCCCATCTCTAACCGTTATTCTTTGATATCCTAAATTTTTAGATTTAGTAAGTTCTTCTTCATTTTGAACTGTTTTAACAACCATAGTTTCCTTAGGATTATTGTAAAAAGTTATGGGTTCATTTATTTTGATACTTTTTAAATCCTCTTTTTCTTTAACTATAACTTGTTCTCTAGTAAGCCCTACATTTGCGTTATTCTTTGCATCTGCAAAGCTAACTGAAAATCCATTTATGAATCCATGACATTCTTGCCTTAAATCTATTACTGTTATAGGCAATGAAGTATCAATAGCTTTTGTTAAAAGCTGAATATTATTTCCTGAAAATTGCTGGCTTCCGGAAATATTTAATTTATCCAAGCCATTAAGCATCAAATCTTTATTGTTTTTTACAACTGTTAAATCTGTAGTTTTTCGAAAGTGTTTTGATAGAATATTGTCATTGTTAAACCCATCTAAAACCAAATGTACACCATTATCATTAGACATTTCAGCCATTACATTCACATTAATTATATATGAAAAAACAATGGTCATTAATATCACCCAGGCTATAGACCTTTTCGATTTCATATTCAATATTATTTCCTCCTCTGTTATATAGTAATTCTATAAGTCATGAAATAGTATTCAACAATAAAATCATTATTATTCAAATAAAATATTAGTTCTACTCATTTCATATATTAAAGATGAGACTTTATTTTCTGTGTAAGTATATCTATAAATATGCAGCCATATTATTTATAGAATTTATTCTTTTCATAGCATAATTTTAAATTCTTAAATGTCGAATACCACATACAGCATTTCTAGCCTTGGTATTATATCTGGTATCAAAGGAATAAAATTTAATAAAGTATAGGAGGACAAAAATTAATATGTGCACAGCAATAACTCTAGAATCAAAACAGTTGGTAAATTTTTTTGGCAGGACCATGGATTTTTCTTATGATATTGATCCACAGCTTTATGTTGTACCTAAATATTATTTATGGAACAATGTTCTTAACATGCATAAATCTTATAATTGTTATAGTTTTATAGGAATTGGACAGGAAAGCGATGGAATACTTGGCTTTTTTGATGGAGTAAATGAAAAAGGATTTGCAGCTGCCGCATTATATTTTGCAGGTTATGCCAAATACAAAATGCAGTCAAATTATATTGATAAGGAACCTATTTCATCTTTAGATTTTCTCCATTATATTTTAGGAAGATGCGGATCAGTAGAAGAACTTAAAGAAATACTGCTAGAGATATGCATTACAGGTCTTGAGGACCCAGTAACACAAACAGTCGCCCCTTTGCATTGGATTGCCACAGATAAAAACGGAGACTGTGTTGTTATTGAACAAACAGAAAAAGGCCTAAGTATATTTCAAAATCCAATTGGAGTTATGGCGAACAGTCCTGATTTTCAGTGGCATATGACTAATTTAAGAAATTACATGGATGTATCTCCAACACAAACCAGTGATGCATACTGGGGAAAAATTCGATTAAAACCATTCGGTCAGGCGGGAGGAACCATGAATCTACCAGGGGGCTACACATCTCCAGAACGATTTGTGAGAACAGCATATGAAAAAACGCATATTCAAATACCTAATAACAGTTTAGATGCAATAAATGCATGCTTTCATATCATGGAAAGTGTTTCTATTCCAAAAGGAGTGGTACTAACAGATAGGAATACTTATGATTATACAAAATACACTGCCTTTATTAATACAAATACTTGTGAATATTTCTTTAAAACTTATGATAATACTTCAATTACAAGTGCAAGCCTTTGGGATAATTACAACAATAGTCAACATCCAATCTCCTTAGGAAAATTAAGACGTCCAGCTAAATTTGAAAAAATACAAGTTATGTAACTATACATCTAATAATGAAATAGATGGCTTTGAGCCATCTATTTTTTATTGAGCTTGATTATGATTTTTTGCTAAGTAGTAAAGAGTCCTTACACCAACCCCTGTACCGCCTTTAGTATAATAACTAGTTTCGCTTTCAGCCCATGCTGTACCTGCTATATCTAAATGCAACCAAGGTTTATTTTGTACAAATTCACCTATAAATAACCCAGCAGTTATTGTTCCAGCATGCCTGCCTCCAGTATTTTTCAAATCAGCTATATGAGATTTAATAAGTTTTTTATAATCATCAGAATTAGGTAATCGCCAAACTTTTTCATCAGCTTTAAATGATGCACTTTCTAAATCTTTATAAAACTCATCGTTATTAGATATTACAGCCGTAGTAGTAACTCCAAGTGCAACTAAAGCAGCCCCTGTTAATGTAGCTACATCTATAACCTTATTAACCTTTTCTTTTTCAATTATATAATGAACTGCATCTATAAGAGTAAGTCTTCCTTCTGCATCAGTATTTAAAACTTCAATGTATTTACCAGCCATAGAACCTATTATATCTCCTGGTTTATATGCGTTCCCAGATATTAAATTCTCACATGCAGCAATTACTCCTACAACATTTATCTTTAACTTTTTCTTTGCAATAGCACTTATTGCTCCAATAACTGCTGCAGCTCCACCCATATCAGATTTCATTGTATCCATGCTGCTACTTGGCTTAATAGAATATCCCCCAGAATCGTAAGTAACTCCCTTTCCAACAAGACCTAATACATCGTCTTTCTTGCCTTCATCTCCGAAATATCGCATCACAATAAGTCTAGGTGGTTTTTCTGAACCCTTAGCTACTGATAAAAAAGATTCCATTCCAAGTTCATTGATTTTAGTCTCATCAAATACTTCAACTTTAAATCCATATTTATTTCCAGAACTAACAACTTGTTCTGCAAGAGTTTCTGGATATAGTATATTAGCTGGTTCATTCACTAAATCCCTCGCTAATTTAGTTGTTTCAACAAGTATTGAAGCTTCATCTATATATTCGTTTAAATCTATACTATCATCAGTACAGATACTTACCTCAATTTCTAAATTTTCATCAACTTCACTTTTATATTTGTCAAATTTATATTCTCCAAAACTAATTCCTTCAATCATAGATTTAACAGTATCTCCAATTGATAACTTTTCACTAGATATCATTTTCAATGATATCTTTTTAGCTTTTATTCCAATTGCCTTTTTTACTGCCTTTCCAAAAGAACTTCTTATAGTTTCTGTTGTTAATTCATCTTTTTTTCCAAGTCCAATAAATACTATATCTTGAACTCCATTTGCAGTTACATTTACGGTACCTAATATTTCTCCAGCTTTCCCCTTAAATTTATTACTTTCTTTAAAATGCTTATAGATTTTATCAAGATTTTCATCCTGCAAATCTTCACTTTCACTATAAACTGGAAGCATAATCAAATCAGCTTCATTAGATTTAATTGTGTTAATTTTAAATTCCATATAATTTCCTCCATACTATAAAGATTTAATAATATATTCATGATTTAACCTAATTTATTTCAATTATAATTTAATCCATATTGTCATCTTAATATTCATAAAATATAGAAAAACTCAGCTTATTTAATTCAATGTTTAATTATTAAAAGCCGCTAGTCAATACTTTAATTAAATTATTCAACATGCTTATACAAAACTACACTTTCAATATAATTTATGTATCTTCTTAATTCATTTGATTGTTCTCTAGTAATTTCTCCTGATTCATACATATAACGAACCTCTGAACGTTCTATGTCCATAGCTTTTATTCTCAATTCTTCTTTTTGTTTTATACTTTCCTCATTATATTTGACTACTGTTCCTTTTAATCTATTAATCATGGTCCTATAATATAAAATCACCTCATGTGCAACGTCTGACCCATTATGACTTGTTAAATATTCCTCTAAGGATTCAACTGCAGCTTGAAAGGATCTTAGTTGAATATCTTTTACTAATCTTAAATTATTTAGCTTAATTTCTTTTCGTTTGCGGTATTTTCCATAAAAAATTTTCGTTGCTCTTAGTAATTTTCTTATAAGAAACATGGTATCCTGACTAGGATTTCTTAGAAGTGATTCTTCTCTATAATCTAAAGATTTATCAAGTGCCTTAAAAACTTCTTCATCCACCTCATTTCTATCCATTAATTCATTAATGTATTTCCGTTCTGCCTTTAACGCTATTAATTGTATTTCAACTATTTCTTGTTGATTATATTGATTGAAATTTTCCTCACTTGCGTTTGAGGCTTGCTCAAATCTAAGGTTTCGAGATATATGTTTATATTCATTAATTAACTCATAGGCTATTGCTTCATTTTTATCATTTATTTCTGACTCAATAGCTTTAATACCAGCTAATAAAAGTTTATTTTTTGCCTCAATAAGGTTTTTATCAATAATTTTTTTCTCTTCTTTTAATTCCCCTTTACATAAGAATGGTAAAAACACAGTTGCAGCCATTAATGTAAATAATATTACACCAGCGGTTAAGAAAAGAATCAATGATCGTTCTGGAAATACTTCTCCATTATTCAAGAAAAAAGGAATTGATAGAACTCCAGCCATTGTAACCGTACCTCTAACACCGGTTAAACTAGTTAATAAAGCTATCTTTACATTAGGTCTTTCAATATCTTTACTTTTATTTAAACGATATTCATAAAAAGCAGAAATATAAGACCAAACAAAACGAATTGCTAAGATAACAAATCCAATGGCAATAACATACCCAATGGCCTTTAAATTTCCTATATTAGGATCAGCTATAGTTTCACTCATTGATAGAGGAATATTTAATCCCAATAATAGAAATACAATTCCGTTTAATACAAATAAAATAATAGACCATATATTTTCTGTAAGCACTTGCTCTTCAGCTATACTAGTTTCAAATCTCTTACTAGTTAAAGAATGAACGATACCTGCAACTACTACTGCAATTACTCCTGATGCATGCAAAAGTTCTTCAGTAACTATAAAAATCCCAAACGGAGCCAATATCTGCAACAAAGAATGAAAGATAACATCATTTATCCCTTCTTTACGTAAATTAAACCTTATTAGTGTTAAAAGTAAAGCAAAAATCAAACCTAAAGCTGCCCCTATTAAAAATACATATGAAAAATTTAGAATTGCTTCTCTTAATGAAAAATAACCAGTTACTACAGCAGCTATAGCATAATTAAAAGCTACGATACCTGATGCATCATTTATCAAAGATTCTCCTTTAACAAGATTCAGCACTTTTTCAGGTATATGAATTCGCTTTGCTATTCCATTTACAGCTACTGGATCGGTTGGTGATAAAATAGCTGCTAATGCAAATGCAGCCGTCAGAGGAATTTCTGGTATCATCCAATGAATGAAATATCCTCCTCCAATGGTTGTTAATAAAACTAATATTAAAGAATTTCCAAATATCGAACGTCTCATTTTCCATAGTTCTTCCCTCGGAAAATATTTTCCATCATTATATAAAATCGGCGCTACAAATAAAAGAAAAAACCATTCCTCTTCTAGTTCAAAAGAATTATGTTTAAATATAAATGCGATAATTACCCCCAAAGCAATTTGCGTTAAGGCTGTAGGTATAGATGGTATATAGTGACTAGTGATATTTGAAATTAATAAACACACCATTAGCAATAGTATTGTCATTAATAAATCCATTTCATATCCCCTTTCTTGGTATATTGTAAACTATATATTGCTAATATTATACATAATAAATAGCTCTAACTGTTATCTTTTCACTTATTATCATACCTAATTTTATATAATTTATCCATAACTTGTCCAAAATACAATTTCCTAAAGAATAAAAAAATAAGAAGTACCATTAAAATACTCCCTTAACTTCATATAATAATAAAGATTAAAAATCATAATAAATCCTCTACGAACTTTCTTATTTATCTTTATATCAAATATATCTTTTATAAAGGTTTATAAACTTTTGAATTTATGCTACAATCAAGTGTAAAATTGCATAAGGCACAATCAAATTGATTATAGATTTTAGCTTAGGCCTATAAAAAATAGCCTAACCTACTAACTTACTACTTTTATAAATAGCTTTAAAATCCATATGCTCTTTTCAAAAGATAAAGCGAGGTAATAATATGATAAAAATTAATAACTTGTCGTACTCATTCCCAAATAAAGATCTCTATAATAATATTTCATTTACTTTAGAAGATGATCAACATTGCGCTTTTATAGGTTCAAGTGGTATTGGGAAAAGTACACTGATAGATATAATTATGGACCCTGAAAGATATATGTTCGATGGTACCATAGAGATTGACCCCAATTGCAGAATAGGATATGTAAGTCAGTTTCCACAACTAGACAAAACGAAAGAAACTACAGTTTTGGAATATTTAGGTGGAGAATTCATCAAGCTGCAAAATGAAATAGCCTCTATTTGTACTGAAATGGAAACAGCTTCGGATATTGATCCCTTACTAGAAAAGTACCAAGAAGCTTTAGACGCACTTGATGCGATTGGTGGAGATGATTTCGAAAGCATCATTAATAAGAAACTAAATCTTGCAAACTTAGACTACCTAAAAAATCTAATGGTATCTGAACTTAGTGGTGGGGAGTTTAAGCTTATTCAAGTGATTAAAGAAATGCTTAATGGTCCAAATTTAATAATTATGGATGAACCAGATGTGTTTTTAGACTTTGAAAACCTTAATTCTCTTAAAAATCTAATTAATTCTCACAAGGGAATGATGTTGGTTATTACACACAATAGATATCTATTGAATCATTGTTTTAATAAAATAATTCACCTTGAAAATATGGAACTTCAAGAGTTTGATGGAAGCTATATTGATTATAACTTCACATTACTTCAAACTAAAATTGAACTTCAAGAACTGTCTGCCGCTGATGATGAAGAAATTGAGAGGAACGAACGCATAATTAAAAGATTAAGAGATAGAGCAGAAATTTCAGGTGAAACTGCTGCTGGAAGATATCTAAAAGGTAAAATGAAATTTCTAGAAAGATTAGAAGCTCGTAGAATAAAAACACCTTTTGTTGAAATTAAACAGCCTTATATCCGATTAACTACTAATAATGCAGTGGAAGAAAAAATAGCTTTAAGAGTTAATAATTACAGTGCTGGCTTTGAGGATATAATTTTAGAAAATGTTAACTTTGAGATTAAATCTAATGATAAAGTAGCTATTATTGGCTTAAACGGTACTGGGAAAACAACCTTACTTAAGGATATCTATAAAAATGATAATCCTTCCATTAAAATAGATCCTGACATTGAAGTAGCTTATTTATCACAAAATCAAGGCGAGATATTAAATGAGTCTAACACAGTACTTGAAGAATTCCTAGATGCAGGATTTAAAACCTATGATGAGGTTGAAACCTACATTTCAAATTATGATTTTGAGGAAGAACTACTTAACCAAAAAATTGAATCTTTATCTGGTGGAGAAAAAAATATACTTCAATTAGCCAAAATTTCTGCAAGCAAAGCAAACATGCTGCTTTTAGATGAACCAACAAGCCATTTAGATACATATTCACAAATGGCCCTTGAAACAGCTATAAAAAAATATAACGGTGCAATTTTAATGGTATCGCATGATTACTATTCTATAGTAAACTGCGTAGACTATGTTTTACTTATTGAGGATAAAACAATTAGAAAAATGAACTTGAAGAAATTTAAAAAGATGATTTATGCCAAATACTTTGATAAAGACTATTTAGAAATTGAACAAAAGAAAATGGATTTAGAAATGAAAATAGCCATATCCCTTAGAAATACTGATTTTGAACGTGCAAAAGTTTTATCTGAAGAGTTAGAAGCGTTGATTAAGTCACTTTAGGCATATTATTTACTGGTGATGTTAGCAAAATTCATCTTTCATTTGATTCACTCTTTTTATGCTCTTCTCGATTTTGTGTTTATTTAATAAGTTTAGAAATTACATATAAAAAAGCTGAGATTCTTTAAATTCAAAAAAATCTCAGCTTTTTTTATTCAACAATCCAAGCTCATTAACCACTAGCCTAAGCTTGTTCTCTAATTATGAATCAGGGTATTATGATCACAACAAAGACCGCAACTACAACGTGTATCACCAAATTTCAAATCGTAAGCTTCTGAAAGTTCTACATTAACTTTAATAACCTTTCTTGCAAAATCTGACTGTTCCTTCGGTACTTCTAATAGCTTATCTGCCTTGGCTTGTGTATTTATAATTGCACCAATTGGAACATATCTATTTTCAGCAATCTCAACTCCCCCTGTTACAATTGCTCCAGTATCAATATAGCAATTGTCCTCTACTATAGCGTTAAATACAATTGAATTAAATCCAACAAATGTATTATTTCCTACAATAGCTGGCCCATGAATTAATGCTCCATGAGCTATACTTACATTCCTCCCAATATATATTGAATATCCTATACCATATACAAAGTATTTAGCATCTTTTAGCCCATGAAATATTACTCCATCTTGTATATTAGAATTACATCCTATATAAAATGGTGTTCCTTCATCTGCTCTTAGCACTACATTAGCACCTACAAATACATTTTTTTCTATTTTCACATCACCTATTACACTTGAAAATGGTCCTATAAATGCACTTTCACTTATTTGAGGATATATGCTTATAGGATTAAATGAAGTAACTGGATTTTCTCCAACAAAGTAAGTATATAAATTAGTTGCGCCTATTGGCTTATAATCTTTTTTTATACAACTATCCATTATAATTTCTCCTTAAATTAATATTACATCATATTAAACTTAATATTAATTTGTTAATCATCTTTTACCAATCACTTTTTTATTCTCTTTTAAATTATAAGTTATATTTCCATCTCCTTAATATCATCAGCTATTAATAAATCAGCCTCAGTGATTTTTACTACTTCATCAACGGTTAAACCCGGTGCCACTTCCGTTAATACTAATCCATTATCTGTAACCTTCATAACCGCTTTATCTGTAATAATAAGATCAACACACTTTGCTGCTGATAAAGGCAATGTACATTTCTTTAGCACCTTCGAATTACCTTTTTTATCACTATGATTTAAGGCCGCTATTACATATTTTGCTCCTACTAAAAGGTCCATTGCCCCTCCCATACCTGGTGCAAAAACTCCTGGTATCTTCCAGTTAGCAATATTTCCTTCTTGATCCACCTCTAAAGCACCTAATGCAGTTATATCAACATGTCCTCCTCTTATTATTGCAAAGGATAGATCCATTTCAAATGTCGATGCTCCTGGTAATAAAGTAATTGGAGCTCCACCTGAATTTGCTAGGTCCGGGTCAGATTTACCTCTACTTGGAGTTGCTCCAAACTTCAATGCGCCATTTTCACATTGTAGTATTATTTCCATTCCTGCTGGTAGATAGTTTGCGGCCAAATTAGGTATACCAAATCCTAAGTTAGCAACCATCCCTTCTTTAAACTCTTTTGCGATTCTCCTTGCAATAATCTCTTTACTATCCATATTCTTTCCCCCTTATTTCATTTTTTTAGTTCTTATCCATAAATCTTCAAAATATCTTGTTCTATCTTCAAGAGAATCACCTTGAACTATTATATCTACTAACATACCTGGTGTCCCAACACTATCAGGTGGAATTTCACCCACTTCAACAATTTCATCAACTTCAGCTATAACTAAATCGGCAGCAAGTGCCATACTTGTATTTGTTCCTTTAGTTGTCCCTCTATATACGATATTCCCAAGTTTATCAGCTTTATAGCCCTTAATTAGTGCAACATCTGCCTTTATTGCTGGAAATACTAAATATTCCTTTCCATCTACAATAAGTTTATCTTTTCCCTTTTCAATATCAGTTCCAAGACCGGTTGGAGTTATAACTGCACCAAGCCCGGCTCCACCAGCTCTTATGCATTCTACTATAGTTCCCATAGGTATAAATTCCACTTCTAATGTACCTGCATTGTATTGTTCTTGTATTTCAGGACAAGTTCCAATATGGGCACCTACAAATTTTTTTATTTGTTTATTTGCTACAAGCTTACCAATATCATGAGTTTCTCCTGGGTGAGCTGATACAGCTTGAATAAGTGTAAGGTTCTTAACATCAGTCTCTGCTAATGCGTCTATCATCTTTAATGGCGCACCAACTCCTAAAAAACCTGCTGTCATAATCTTCATGCCATCTTTAATATTTTCTACCGCTTCTTCTACAGTCTTAATCTTTGCCATTTTTCTATACACCCCCAAAATTTTTATAATATACTATCGATTATTAAACAAAATTTATGCCTTCAGATTAATTTTATCCTCTTAAAAATTTAATTCTTATAATATATTATTATTGTTAAATTGTTTACATTCCAATTTTATCTAATTTATAGGTATGTACTTGCTAAGAAGTTTTGTATAATATAATCAAAAAAAGAATGTATTAAAATATTCTAATACATTCTCTCTATACCTTACAATTCAGTATACTTTTTGCTGTTACCTTTAGCTTTTTCTACAGGATATTTCTTTTCATTTTTATCCATTTTGCTATTTATGATTTCTTCTAAATCTACACCTAATCAATATTACTCTACTCCTGCTACAGTTACATTTAATAATTTAACTGCCTTAGGTCCTTCAAAATTATTATGCACTTCAATTTCTTTGGATAAAAACATTTGATTTTGTAATTCATTAATATTTCCCGATATAGAACCACCTGTAACAGGAATAGTATTTTTACCATCAAAGTACCAGGCTAATCTTATTTCACCACAAAAATCTCCTGTTAAATCATCTACGTTAAAATCAGAAAATGCCACTGTTTCAATATATGGTTCTATCTTCATTTCCTCAAGGCTTTTACTACCTCCAGAAACTACTATATTCCTAATATCACCTGTTGGCTCTACCTTTAAATAGTTAGCATATCTATTATTTGCTATATATCTCTTTAAAACACCATCTTCTAATATAGTCACAGGTGCGAGTGGTAAACCATCTTCATCAAAGCTTCCTGAGTGAGTTGAATTCTTCAAAAATGGATCAATAATCATTGTTATATAATCCCCTTTAACATCTTCCCCTTGAATTTTATCTCCAATTTTCCATGTAGATTCATTTTTATAAATTGCAACTGCATTGCTTTTTGCATAATAAAAAGAAAATAAATCTTTTACTGCTTCCCCAGCAAATAATACAGAAGTTTTTTCAACGCTTGGAGTACTCTTTGCAACAGCCTTTTCTCTGCATATATTAATCATATTTTCTACTTCTTTTGCTACTTCTTCTGCATCTAATTCTGCGAAATTTAAACACTTATAAAGTTCAACTTCCTCCCCTGATTCTTTCCAAGTAGTGATAAATTCAACCATGCATTCATAATCAGTGGACTCTGCATCTACGCCTTCTGAATTAACGATACGAGTATATACTTTATTTAAAAAGATTTCACAAGAATTTATTCCACCTTTTTCATAGTTATCATTTTTATAAACAGCTTTTGTTATCTCGTTTACCCAATAAGATAAAGTCTCTTTTGAGAAATTACTTGGCTTTAAAAGCTTGTATTTTTCTGCGCGTTTTACTAATGGATAATAAGGGTTTTTAGCAAATTGAGCTGCAAATAAAGCATCACCTATTGCTTTTTCTATTTCAGCTTTACTCATTGTTGGATGAATATTTACAGATGCTGATCCCTTATATTTATTTCCATTCTCTTCAATATCTTTATATATTGTTACTTTAAAATGATGTACATCTTTTGCTCTATCCATATCCACATTCTTTTTTATAAAAAAGAGTTCATTTGCTTCTACTATATTTTCAACTATCTTATAACCATTCACATTATTATCAATGAGAATTTGTTTAATTCTATCTAACACTCTAACCTAACCTCACTTTCACTTTGATGTATGGACCACCACATGAAGTCTTTACAAATTCTTTGTAGCCTTTACCGCAATATCCTGATCCAGCTAACTCAACCTTCTCAGAAATCATAGAAATTGAATTTAATAAATCTGGTACATATCCTGTCATTACTACAGGCGCTATTAAATTACCAGTAAATTTACCATCTTTAATTTCTCTTCCCAAAGTAGCTATACATTGAATTCCCCAGCTTTTTGGATCTTCCATTCCACTATAGGAACCTTCAATAAGATAACCATCTTTTATTGAGGCAATCATATCTTCAAGCTTATCATTTCCTCCTGAGAAAAACGTATTTGTCATTCTCGCATATGCTTTTCTTTCAAAGGATTGTCTCTTACCATTTCCTGTTGGAGTAGTTCCAAGTTTTATTGCTGATAATAAGTCAGATATACCATTTCTCAATATTCCATTTTCTATAACTACAGTATCTGTTCCTATTGTTCCTTCATCGTCAAAAAGATATGAAGACATATGCTTAGCTGCAGTAGCACCATCGTGCATAGTAGTAATCTTAGATGCAACTTGTTTATTAATAAATTCTGCCCCCTTAGCTCTATCCTTAACAAACATGTCCATTTCAACACCATGTCCAAAAGCTTCATGAGCAATTAATCCTGATACATCTGGATCACATATAACCTCGTATTCTCCAGGCTTAACAGCTTTAGCATCTAATAACTTTATACTAGTCTCTACAACTTCTTTATACTTAGCTTTAAGCTCATCAACTATTTCAAAGCCCTTTAGCCCTGAGAAAGGTTTAAAATAATATTTAGTTTTTTCATCTCTTCTAACTATAGAAAAAATATACCCCTCTCCCAGCATATAAGATTGTTCTAAATCTTTTTTATTACTCATAAAAAGCTTTGATATATGATAAGTATTATAAATAACATCAACATTCACAACTAAATCTGAATAAGCGAGTGCTGCATCCTTTATCTCAGATAAGGATTTAATAATTACGTCTGAACCAACTTCCTCTGGATCTATTTCTATTTCACCAAAAAAGTTATCTTTAATTTCCTCTTCTTCTATAATCTCATATGAGTTTATGGAAATATCTTTAGAAACTTTATTTAATTTTGCTTCTATATTTTTTACAATAGCGTCTAAATTATCTTCACTTATTTCATTAAATGAATACTCAGAATAATTTACACCATTGTGTATTCTTACTACAAAACCTCTTTCAACTAAAAATGAATCATTTACTTCAATGCCTGTTTTAGAAACCC
>Ga0209281_1001452_pt1 | contig 13924 bp, 15 predicted proteins | sample MedtruBG_FD_187514 | JGI IMG/M metagenome (GOLD analysis project Ga0209281, IMG submission 187514) | Root nodule microbial communities of legume samples collected from California, USA - Medicago truncatula BG (SPAdes) (version 2) | ecosystem: Host-associated > Plants > Roots > Nodule | place... | reverse complement strand
AATACTTAACTATAATACTCCAGAAGAGTTATTTGAAATACACTTAGATCACATATATTCTATACAAGTAACTTCAAGCGTTTAACTCATAAATAGAAATTAGTTCAATTTGTTATTGCAATTTGTCATTTTTTTATTTTAGTTAAGCTATAATCATAAATATTATTAAATAAGGTAGGTGTTGAAATGGAAAATTACACATTAAAAATAAAGAAAATCGATAATAAAGCTATTTTGCCGAGCTATGCCCATGAAGGCGATGCAGGCTTAGATTTATATGCTGTAAAAGAATTAATCCTAAATCCGGGAGAAAGGGGATTAATACATACTGGAATACAAATAGAGCTGCCTAAAAACACAGAAGCTCAGATAAGACCAAGAAGTGGGCTAGCATTAAAAAATGGTATAACTACATTGAATTCTCCGGGAACTATAGATGAAGGATATAGAGGAGAAATAGGGGTTATACTAATTAACCATGGTAACGAAGTGTTTAAGGTTGAGCAAGGAATGAAAATAGCTCAAATGGTCATAAAACCTGTATTTAAAGTTAACATAATAGAAGCATCTGAATTGTCAGATACTGAACGAAGTGAAAAAGGCTTTGGTTCATCAGGAACAAGATAATTATACTTTGTGCAATGGTTATAACGAGAATTTAAGCTAGACTCAACCTAGAAACTGGGTACATGTTTGTTCTACAAACATATACCCAGTTTCTAGGTTGAGTTATATATTTTACCTAGAAATCTATAATTTAAGATAAACATTAAATCTAGCTGGATTATAATATCCGTCTATAACTTTCCATTCATCAAAATCTTTTTTATCATAAAGCAAGTGCTCTTTTCTATGTGAAGTAACAGGTAAATCCCCAATAAAAATTGCTTCTTTTGCAACTCTCTTTAACTCAGCGATGGCTTGTTTTGAATACTCGTGGTTGGGAAAGTAGTGGAATGCTCCAAAACAAAATACTTTATCAAAAGTTTTATCTTTAAAAATCAAATCATTTGCTTCCCCATGTAAAACAGAGTTATTAAGTAACTCAATATGTCTCCTTACTAGAGAGGAAGAATAATCTACTCCAACATATTCCCCGCATTTTATATATTGTGCCAGTCCACCAGCCCCACAAGCTACTTCCAAAATTTTATCTGTTTCTTTAATATCCATTTGTTCAACAATTTTTCTTGCTATTTCTCTTACATCAGCAGTAGTGTCTTCATATCCGTCGAGCTCTTCTAAAGAATTAGTATTACCATTCCCTTTTCTTTCCCAAACTTCTTTCCAGTAAGACATATCTTCCATAATTCTCTTTCCTCCTAATAAATTTTTGATTAATTAAAAATAGAATAAACAGTTCATTAAATGAACAATATCATATTAACATCGTTCAATGTTCAGGACAATAAGTTCATAAGAGAATTATTATTAGCATCTGTATTTGAGTGGATTACAATAAATGGTTTAATTTACAAAAATAAAATATTTGTAGAAATTAGTAGAAATAAGGCTTGAATGAATGATTGATTTAAGATAAATTATTAATATAGACTATTTTGGAGGGATTTGGCATTGATTACTATAGATAGAATAACTTCCATATTACAATCATTGATATTTGCATACGCCCTTGTATATTGTGTGGATAAAAAACTAGAAAACAACAAATTAAAATTGTTTTTTATGGTGTTAATGTTTACCATTATAGGGACAGCATTTTCCGGAGCTTTTTTTGATAATCCTGCAATAATCGTATTTTTAACCCATATGTTAGCGCTGGGTTTAGTAATACTAATGTATAGAAGGAATGTAAGAAATGCATTAATGGCATACACCATAGTGTATAATATAATAATAATCTACTCTATTTTATTTGGAAATGTGATTTTCGCATCTGCAATAGAACTTTTACCATCTCAATACATTAATCAAGCGAGCATTTTTATAATCTATATTCCCCAATGGGTATTAATATTTTTATGCTTGAAATATTTTAAAAAGATTAATCGGGTATATAGAGTATTAATAAATGAGGGGTTATTAATTTATTCTTTGATAATTAGTTTTGCTATGGATTTTATAGTAACTTTTTATTTATTAACATTTGGAGCAAAAAGTCAGTTAATGAAAAATATTATATATATGATGTTTTTTGTGTTTTTTGTAGTTGTTTTATTGTATTTTAGAAAAATACATAATAAATCGGAACAAATATCTAAGTTAAATGAAACTTTAGAATCTAAAAATAATGAGCTTAGAAAGATTAAACACGATTACGGAGCTCAAATTTCATATTTATATGGACTTTGTCTCATGGATAGGCATTTAGATTTGAAAAAATCATTAAAGGATATTATAAATGTTAACGAAGCAATAGCAACTGCAGTGGAAGTAAGCCCTAATGAAAACTCATTATTATCTCTCGCATTAAAACCTGCGATAGAAGAAGGAATACATGTAATAGTGGAAGAAAAAGGCGATCTTAGCTTAGCAGCTATTAGCGAGATGGAACTTTATAGAATAATATCTAATATAGTTAATAATGCAATAACCGCAATGAATGGACAAGGAATTATAATAGCAAAGAGTTATGAATATCTTGAAAAACTCATTATAAAAATAGAAAATAACGGTCCAATGATTGAAGAAAATATCTTGAAAGATATTTTTAGACAAGGTTATACATCAAAGAATAATACAGATGGAAACCATGGATATGGACTAAATATCGTGCAAGAATTAGTAAAGAAACATAGTGGAAAGGTAGAAGTTAAAAGTAGTGATATTTCAACTGAATTTAAAATAATTCTACCAATAAAACAGATAACTTAATAATAGGAGTTTTTAAATATCCCCCCTATGGAAAATTTCATAGGGGGATATTTCGTTGGATTTTTGTTTAACTAAAATGATTTATATATCTACATTATTTGTAATTGTTTCAATATAAATGGGAAGAATATGTTGAAAACGAATAAAAAACAGGATATAATGTTATTATAGTTAGAAAAAAATTCAAGAGAGTGATAAATATGGTAAAAGTGGTTTCGAAAAAAATTATTAATATTATAGCAACAGATGATAGTTATAGTAAAGATGAACTAGAAAGAATGGAGTATGCCTTAGTGACTATTTCATTTGAGCTGATAAAAATGATTTCCTTAATAGTTATTTTTTCAATGCTTGGCTATTTTGAAAAGGTTATTATTATTGCAGGGATAATGTGCATAGTAAAACCATTTATTGGAGGATATCATGAAGAGACGCAAATTAAGTGTTTTATAGCAACAGCGCTATTAACAGCTGGAATCTTGATATTAAGTCTGCAATGTAATCTTAGTTTTATAAGTAATTGCATCTTGATTTTCCTTAGTATATTTTGTATATGGAATCAAGCTCCAGTAATAAATTCCAGAATGCCAATTTCACGCCCTCAACTGATAAAGAAGAATAGAATTAGAGGTTTAAGTACATCAATATTGCTTGGATTAATATCTATAGGGATATATTACTATAGTAATAATTATTCAATAATAACTTGGACACTTCTGTTTAATGCAGCACTAATGTTTAATAAGCGAGAAAGCTAGAAAAATACAATAATGCTAAAAGGTAAATTAAAGGGAGATGGTTTTTATGATAAAAAAATTAATAGGTGGATTTTTAAAGAGAGTTTCTAATTCAATGATTACGTTAGCTCCAGCATCATATTGTGCACATGGTGTTGAGGAAATGCCTGAATCAATGAAAAACTTAAGATAACTTAGTTTCTAAATACAAGGAGGGCGCAAATTGGAATTAATTATTATAGATGTAGCGACTTCAGTCCTACAATCAATTGCAATGGCGTGGACAATATCATATTGTGTAGATAAGAAGGAAAAATTAGATAAAGTAAAAATATTAGCTATGTCATTACTATTTTTCGCAAATAGTCAATTTTATACGGGGACATTTGGAGATAATTTAGCATCAGCAGTTATTATGCCTCATATAATAGCATTATTTATAATATTTATATTTTACAGAAAATCCTTTTTTAGCGCAGTAACAGCATACACAATAATCTATGTTATTATTGGAATATATGCAATTATATTTGGAAATTTAATTTTTGAATATGTCATGAGCATACTTCCATTACAATATATTAATTATGAAAAAATTTTAATAATGTATGTTCCTGAATGGTTGATTTGGTTTGTGTATTTTAAATATTTAGAGAAGATAAGACAAATACACAAATTCATTATCTATGAAAAGTTCACTTTGGTATTCTTTGTTATGAGCTTGGTAATGGATTTTATTATAACATTTTATATATTGACTTTAAGTGAAAAAAGTCAGCTGATAAAAAATATTATATATGTTATATTTTTTTTGTTTTTTGTTGCAGTTCTACTTTATTTTTGGAAAGTTCATCAAAAATCACAACATATATATAGATTAAATGAATCATTAGAGTTAAAGAATGGTGAACTTAGAAAGATCAAACACGATTATGGAGCACAAATATCCTATTTATATGGACTTTGTTTAATGGAACGGTTTGATGATTTAAAAAAATCACTTAAAGATATTATAAATAATAATGAATCGACACCAACAGCTGTGGAAGTAAGTAGAAGTGATAATTCAATGTTATCGTTGGCATTAAAACCAGCAATTGATAAAGGAATACATGTAATAATAGAAGAGAATTGTGATTTTTCATTAATAAATATGAGCGAAATGGAATTTTATAGAGTAGTATCGAATATAGTAAATAATGCAATTAAAGCTATGAAGGGTGAAGGAATAATAATTGCAAAAAGTTACGAATATTTAGGAAATGCAGTAATAAAGATTGAAAATAATGGACCCAAAATTCCAGAATATCATTTAAAGGATATTTTCAAGGTAGGTTTTACAACTAAAAAAAATGATGATAAAAGCCATGGATTTGGATTAAGCATTGTGAAAGAGTTAGTAGAAAATCATGATGGAAAAGTATATGTAAAAAGTACTGAAACAGTAACTGAATTTAAAATAATGTTACCTATAGCCCAAAATGCATAGATTAACATAAGTTCATTTAAAATACATATTCTTAATAATACTTTAAGAAATCTAATATAAGGATTAGTTTAGTTAATCACTAAGACTTATATAATTCATATGATAAAAAAAATAATGGTGAGAGATATTTGTGATTGCAAATGTTTTTTACCATTTATTTTTTATTGGAAATAATTTTATTTACTTTAATATAAGAATATTTTGCTTAATAAGTATGAGCTTAAAATATAGGGATACAGAAAAAGTATTTTAAAAATTCAGAATAATAGTGTAAACTATATAATAAAGTGATTAAACTTAACAATATAAAAAGGGGTGCTAAGGCATGTATAAAATAGTTAACAAAAGGGAGCTTACAGAAAATATCTTTTTAATGGATATAGAAGCTCCAAGAGTGGCAAAATCTGCAAAGCCAGGACAATTTATTATTATAAAGAATGATGAAAAAGGTGAAAGAATTCCTTTAACTATAGCAGATTATAATGAAGAAAAAGGAACAGTAACTATAGTTTTTCAAACTGTAGGGAAAGGTACTAAAGAGTTAGCTACTTTTAATGAAGGGGATTATGTAGCAGACTTTGTTGGACCATTAGGTGTACCAAGTGAATTTATACATGAAGATATAGAAGAATTAAAAGGAAAGAATCTGATCTTTGTAGCAGGTGGAGTTGGTGCAGCACCAGTGTATCCACAAGTGAAATGGATGCATGAACAGGGAATAGCTGTAGATGTTATTTTAGGAAGCAGAAACAAAGATTTATTAATATATGAAGAAGAATTAAAGAAAGTTTCAGGGAACCTTTATGTAACAACTGATGATGGTTCATATGGGTTTAAAGGGACTGGATCAGACATGCTTAAAGAATTAGTTAATAATCAAGGTAAAAAGTATGATCATGCAATTATTATTGGACCAATGATAATGATGAAATTTACTTCTATGTTAACTAAGGAATTAAATATTCCAACTACAGTAAGTTTAAATCCAATAATGGTTGATGGCACAGGTATGTGTGGTGCATGTAGAGTTACTGTTGGTGGAGAAGTTAAGTTTGCTTGCGTTGATGGACCAGAATTTGATGGACATCTAGTAAATTATGATGAGTCAATGAGAAGACAAGCTATGTATAAGACTGAAGAAGGAAAAGCACAATTAAAAGTTGAAGAAGGTAATTCGCACAATCATGGTGGCTGCGGTTGCGGAGGTGATAAATAATGGATATGAAAGAAAGAATGGTTAGAATACCTGTAAGAGAACAAGATCCAAAGGTTAGAGCAACAAACTTCGAAGAAGTTTGTCTTGGATATAATGAAGAAGAATCAATGAAAGAAGCAGCAAGATGCTTAAATTGTAAAAATCCAAGATGTGTAGAAGGATGTCCTGTTTCAATCAATATTCCAGGATTTATCGGATATGTTAAAGAAGGAAAATTTGAAGAGGCAGCAAAAGAAATTTCTAAATATAGTTCACTTCCTGCGGTTTGTGGAAGAGTTTGTCCACAAGAAAAGCAATGTGAAGGAAGATGTGTTGTAGGAATTAAAGGAGATTCAGTTTCGATTGGTAAGCTTGAAAGATTCACAGCAGACTGGGCAGCATCACATAATGTTGATTTAAGTGCAACGGAACCTAAAAATGGTATTAAAGTTGCAGTTATAGGAAGTGGTCCAGCAGGATTAACTTGTGCTGGAGATTTAGCTAAAAAGGGATATGACGTAACTATATTTGAAGCACTTCATAAAGCAGGAGGAGTATTAGAATATGGTATTCCTGAATTCAGACTTCCAAAAGAAAAAGTAGTTAAGAATGAAGTTGAAAATATTAAAAAACTTGGTGTTAAAATTGAAACTAACGTTATAATTGGTAGAACTATAACAATAGATGAATTATTTGAAGAAGAAGGCTTTAAAGCTGTATTTATTGGTTCAGGAGCAGGCCTTCCTAAGTTTATGGGAATACCAGGAGAAAATGCTAATGGAGTATGTTCTGCTAATGAATTTTTAACAAGAGTGAACTTAATGAAAGCTGCTGTAGAAGGATATGATACACCGGTGAGAGCTGGAAAGAAAGTTGCAGTAGTTGGTGGCGGAAATGTTGCTATGGATGCAGCAAGAACTGCCTTAAGACTTGGAGCAGAAAGCCATATTGTATATAGAAGAGGAGAATCTGAACTTCCAGCAAGAGTAGAAGAAGTGCATCATGCTAAGGAAGAAGGAGTAATCTTCGACGTATTAACTAATCCAACAGAAATCCTAGTTGATGAAAATGGATGGGTTAAAGGAATGAAATGCGTTAAAATGGAGCTTGGAGAGCCAGATGCATCTGGTAGAAGAAGTCCAGTTGAAGCTCCTGGATCAGAATTTGTTATGGATGTAGATACTGTAATAATGTCTCTTGGAACATCACCAAATCCATTAATTTCTTCAACAACTGCAGGATTAGAAATTAATAAGAGAAGATGTATAGTAGCTGAAGAAGAAACTGGCCTTACTACTAAGGAAGCTGTTTATGCTGGCGGAGATGCAGTTACAGGAGCAGCAACAGTAATTTTAGCTATGGGTGCTGGTAAAAAAGCTGCTAAAGCAATAGATGAGTATTTGCAAGAAAAATAGAGCAGTATAATTAGAATCAATTTCATTCATGTGTCTAAATGAATGAAATTGATTTTTTGTGAATTAATAATGAAGTTATTGACGGATAATTGCAAATATGATAGAGTTAATTAATGATATGGTATGTTACTGGTAAGCAGGCATTAACTATACATAGATATTTAAGGATATTTATGTTAGTTAGTGCTTTTTTTACGTGGAAAAATTATACAAACATCCCAATTACAAAAAATTATATAATAAAGGAGAAAAAATATGAACAAAGCAATTAACTTACTTAAAAGATTAATTTTATTTTTTGTTGGAATGAGTATCATTCAATTTGGAGTAGCATTATTTTTAAAGACCAATATTGGATCTGATCCTTTTACTGTATTTACTCAAGGATTAGCTTTTACACTAAATAAAACAGGACTTAAGGATTTAGCACCTGTGAAATTAATAAGCGGAGCAGCGGAAGTAACTCCTGGGATAGCTATTATGGTTATACTAGTAATATTATTTACTATAATATTAGTGGTAGATAGGCATCGTATAAAAATAGGAACACTTATCTGTGTAATTGGGGTAGGACCAATCATAGACTTAGGAGTAAAAGTAGTTTCGTATTTTCCTGTTGAATCTTATAACTATATCATAAGAGCTTTATTAGTAGTATTTGGTTGTCTAATAATCGCTATAGGATTTTCAATTTTATCAGCAGCAAATGTAGGGGTTGCTCCAAATGATATTGTACCATTTATAATACAAGATAAAACAAAGATAGAATATCGATGGATTAGAATAGCTTTGGATGGTGGATTTTTAATTATTGGATTTATTTTAGGAGGGAAAATTGGTCTAGGGACAGTAATATCTATGTTATCAACAGGACCATTTATACAATTTTTCCTTCCTTATGGTGAAAAAATCGTAAATATAATAGTGAAGCAAGAAAATGAAGAAATAAGTAATGCAACAGTTACTGCATAATTAACTATACTAAATAAACTAAATTAAAAAACTATATAAACATAAAAATAACTGTTATAGATAATTGTAATTATCTATAACAGTTATTTTTATGCAAAATGATCTAAGGCGCAAATTGTAAACTATATTAAGTATTGTTAGAATTAATTATGAAATATTAATTTGAGCAATAGCATATTTTGTTAAAGTTTATTAAATATATTGGAATATGTTGAAAAATAGTGAAATAAATGTGATAATAAAGAATAATCTTTTTCACTATTATAAGGTTAGCAGTTCAATAAATTGTTGATAGGTTAAAAATAATTAATAAGAATTATTTTTGAGCTATTATATTTCAGGTAAAGGGGGGAATTTGAAATATGTCGGATGCTAGTGGTAAGGTGGTATTTTACGGGGTAAGTGATATTGGACAAAAGCTTGATGATATTATGGAAGTTTTAAAATTAAGAAATCAGTGCTTCGAGATAAAATTAATTATATCTGAAGCAGTAACTAATGCTTATATTCATGGGAATAATAGCGATAATAGCAAACCAATATCTGTTGAGTGGGAATTGAGAGATAACCTGCTAAGTATTAAAGTAGAAGATTGTGGACAAGGCATTAAAGATATAAATTTACATAAAGAAATTAATGAAGAAGAAATATTAGATGATTCAGGAAGAGGCTTATTTATTATTAGTTCTTATACTGATGAACTAATAATTAGTGGCAGTTCAGTAATCATGAAAAAGTATCTTTTATAGGATCTAAATGATTGAAGGATTTAAAATTGATAAATGGTACTTAACCAGTTAGTGTACATATCAGGAGGACAATTTAATGAAAATTTCTTTAAAAATAAAGCTAATGATTACTTTTTTTATTCTTATTTCTATACCAATGGGTATATTGGGGTATATATCATATGAAATGGCCAGTAAATCAATACAAGCATCTGTTGAACAGCAGTTAAGAGAACAAACTTCGAGTACATCTTCTTTGATTGATGAAACAATAGGATCAGTAAAACATTCTTTAGAAGTGGCTAGTTTAAACAGCAGTCTTGGGAAAGCAATACAAAATTCAACTACTGATAATATTGATACAGCATTTGAATATATAAAGAATGTACAAGAAAAAAATAAGGATTCTATGGAAGTTTTAATTATTACAGATGCTTACGGTAAAGTTATTATTGATAGTCAAACAAAAGAACCAGATATAGATTTAAGTGATAGAGACTATATGAAACAAGCTTTGAGTGGTGGTAAAGAAGTAGTTAGTGAAGTACTGACATCTAGATTTACAGGAAATCCAGCAATTTTTATAGCGTATCCGTTAAAAGAAAATGGAAAGTTAATTGGAACTTTAGTTGGAAGCATAAAGTTTGAAAGTATTTCAAATTATGCAGCTAAGATAAAAGTTGGACAAAGTGGCTATGCATATATGATTGATAAAAATGGTTTAATTGTTTATCATCCAGATAACAGCAAGATATTAAAAGAAAATGCAAGCGATAACGCAGGTGATGATTTAAAGTTATTAATTAATGAGATGAAGGAAGGAAAATCTTCAGAAGGTTTTTACTCCTATGGAGGTAAATATAAATACGTTGTATTTCAACCAGTAGACAATTGGGTGATTGCAGTAACAGCAGAATATAATGAATATATGTCGGCTGCATTAGGAATTAGATATAATACAATAATTATTGTTATCATATCGATTATTATTGCAATGCTATGTGCTTATTTGTATTCAACTAAGGGAATAATTAACCCTATTAAAAGCTTAGAAAAGTTAATGAAACGTGCTGGAGATGGAGATTTAACTGTTAGGATTAGTATAAAAAGTAAAGATGAAATAGAGGAGCTTGGAAATTCATTTAACGAAATGATAAAACATCAAGATGAAATAGTTAGAAATGTAACCAATGCTGCAGAAAATTTAAATGCAGCGTCAGAAGAGATGGCAGCATCATCAGAAGAAATTAGTTCTGCAACTGAAGAAATTAGTGCAACAGTAGCACAAGTAGCACAAGATGCAGAAAAGCAGAATGAATCTATAGTTGATGTTTCTAAAGTTTTAGTACAGCTTTCAAGTCTTGTTCAATTAGCTCAAAATAGGGCAAAATCAACAAGCTCAAATGCTGCAAATACTATGGCTGTAGCGGATCTTGGAAGAGAAAAAGTAGAAGAGACAGTAAAAGCAATGAATATTATCAGTATTGGAAGTGATGAAACCGCACAATCACTTGAATCATTAAGCGGCCTATCAACAAAAGTAAATGGAATCATAAATACAATAAATTCTATTGCAGAGCAAACAAATCTTTTGGCATTAAATGCAGCAATAGAGGCAGCTAGGGCAGGGGAACATGGTAAAGGATTTAGTGTTGTAGCTGATGAGGTTAGGAAACTATCAGAAGAGTCAAATGATAGAGCAAAAGAAATTGCAATATTAGTTAGTGAAATGGTTAAACAAACACAAAATGCGGTATCTGCTATGGAAAGAGCAAAAGAAGAAGTTGACAATGGAGTTAAGATAGTATCAGAAACAGATAAGGCGTTTGTTAACATAATTAAGGCTATAGAAAATATAGCAGAACATGTAAATGAAATACTTGATATTACTGGTGATGAAGTAGCATCATCGGATAAAGTAATAAAGCTTATTAATGATATAGCTACAATTACAGAGAGTAATTCTGACAATAGTGAAAATGTATCTTTAGCGACAGAAGAACAGGCAAATGCAATTAATAATTTGACAGCTACAGCTGAGGAAACAAGTGCTATGGCTGAAGAATTAACTAAACTTGTAGAAAGATTTAAAATATGAGGTGATAGTGAATGGAAATAAATATACCTAAGGATTTTATTGTTGACGAGGTAGCAAATTTTAGGGTGAAAATAAATAACCTAATTGATGGCGGTCAAAGGAATTTTACATTTAATTTTATTGATTGTACTTTTATTGATAGTACTGGTCTTGGTGCATTAGTAGCAATTTATAAAAAATGTGCTGAAAAAGACGGTAGTATAAAACTAAAATCATTAAAACCTGAAGTTGAAAAATTATTTAAGCTAACAAGGTTAGATAAAGTATTTGAAATATGTCCATAAAAAGCATCTGAGATTTTAACAAGTTAATAAATCAGATTGAAAGGACTTATAGATTTATGTATGAAGGTAAAGGAAGCGCATTAGTATTAAATAAAAACGTAGAATTAAATCAAAGTAGTTATAAAGAAATTTGGGATAAGATAAATGAACTAGCATTTGTTATAGAGCTGGATAAAGAATTTACGCCAGTATATTTTGTAGATTTTAATAATAAATTTTGTAGTGATTTAGGCTATTCTAAAGATGAATTTAAAAAAGTACTACCTTCAGATATTTTAAAATGGGATAATAGGAAAGGTAAAGCTGAGATATTCAGAAAGTTAATCTATCAAAAAAGTATCAATAAAATTGAATTGATACTAAGAACAAAAGATGAAAAAAGTATTTTTGTTGAATCGGATATATCTATTTTTAGTAAAGGTGAAAAGAACTTTGTTCTAGTAATTGCTACGGATATTACTGAACGTAAGAAGTTAGAGAAAGAATTAAAGGGGATATTAAATGGAATTCCAGATGTAATAAAAGTATATAACACTGATTATACAATATCTTTCTTTAATGAAGCCGGATACAATTTTTATAAGAAAATGCCAGAAGAAGTCAAGGGAAAGATGTGCTATGAAATTTTAGCAAGGAAAGAGAAATGTGTAGATTGTTCTTTTGAAGAAGTTATAGAAACTAAAAAAATGTTATCAAGGGAAAGATACATTCCAGAATTAAATAAATTTATGGATGTATGTTACAACCCGGTAATGGGAGAAGATGGAGAATTATTGTTTATTGTTGAGAGACTTCGTGATATTACAGAAAAGAAGATTCTTGATAAAATACTTAAAGACAGCAAAGAAAGATATAAGCAGATTATCAATAGTTCACCAGATGCTGTAGTTATAATTGTTGATAATAAGATTGTTTTAGCCAATAACGAGACGTGTAATATATTTGGGATAAGCTACAATAAGTTGATTGGGAGTAATGTATACAAGCATTTTCAAGAAAAATATAAAAAGGCTTTGCATAAAAGATTTAGGAATATAATAACAGAAAAGAGAGTAAAAGATATATATGATTATGAATTTTATCTCTCTAATGATAGATTAGTTAATTTACAAATTTCATACAGCTATATAATGTATGAGGGCAAGCCGGCTATCTTAGCAGTTATAAGAGATATTACTGAAATGAAGCAAGAACTAAGAAAAGCTGCTGAATTTCAAAGAAGTACATTACAAAAGGATTTCCCAGCTCGAAAGTTTATTGATATGACAAGTGTTTATGTCCCGGGAAATACGATAAGTGGTGATTTTTATCGAATCTATGAAATAAACGAAAATATGATAGTAGGAATAATTGTAGATGTCAGGGGGAAAGGAATAGCGGCAGCTCTAAATATTTCTGCATTTGATGTTTTGTGCTTTCAAGAAGTTGCTAAGGTTCATGAACCTATAGATATAGTAAAAAATCTAAATGAAAAACTAATTAAATACTATGAAGAAAATTATATTGCTATATGTTGTTTTAGTATGGACTTTAATAAGAATAAACTTAAAGTAGTTGGCGCAGGAATTAATCAATTCCTTTTTCAAAAGAAAGGACAAAGAATAGAAGAAAAGATAGTTGAAGGTCCTTTCTTAGGAATGTTTGAGAACAGTGAATTTTGTGAACAAATACTTTCTTTTGAATCAGGAGATAAAGTTTTCTTCTTTACTGATGGATTAGATTTTATTTTAGATGAAGATAGAATCATACAAGAATATATGGAAGATACAAGTATATATGAATTTAAAAATTATTTAGACGGATTTCTAAGTGATAGTATTTTAGATGCCGGAAAATTAAAAGATGATTGTACAATGGTTGCAATGGAAGTAAAGTAGAAATATAAATAAATACTCTTTTTGAAACTACAAATATTTTTGTTCGGAAGAACTATGATAATATCTTCTGTACAAAAATATTTATAATTTCTAGTTAAAAGATTGACTTTAAAATTAAAAATCTGGAAAATAGTCTAAATATACAAAGTTATAGTAATCATGCAAGGTTAAATGATTGTACATTCTAACTGAGTAACAATGTACCAGTTGACAGTTAGTATTGATTGATATAGAATAGGTTATACAAGATGAACATTTCTTTGAAAACTGAATATGTTTTTAAACCATCTTTAA